>Ga0207433_10001480_pt1 | contig 50513 bp, 45 predicted proteins | sample YelNatPaOPGAMG01_FD_187559 | JGI IMG/M metagenome (GOLD analysis project Ga0207433, IMG submission 187559) | Hot spring thermophilic microbial communities from Obsidian Pool, Yellowstone National Park, USA - OP-RAMG-01 (SPAdes) (version 3) | ecosystem: Environmental > Aquatic > Thermal springs...
ATGATGTGAGTGGCAGGAAGGTGCGTGATTTAACTCGGTCAGTGGTGAGTGGTGAGCGGTCAACGGTTGTTTGGTTTGGAGAGGATGATTCTGGTCGTAGGCTTCCTTCTGGTGTTTACTTTGTGCGGTTAGAGGCTGGTGATTTCAAGCAGGTTGAGAAGGCGGTATTGTTGAGATGATGGGAGTTGGTTGAATGCCAATATCCAAAAATACGATACGGGCTGTGAAATTATTCAATCTGTGTGGGAAATTTAGAAATATTTTTAGATTTTTTTAAAAATTTTCTTCGTGAGTAGACATAACTCAGTTCTGCTCCAAATAAAAAAATGAATGCTGAATAATAAAACCAAAGGAGTAGTAAAAACATCGCTGATAAAGAACCAAAAATTTTTGAGTAATCAACAACCCTTGTCACATAGATAGTGAAGAGAAACTTTGCGGCTTCCCAGAACACACCTGCAAATATCGCACCAATATAGATTTCTTTGAACTTTATCTTTCGGTTTGGGAAGAACCAGTAAATGAGTCCGAAGATAAAAGAACTCAAAATAATATTTAAAATCGGAAGAAATTTTGTAATTCCTTTAAGTCCGATTGCTCCTGCCCATAGTGTAATACCGACCGAGGCAATTAATAATATCCAGCAGAGAAATGCCCACGCCATCGCTACCAAACTCTTTTTTAAAAAAGGTCGGTCCTTTTTTGCCTTCCATATGAGATTCAAACTTGATTCAATTGCTCCAAATATGTTTGCTGAACCCCATAAAAATCCTAACATGCCAATTATGGCTAAGATGATAGAATTCTGTCTTATCATTTTAATATTCTTTACAATTTCTTCAATTCCGATGGGAACAATTTGTTTTAATATGGGAAGAATTTTCTCAATCAACCCCTGAGATGAACCAAGAATGAAGAATGAGAATGATAAAATCCCGAGTATCAATGGGAATAAACTAAATATTGCTGCATTTACAAGGGCTGAAGCGAGCAATGGACAGCGGTCAGCATTGAATTTATTATAAGCCTTTCCCAGCATCCAGAAAATTTTTTTCATAAATTTGATTACTTTAATAGACCTGATTGCCGCCAACAAATACCATTAAAATTTTTAAGTTCTCAAGATTTTCTTTAATCAAAGGATTTTTATTCAGAACAATAAAGTCCGCAATTTTACCTTCCTCAATCTTTCCTTTTGTATCCTCATCAAATGTTGCATAGGGTGGTGCTTCGGTATATAGAGCAATAGCCTCAGCAGGGGTCAGATTGCTCTCTTTGAATAGGGATGATACACTCTGGATGATACCATAAAAAGGACCGAGGGGCATACAATCTGAACCGAATACTAATTTAATCCCAGCATCTTTAATAAGTTTAAAACAATTCATTTTTTTATACCTTTTACCAAGATATTTCTCATACATGTTTCCTGGAATTTGCCAGCGCAAAAAGTTTGGTTGCATAGAGGCGATTAAATCTAATTGCCTGATCTCTTCTATCTGTCTTTTATCAAGTATTTCAATATGCTCGAGGCGGTGTCTGAGTGGATTTTTGCCAATTTTTGCTTTCTTAAACATTTTTAAAACCAGGTCTGTTGAACGGTCTCCAATGGAGTGGATCATCAACTGGAGCGAATGCTCTTCAGCATTTCTTATGTATTTGAGCAGTCTTTGATCGGAAATAAGAATTTTGCCATACTTCCGAGTTTTATGATAAGGTTTTCTTACCCCAGCAGTCAGGGCACCTATTGAACCATCCATAAATAATTTTATACCGCTGAATTTAAGAAATTCATCACCATAATTTGATTGTATTCCTGATGCTATTGCAGGAGAGAAGCCATCGGTAAGGTATAATGCCACACGCAGTTTTAAAAATTTTTTAATTTTTTGATATATTTTAAATCCATTGATATCGGTGATTTCATTAATAGAGGTAATCCCCATAGAAAGGGCTTTCCTCATTGCCAACTCAAGTCCTTCTTTATACATTTCAAAAGTTGGTTTAAAAATCTTATTAAGATATAACGCAGCATCCTCATATAGCCACCCATTCTTTCTATCAACTATTCTCCAATCTTCAGGTATGGATTCAAGCGCCTTTGTATTACATATAGCAAAATGGCCACATACCCTGCGCATAATTACTGGTTTGATTTTTGATACCTGGTCAAGGACTGTGCGATTTAAATCTTCTTTCTTGCCTCTGGTCCAGCAAGAGTCATCCCAGTTTACACCAAAAATAATTTCCCGATTTCTTTCTGAAGATAATTTATCAAGACATTCATCAGGAGAAGCACATTTACTCAAATCGACTCTTTGAAGTTCAATCCCGTAAGCGAGGAGGTGGGTATGAGAATCAGTAAATCCAGGGAGGATATATTTATTTTTTAAATCAATTATTTTAATATTAGCAAAACTTTTTTTAAAATTAAAAATAAAATCTTCATTTCTGCCATGCCTGGGCATTATTTTGAAAAAGCGTTCATTATTTATTAAGATACTACATCTCTGGACTTGTCCTTCTTTCAATTTAATTACATTGCAATCTTTAAGGAACAGGAAAGACATTCATTCCTTTATTAATCTATTAAGATGCTCTTGAGCAGATTCAAAATTTGGGTCAAGGGACAATGCCTGCCTGAATGAGTTTATTGCTTTATCACGGTCATTGAGTGCTTCATAAGCGATTCCAAAATTATAATAAAGTTTAGGTTCACGATTATTAATTTTCTGGGCTTTCTTTAGAATCTTTATTGCCTCTTCATATTTTTGACTCAATATATAGAATTCTGAAAGTTCCAGAAGGTTCTGAAAATCGTCATTCATAATTTTTCAAAACGATTTAAATCTTTATATTTTCCTAAAATAACAAGAACATCCCCCTGTAATATTTCATCTGCACCACTCGGTCCGACAATTATTTCTTCTTTGAAGTCGGGTGAGCCATCAGGTTTTGTATAAGGGACCTTTCTCTTTATTGCAATTACACTGATGCCAAATTTTTCACGCAGTTTTAATTCACCCAGTGTTTTATCGCAGAATTTCTTAGGAGCAATTATTTCAAGTATACCATACTCCGTTGATAATTCAATATAGTCGAATATTCTTGGACTTACAATACTTTCTGCAAGTCTTTCTGCCATCTCTTTTTCAGGAAAGATAATTCTATCAGCACCCACCTTTTCAAGAATCTTGGCATGAAGTTCATTCTGGGCTTTTACAATGACCTGTTTAACACCAAACTCCTTTAATAATAAAGTAATCATAATGCTATCTTCAATTTTTTCCCCTATGCTCACGATGGCAGTATCGAAATCCTTTATGCCCAGTTCCTTTAATGCGCGTTCATCTGTTGCATTTACAACGACTGCCTGGGAAACAACTCCCTCAATTTCTTTTACTCTTTCTTCATTTTGGTCAATTGCAAGCACCTCAAAATTTTTCTGTGCAAGTGCCCGAGCAATGCTTGAGCCAAATCTACCCAGACCAATAATCACAAACTGTTTCATATCAATTTGTAGTCCAACAATTTAAAATCTTAAAAAAGATAACCATGAAAGAAGAAGCTAAAAATAATAATTTAAAATTGTGCATATTCAATCTTATTATATATATTTTGGGACAAAAGTCAATATTTCAGTTTTAACCGACCGCGATAGATTCCTCTTGGTAGGAAAATTCAAGAGGTCGCGGTTTGATTAATGCGCTACCCAATGTGAGAGTTCCAACCTTGCCGATCACCATTAAGATGATGATTATTGATTTACCAAACCAGGAAAGGTCATATACATAACTGCAATTAGGATTAATCGCTGAACCCAGAGATAGGCCAACAGTCCCGAAGGCTGAGAAAATTTCAAATATTAATTTTTTTGGTGAAATATGGTCAATAAGAAGAACCAGGAAGAAAGAGACCAGGATCAAAAAACCCGAAAGGGCAACTATTAGAAATGCCCGCATCGCCTGCTCCTGAGGAATAGACCTTCTCATAACAGTTACATTATTTTTGTATCGTCCATAGAGAAGTTCTTTGACCCACAATATCAAGAGTGTAAAAGTTGAAGTCTTTATTCCACCACCTGTCCCTCCAGGTGATGCACCGATAAACATGAAAATCATAAGGAGAAATAAAGTTACACTTGAGAAATTTGATATATTTACAGTGTTAAAGCCAGCAGTCCTTGGAGTTACTGCTTGAAAAAAAGAATGGACAATTTTTAAAGGAAGAGGGAATTGGGAGAGACTCCTTTGCCCCTCGTATAAAAGAATGAAAATAGTTCCAAATATTAATAAGAAAAGGGTTGTTCTTAAAACTAATTTTGTATGAAGTGAAAGATCTTTTTTTGCTTTTTTCACCAGCACATAATAAATATCTGATATTACAATAAATCCGATACCACCTGTAATTATTAACAATGCTGTGATCAGAGGCACACCCCATGTATTATTAAAAAGGGTTAGATTTTCTGAAAATGTTGAAAATCCTGCATTGCAAAAGGCAGATACGGAATGGAATAGGGCATGACCCGCAGCACAGAGGGGTTCAAATTTTTTAACAAAGTAAAAATAAAGGAGTATTGCTCCCGTCAGTTCCACAACAATCGTGATTCTAAAGATTCTCCAGGCAAAGCGCATTAAGTTCTCGTAACTCAAGAAATTTACCGACTCCTTGAAAAGGATACGGTCACGCAAAGAAATTTTTTTTCCTAAAAAGAAGAAGAAAGACGTGGAGATGGTCATATATCCAAGACCGCCAATCTGGATTAGTATGAGTATTATAAGTTTGCCCCAAAAAGTGAAGTCAATAGCAGTATCTTTCACGATTAAACCTGTAACACAAAGGGCTGAAGTTGATGTAAAGACTGCATCTGTTACTGAAACGCCATTTCTCGTTGAGAATGGCAATAAAAGTAAAACAGCTCCAATTGTAATTATGCCTGCATAACCAATGATTAATAAGCGGCCGGGGTTAATCTCTCTTCTTTGATTCATTATTCCCTTTATATTTTATACTTTTTGTAGCATACTGGGCGAGTTTGTTGGCAAATTTATTTTCTCCTCTTGCAATTAATTTGAGGTCCACTTTATTACACTTATTCAACAATCCTCGCGCGCGTTCAGCAAGAATCTGTAGATTTTTATCCCTGACTCGATATTCACCATTTAATTGTTTGTAAACAAGTTCAGAATCAAGGTATATTTCAGCCCTTTTGAACCGATTTTGAAGGAGCCAATTTAATGCAGATATGAGGGCTTCGTATTCAGCTACGTTATTTGTAGTTATTCCAATATATTTTGAAATTTGAGCAATTGCTTCTTTTTGATTCTGTTTGTTGAATACAACCACACCTATACCCGCGGGACCGGGATTGCCTCTTGATGAACCATCTACATATACAACCAGTTCATAATCCATATATGAGAATTCTTCCACAGGAATCACATAGGATGAATTTATTTCTTTTTTTAAGTTCATTCAGAGTTTGCGGAGTAATATTGGTATAACATCCAGTGCAAATACCATCGTCAGTGACAATACAGATTGCGCGCTCCCTGGCACTACTGATTCTTTCATATACCTTTCTTATATCTTCGGGCAATTTTTTTATCTCATCTTCGAACATAAATCTCTTTTTAGTCTGCTCTTCAGATATTTCTTTTTGTTCTGATTCTAATCTTTGGATCTCCAGCGTTTTCGCCTGGACAAATTCTTTGGTCTCTTTTTCCAGTTCCCCAATGCTCCCTTTAAGTTTTTCTTCCTCCTCTAATAAATTGATCATCTCCTCTTCTATCGCCAGGCGGGTATTTTTCAAAAATTCAATTTCTTTTAATATTGCCCGATATTCTTCATTGGTTTTTACAGAATGGATTTGTTGATTTAATTTATTTATTTTTGATTCATTTTCATTGATGTCAACTTCCTTTAACTTATACAACTTTTTTATTTCAACCAGACGATTCTTCATCTGGGTCAATTGGGCATTCTTTTTTTCTATTTCTTTTTGGAGAGTCTTGATTTTTTCAGGAATACTTTTCAAACGTTGTTCATTCTTTTTTATTTCCTCATCAAGGTCCTTTATTCGGGTTAGACATTCCAGGACCTCTTCCATTTAACCTACCTCAGCCCCTTCTGGATTTCCCCCGGAATTTTTGAAAAAACAGGGTGTGATTTAGGGTTCCGGGTTGAAATGGGATAATATATGGGCGGTACCCGACTTGAACGGGTGACCTCCTGCATGTCAAGCAGACGCTCTAACCAGAACTGAGCTAACCGCCCGAAAATTTGCATAGTTTAATTTTACAAAAATTTTGATTAAAGTCAACCCCCAAGAATTTTCACTCGCACAATCTCATTATCACCAATATTGCACTCATAGACGATGAGTCTTCTCCTCGTTGCATATTCTTCAATTACCTTTTTTTTAAAATCAAAAACATCACGCCAAATACCATTTACCTTTACCCTCCTTGGATGGGTATAAGCATCTTTGCCCATATACCATTCCACATCTCTATCATTTGATATTTCTATCATTAAACCTCTATTCTTTAAGCCCTGTTCGCACATATGATTCCATTATCTGACGCTGGAGGAAGAAGTAAAGAATTATCAAAGGAAATGTGGTAAAAGTAGAGGCTGCACATAGGAGGGGATAATTTGTTGATTCTGCCTGTGCAAAATAGGCTAAGCCAGTTTGAATAGTCCGCATTGCATCTGAATGTGTTACGATTAATGGCCATAAAAATGAATTCCAGTTGGTGACAACTTCAAAAATTCCTATTGTTATCAGGACGGGCTTTGATAATGGTATAACTATATATCTTATTATCTGCCAATGGTTTAATCCATCCATCTTTGCGGCATCAAATAGTTCCTGAGGGAGTGATTTAAAATGCTGTCTTAATAAAAATATTGCAAAGATATTGACACCCCACGGTATGATCAGCGCCCAGAATGTATCAATAAACTTAAACTTACTAAGGATAACATAAGAAGGTGCAAGATATACAGGCATAGGTATCATCATCATTGCAAGGAAAAGGGTGAAGAGAATTTCCCTGCCAAAAAATTTTAGTCGTGCAAAGGCATAGGCGGCGAGGACGGTTGTGAAATAGATGAGTGAGATTGAGCCCAGGGTCATAATAATCGTGTTAATAAAGTACCTTGTAAAATTAACCTGTTTAAATGCCTCTGAGAAGTTACTGAATACAAATTGTTTAGGAATGAGTGAGGGTGGAAATTCAAGAGATTCATCCTGGGTTTTTAGAGATGTTGATGCCATCCAGAAGAAGGGCAGCATCATCCAGATTGCACCAAGAACCAAAATTATATGAATAAGGATTTTATTCATAGTAAACCCTTTGTTCAAGGAACTTCTGCTGAACCTTCGTAAGAGTAAAAATTATGATAAAGACCACAAAGGCGATAGCATTTGCATAACCAAGATTCCATAACCGGAATGATTGTTCATAAAGGTAATAGACAACCAGGGTTGTTGTCCCCAGTGGACCGCCTGGAGGTTGGGTCATTACGTAGACTGGGGTGAATGTATTAAAGGCAATGATGGACTGGGTTACTACAAGATAAAAGATGGTTGGAGAGAGTATGGGTAAGGTGATATACCTGAATAGATGCCAGCCTTTAGCGCCATCAATTTTAGCAGCTTCATAATATTGAGCAGGAATATTCTGGAGACCAGCAAGAGAGATCATAATACAATATCCAAGATTATGCCATATCGCCATTATCATCAAACAACAAAGTGCGATAGAGGGCCCAGCCATTATTCCATTTAATTTTGTATTAAATAAAACTTCAAAAATTCCTCTTGGGTCGTTTAGCCATCTCAAATTCCCAATGCCCAAGAAGTTAAAAATTGCATTGAAGAGTCCGCGGTCAGGGTTCAAAATCCATCTCCATACCACACTTATGGCTACTATTGATGTTACCACTGGTAGAAAATAAATTGTCCGATAGACACTCTGCCCTTTGATTTTCTGGTTTAAAAAATATGCGATTATGAGGGAGATAATAATGGTTAGTGGGACTACCCCGAGAAGATACCATACTGTGTTAAGTAATGATTGATAAAATTTTGGATCAATAAAAAGGCGATAATAGTTTTTAAACCAGATAAATTTGAGAGGTCCAGCTATTGACCAGTTATAAAAACTCATTCCAATTGCCTGAAGAATCGGGTAAAATCTGAAGATTAAAATTATTACGAGTGCGGGCAAAAGGAATAGATAAGCGATATTATCAGATTTCTTTCTCATCATAAATGATTCTTTATCCTTCTCTCTAATCTTAAAAATTAAATTTTGATATAAGGTTTGATCTTTTCAAATAACTTTTCACCTATACCCTTTACTGCCTTTATCTCGTCAATACTTTTAAACCCGCCATTCTTCTTACGGTATTCAACTATCCTTTGTGCTATTGCCGGACCGATACCTGGAAGAGCGCATAATTCCTCCACATCTGCAGAATTTATAGAAATTTGCCTTATCCCTTCTTCAATTATCATTGCATAAGACCTTTTATTTGATTTCTGTTTAACATAGCCAAAGATGTTTATAATAAAAATTATTGCAATCAAGGACGATAATATAATAACTTCTTTGCGACTCATAAGTTTTTTCCAATTTAATATTCAGGGTAGATAATTCTAAGAAGAAACTTGAACATTGTATCAAGACTTTCTTTACTACACTTGTCCACCGTATCAAAGGGCGTGTCCCAGTATGGATAATCAAAATCAATAATATCTATTGCACTTATTCCATATTTTATAAGAGGAATATGATCATCTATTATATAGTATTTAACAAAGGGTATAAATACCGATGGGGCAACCGCCATTCCAATATTCCATATTGAATCAACAAGCCCGGGGAAGAATTTTACAGAATTGCCTTCCTTGTAGATCTGGAGATTTTTATCACCAACCATATCAATGACCAAAATGAATAGATATTGGTCAAGACATTTACTCGCAAAATGGGTTGAACCATATAATTCTGCCTTTTCAAAATCTTCGCCATCAAAGAATAAAAGATGGACACTAAAACCAGGGGGATTCTTTGATAATGTGTCGGCGAGTTTCAGGAGTAATGCGACTCCAGAACCTCCATCATTTGCACCTGGACAATTTTTGTCTGAATCCCAATGGGCACCAATACCAATCAGTGGTTTGCCATAGTTAAGTTTCTGATAGATATTATAAAGCCAGATTCCATTAATATTGAATGAATCTATTTCTGGCTCTCTTAAATTTTTTACAATATAACTATAGGCATCCCTGTGCCCTTGGGTTCCAATCGCCCGGTTGCCTAATTTACAGAATTCTTTAAAATAATCATAAACATCCTTTCCATCTAAGAGGCATATTAAAATAAATACAAGGATTATTGTCCGTATCTTTAAAAATTGACATTTGCCCATATATTTATTCCAATCCTTTGATAACTATTATTAAAAACCCTATCCTTATTGCGCGAATAATTTAATGTTGCTCCACCAGTGACACTTGTGGAAAAATTGTAACTGAGATTGATATCAATTCCACTGTTTTCATTGTCGGCTACAGGATTTTTGGTATCAAGTTCGTATGGGTTTTCAAGCGAAGGTGCATAACTTGTTGTGCGATTATAATTATAGTTAATCTCGGTAGTTAAATTTGAGGCAAATTTTATACCTTGGAGAAACGGGAGCGAGATACCCCTGGGCGCACTGAAGGTATAGGCAAAAGATATTGAACCACCCCAGTTTGTAGACTTTGATGGTGCAATAAACATACCACCATATTGATGGCTTTGTGTTTCTGAATAATTGATACTGGCATTGGTTGTGATACCTCTTTTCCAGGTAGCCTGCCATCCTATTAAGGGAGTGAATGATGTCGTTTTACTATCAGAGGTCAACTGTGGTAAACTATCAGGATTGCTTACCTGATAGAGATACTGGTAGTTTTGATTGAAACTCATATTCACAGATGAGGTATGTGTATATTTCTTTAAAAAAGGAAGTTGTTCAACCTTTAAAATTCTCAAATTTGCATTAGGATAGGATTTACTTATAGTTCTATTTTCTATGCCGCTGTAACCGATGGTTCTCCCAGTCTGATTTGTATAACTACCTCTCAATGAGAATATCTTATAAGATATACCCGAATTCATGCTGAAATTATCATTGATATTCCGACTTGAGAAACTATAAGGGTAAATCTGGTCAGGTGGGATGGTATCAATGAGACCCCACTGATATTTTAGATCAGGTCTGACTTTGGTATAATAACCAGAAGATTTCTGTCGGGAGAAAGAGAAATCAGGATTATCAAGATAATCAACAAAGAGTTCAACCTGCCTTAAGACCCATAGTGGTGAACCAGGAATTTGTAAACTATCTTTTGATTCGTCACGGAGGCGGGTAAAGAACCTGATAAATTTTTTAATATCAAAATTACTGTTGAAACTAATACCTGAATTGTTATTTACCATACGATGATCATCAGGGGTTCGCAATTCAAATCTGTGGTCTTCAGAATAACTGGAATTGAATTGCAACGATGGATTAAGAATTATTAAACTTTTAGAAATTCGGCTATTAAATGTCTGTGTCCTGTTGACCTCTTCTCCAAAGCGGCGTCTTTCTGATACCGAATCTCTTGATTGGGTGAAGTTGTAGGAAGTGGAAATTATCTGATGAGGATTATAATTTACAGAGAAACCCGGATTGAGTGTCTTTTGATACTTTGGATATCCGGGTAATGTATCAAAAGGTTGAGAAATACTGTCACGCCGATAGGATATAAAGCGGTTGTCGGTATATGTAGCACCAAAATTGATTGATTGAGGCAAAAGGGCGATGGTCTGTTTGAAAATCTTTATTTCACCCTTCGGATTTATGTTATAATCACCGCGAAAGTTCTTTAATTCAGTGGTATCCAGATTTTTTGGACCTGCTGAAAGATTTATTGTCCGGGAATGTGATAATCTCAGATTATCAAGGGTTTGTTTCAAAAACCAATTTTTTGAATTGGATTTGGAAAAACTTATATTGTAACCACGCATAACGGTTTTTGATTTCTCAAGAGAGCGAGTTGAATCGTCCAGCTCAACATCTGTGGCGATGAATGATGAGTATCGTGGTTTCTGAAGGTTCTGAGAATAACTGAGATCAAGGGGCAGAGAAAATCCCCAATCACTGGGTAAGAATTTATCTAGGGAAATACTGGAATTTATGCCAAAATTCTGGTTTTCTCCAGAACTGGAGATACCTTTGGGTTCGGATAGTCTTCTAAACCTTCCGTTTGTTTCAGAATAAGAGAAACTAATACTGGATAGGTCAGCAATATTCATAGTTCCGCTTGAACGGAAAATTTTTCCGAGTTCAGATTTGGGAGACACGAGTTTGATATCGTTGAACCAGATTGTATCGGTTAGGTTTGTGGTATTTTGATTTATTATCTGGATTTCAAAGAATCTATTCTTCTCCAGAGATGGATTACCTGAGACCGTATAATTCCCTTCGGTCAATTTGCCCTGACCGCTTGTTCTTTTCTTTAACTCAGGAAAATTTGAGAGAATAATCCGATATTTACGCCAGTTATTATAACTGGGGATCCCAGATTGATAATAAGTTCTATATTCATAATAGTTATTGCTATCAGAACCAAAGCGCAACGCAATCTGGGGATTGGAGTGCAACGCACGGAGATAAAATTCAAGTGTATCATAACCACGATAATCTTCTTCCTGTTCAGTTCTGCGATATGCAATACAACAATGGTTTGTTTTTATATTAAAAAGATTGAGTTCCAGCCCACCTTCATTGATTGTTTTTCCAGAGAGAGGGTCAATATTTAATGGGTATGGAGGTTTATAATAAGTATGGGTCTCAGTGTTTACAGGTGTTATCACAAATCTCTCTGTTGAATCAACAGGAAACAGTGAATCGGTGGTAGCAATACCTTTATTCTTCCACCTGCTTCCAGTTAAATTTAATTTGTGGATATATATTGTTTGAGGGCTGGTGAAGCCATCAAACCAGATGCGAATGAATTTTATATTTTGCCAGTTGGGTACACCAAAGGCGGTATCCCTTGCCAGTGAATCCTTGAGAGGGATACGGAACATCTTCCAGTTATCCTTCAAGCCTGATGATTCAACAAGAAATCGGGTAGAATCAAGGTGGACTGAAAAACTATAGTAAATATTCGTGCTCAGATTAAATATTCCATTCCTATCAATATCTTCGGTATCCCAGATTCTATTTCCTTCGGTTCCATTTATTCCACCGGTATAATCGTTTTCTTTGTAATCATCATTCCCATCATCACCAGCAATACCATTCTGGTCATTCCCGAAAACACCATCCAGGCCCCGGTCTTCGTTATTTGCATCCCAGGAAAAGTTTTTATTAATATCTTCATCCTCAAATGTTCCAACACCGACAAGGTTGCCTTGTTTATTCCTTCGCAATTGGTCTTCACTGATTTCCTCAGCAATATCAATATGCATCCTACCGCCACCGCCTTTGACGATTAACTCAATGTTTTCACAGTCTTCAACGTTTGTGCTCGTAATATACTGGGTTAATCCTGCAAAGGATTGAGCGTGATCTGGTATAAATTGAACCTGGAGAACTTCAGCAATAGCATTTGGGTCGGTTGGATTTTCGTAAATATCGGACATTTTGTATATTTGATTTGCGGGCGGGTTATACCAGATAATCCTTTTTGTTGCAAAGTCATTGATTTCTTTAGTCAATGGCCGAGAACAGGGATACCAGTAATTTCTTGTTAGCATTGCGGAATGGGTTATGGTTGTTGCCTCAAAATCGTCAAGATATACTCCATTACGTGAATTTATGCCAGAAAATGAGTAGGCACCTTCAAAATTGATATTGAATTTTGATTCAGTTTCAGTCTTTACCAATGGGAGGAGGTCAACAAATTCAGTGAGATGTGGAATCTTACCCGGCAATGAAAAATCAGCCTCCCACACAATGCGGTCATAAGGTTCTTCAGTCAATCTAATATGTTCATACGGTGCCATTTGATATGATTCGGTGCGGTAAAAGAATGAAGAACCGATATTTCCATCACCGAGAATTTTGGAATTTGCCCTGAGCCCGACGAGTGATTTCTGGGCTAAGGAAACAACAGTGCTGTATTCAGCCTCAATGCGTATACGGTCGGTTGCTGAAATTGGTCTTAAAAACTCAAGTTTACACTCATCATAATCAATTATATATTGTGATTGGTCAACCTCAATATCGTTAATATAAACTTTAACCCTTTTTGTATTAGGGGGAATGGTAAATATTTTTTTAACCTGAACAGTTTTAGTATAAATGTAGTATTTACTCCTACCCACTGAATAATAAGGATTGGTATATACTTCAGAATCCGATTCCGGCAGGTTAGCGTTCACGAAAGGCATTGGTTCAGGGAAGATGAGCAGACCGCGAGTTCGGTCAAAACCTCCTAAACCATCATAAGGGTCAATTTCATTGTTGTTATCCTTATCTATCCCCAGGATATTTATTAGCGTTTTCCCCTGATATATGTCTTCATCTATTCCATTGGGCACACTGTGATAAATACGGATTGTATCAACTTTCCCTCCTGGATTCGTGATTCTATAATAATTTTTTAGTTCATAATTTTGCCAGGCAAGTGAATTTTGTCTGAATGTTCTGGGGCAGATGAGTTTTAATTTCATAGTATCTCCGGCTATGAAACCGACGGTGTCTTCTCTCCCTTCGCTATCAATTTTCCTATAATAAACACCGAGTGCCTCTACCGTATTGTATAATCCATTCTTCAGTTCAATGATATTTATTCGGCGCCCAAGGAATTGATAATCCTGATCAATACCCTCATACTTTAATGTAAAATATCCTTCTTCTTTCTCAATTGTATCATCAGGGATATTGTCATCATTCAGGTCAAGATACACATAGGCATACCTGGTAATTCCATTATTGTTATTCATTGGATTGCCATCATCTATAAACACCTTTAGTTCAATTATTGAGTCGTTAGTCCCTAACCAGAAAAATTGGCGTTTTGCATAATCATTTGCCCAGATTGTATCCGGAACACTTTCAACCCCACCAGTTATTTCTTGTTCACTGAATTGTGTCTGTTCCTTTGAGGCAATGGCAACTAAATCTACCGGGCCAAATTTCGCAGTAGATTTTAATCCGAATAAACCTTGGTGTGAAGGTATATCACCTGTATAACTCGTTCCAGGAATTGATAATTGTGTATCACCACCTTCAAGTTCTTGGAGTATCTCATCTTCTTTACCTTTATAGGTGACGCGGATTTTGTTCTGAGATTCGTCCACACGCGTAGAATTGTGGTCAATGAATACCTTTATTCGATCACCAACCTCACCATCAAGATTTACTGCCATCTCCTGTTCCATCTTCAATTCCGGAAAAAGGGAAGCTCGCTGTTGTTCTGAGGGGAGATTTGAATAGAAGGTCTCGGTTCCGCCCAGTGTTAGTTTTATATAACCCCCCACTTCAAGTTTTCCCGTTTCGCCCATAAAATCGGTGAAGCCACCCTTTGGTAAAGGAATTTCAAATGTGCCGAATATGCCTTTATTTGCATATCCACCCTTCTTCAAAAGATCGCTCTCCAACTCCTTCAATAAAAATTTTTTATTTCTTTTTTTAAGGTTAATGTTGAAATAATCTGATACTGGAAAGATACTATCAATGCTTATCAAAACATTCTGATAGAATCGCGCATAAACAATATATTTTCCATCTAATGTAATCATAGGTTTTATTTCATAGGGTGGGGTAAAGGTATTGAAGATAAGCCACAATATTAAATTCATAAAGATCCAATAATTTTATCCGCAATGGATTTAGTGTCAAGCCCAAGATTAGAAAGCAGTGTATCCCTGGGTCCATGTTCTATAAACCGATCCGGTAGGCCAAGCGTATGGATTTTTACCTGAACACCCTTATTATTTACATAACTACAAACTGAACTGCCAAGACCTCCAATAACGCTATTTTCTTCAAAAATAAATATTTTCTTTAAAGAGGAGATGAGTGCATCCAGAAGTGTATAATCAATGGGTTTAATAAATCGGGCATTGATTAAGAATGGTTCAATATTTTTCCCTTTCAGTATCGGGATTGCTCCCCTACATAATTCTACCATAGCGCCACAGGCTATAACAGCAATCTCCCTGCCTTCAATTAGAATCTCCCATTTTCCTATTTCTACTGGATTAACATCAAATCTTTTTGGTGGAGGGCATGAGGCTTTTGGATATCTAATTGCAAAGGGCCCTTTTCTATATTCTACAGCAGTCTTTAATAAGGCGACCAATTCTTCGCCATCCTTCGGTGCACTTATTACAATATTGGGAATACAGTTTAGATAGGATAAATCAAATGGACCATGGTGCGTTGGTCCATCTTCACCCACGAGACCAGCTCGATCAATAACAAATATGACCGGAGCCTTTTGCAAGCACACATCATGAATTATCTGGTCATAGGCGCGCTGGAGGAATGTAGAATAAATTGCACATATCGGAATATACCCTTCAAGTGCAAGGGCACTTGCCATAGTAACTGCATGTTGTTCACAAATTCCGACATCAAAAAAACGCTCAGGAAATCTTAGTGAGAATTCTTTAAGTCCTGTTCCCAAACACATACCTGCAGTGATGGCGATGATTTTTTCATTCTCCTCGGCAAGTTTTATTAATGTCTCTCCAAATACCTTTGTATAGGAATTTGACTTCTGTAATTCTTCACCGGTCTGTATATTAAAGGGGCCGATTCCATGAAATTTTTCCGGAGATTCTTCAGCGATCTTATAACCTTTGCCCTTCTTTGTCACAACGTGTATGAGCCGTGGACCGCGCATTTCTTTTACCCGAGAGAAAGTATGGATCAATTCGTTTAATCTGTGTCCATTTAAAGGCCCAATATAACGGAAACCAAGTTCTTCAAATATAACTGATGGTGAATACAATCCTTTCATACCTTCCTGGATCCTTTTTGCAAAGTTTCGTGCCCGGTCCCTTATATATGGTGGGAATTTTCCGAAGAATACCCATAAATCATCACGAAAACGGTTGTATGTCCTTGTTGTTATTATCTTCGTCAGATACTGGGATAATGCCCCAACAGTTTCGCCAATAGAACGTTCGTTGTCATTTAGTATTACAATCACATCCTTTTTTACCTGCCCAATATAATTTAAGGCCTCAAATGCCATACCCGCACCCAGTGAGCCATCGCCGATCACACTTATGATATTATAGTTCTCATTTTTAAAATCTCGTGCAATGGCAAAACCTGCCGCAGCTGATAATGAAGTTGAGGAATGCCCGGTATTGAAATGGTCATATTTTGATTCTTCCCTCTTTGGAAATCCACTTATCCCTTTATAAGTCCTGAGGGTGGAAAAGGATTCGCGACGGCCGGTGATCAATTTCTGGGCATAAGTCTGGTGCCCAACATCCCATATGATTTTATCCCTTTCCGCATCAAATACATGATAAATAGCAAGCGTTAGTTCTACAACTCCTAATGAAGGTGCTAAATGGCCACCATTTTTTGATACCGTTTCTATAATCTTATCTCTTATTTCCCGTGCAAGGATCTGTAACTCTTCCACTGAAAAATTTTTTAAATCATTTGGACTATTTATTTTTTCTAATATAGCCATATAATTTTCTGGGAGAAATTTTTCATAATCAAAATGTGCGATTTAGAACGAAATCGGTGATTTCACTGAATATTTCAAAATTGCTTCCCAGTTTTTTGAATATATTCTTTGATAAAACTGCATATCTCTGGGCACGAAATCTCGCACCTTCAAGCCCATAGACCCTTGGGGCAGTCAATTTTCCTTGTTGAATATCTTTTTGAGGGGTTTTACCTAATTTTTCCTTTTTACCGGTCACATCAAGTATGTCATCGGTATACTGGAATAACATACCCAGATAACGACCTCCTCTTTCTAATTGTTTAACTCTCTCTTCAGGTGCATTTGCCATTATTGCACCCACTTTTATGGCGAGGGAAATAAATTTTGCAGTCTTATTGAGATGGATCTGGCGTAAAATCTTTGGATTTATCTCTTTATGCACCTGTATATCAAGGACCTGGCCATAAACTATCCCTTTTGGACCTACAGTTTCGCTCACCTCTTTTATAATTCTAAATCTCTGGATTAAATTATTTTCTGATTCAGTGAATAATTCAAAGGCATAGGCAAACAATCCATCACCGGAGAGGACTGCAAGTGCCTCACCAAATTTCTTATGGGCAGATTCCTTCCCCCGCCGATAATCATCATTATCCATCGCTGGAAGATCATCATGGATGAGGGAATAGGTATGAATCAATTCCAATCCACAGGCAATTCCAATTATCTCATTTATATCCCTTCCGCCATTTGCTTCATAACTTGCAATTGCAAGAATGGGCCTTATCCTCTTACCCCGGTCAAGCGAGTAATACATCACCTCAAAGAATGGGTTATTATTACTAAAGTATCTCTTCAATGCCTCATCAACCAGAGCCTTCTTTTCTGCAAGGTAACCAGTTATGGTCATAGGCAAAGTAAAATAATTTTAAATAAAAAAAGATTAATGTCAAGAGTAAAAGAACCTATTCAAGCAGGTAGTGAAATCTTATAAACTATAAAAACTCTTGGGATTTTATGCCTTAATAATTTTCGCAAAGGATTTCATAATAGGACTGGGGATGTTTACAGGCAGGGCACTCCTTCGGTGCTTCAGTCCCTTCAAATATATATCCGCAATTGCGGCAATGCCATTTTACGACCTTTTCTTTTTTAAAGATAGTCCCGTTTTTTAGGTTCTCAATCAATCTTCTATATCTTGATTCGTGAAACTGCTCCACTTTTGCAATCTCCCGCAAAGACTTTGCAATTTCAGCGAACCCTTCTCTTTCCGCAACATTTGCAAAATCCACATACAGTTTTGACCATTCCAACTTTTCGCCATCCGCAGCCGCCTGAAGATTTGCCAGTGTATCCTTAATCATCCCTGCAGGATATGTAGCAGTGATTTCTAAATCGCTACCTTCAAGATACTTAAAAAAGACCTTGGCATGTTCTTTTTCATTATCTGCGGTTTCAAGGAATATTCCAGAGATTTGTTCATAACCTTCTTTCTTCGCCACGGAGGCAAAATATGTATAGCGATTCCGCGCCTGGCTTTCACCGGCAAATGCAATTAAAAGATTTTTCTCGGTCTCTGTCCCCCTTAATGATTTTGGCATATTATCCTCCTTATTTCAACGTTGATTTAATCAGTTCCGCAACCTGGGCTGGTGTTTCACCCACTTTAATACCTGCAGATTCAAATGCTTTTATCTTTTCTGATGCTGTGCCTGCGGTTCCAGAGATTATTGCTCCTGCATGCCCCATCCTCTTATCAGGGGGAGCAGTCTTTCCTGCAATAAAGCCGAAGACCGGCTTTCTAAAGTATTTTTTAATATATTCTGCTGCATCCTGTTCGTCCCGACCTCCAATCTCTCCGACTATCACCACTGCCTCGGTCTGGGGGTCATTTGCAAATAATTCAAGACAATCTATAAACTTTGTTCCAATAATGGGATCCCCACCAATACCAATACAGGTTGATTGACCAAGTCCTGCCTTTGTTATATGGTCAACTATTTCATAAGTCAGGGTGCCACTTCTTGAGATGACGCCAATATTCCCTTTTTTGAAGATATGACCGGGCAGTATTCCTACCTTTGCTTCACCCGGAGAGACAAGGCCGGGTGAATTTGGACCTATGAGCCGGCAATTTTTCCCTCTGAGGTATGCAATGATTTTGACTATCTCAAGTGTAGGTATCCCCTCAGATATACATACGATTAATTCTATGCCTGCATCAATCGCCTCATACATTGCCCCTGGAGCGAACTTTGCCGGAACAAATATTACTGATGTATTCGCACCTGTCATTTTTACTGCTTCAGCAACTGAATTGAATACCGGCACACCTTCAACATTTGTTCCACCTTTTCCTGGTGTTACCCCCGCAACGACATTCGTTCCGTAATTCAACATCTGTTTTGTATGGAAACTCCCATCCCTTCCTGTAATTCCTTGAACAACAAGCCTTGTATTTTTATTTATTAAAATGCTCATCTAAACTCCTTTCTCTTTTAACAATTCAATCGCCTTTTTTGCCCCTTCTTCCATACTCCTGGCAAATATCAACCCTGCCTCCTTCAATATTTCCATTGCCTTATCTTCATTTGTTCCGGTGAGTCGTGCGACAATTGGTTGTGTTATATCCAGTGTCCTCTTTGCCTCAAGGATACCCAATGCCACATCATCGCAACGGGTAATACCTCCAAAGATGTTAAAAAATATTACTTTTACATTTTTGTCCCGAAGGAGTATCTCAAGGGCATTCTTTACCTTCTCCGGAGATGACGAACCACCAATATCAAGGAAATTAGCAGGTTCGCCACCAAAGTGTTTTACTAAATCCATCGTTGCCATTGCCAGACCAGCTCCGTTTACCACACAGCCAATATTGCCATTGAGACGAACATAGGAAAGGTCGCGTTCTCTTGCAAGCAGTTCATTTTCATCTTCACTCTCGCGGTCGCGCATTGCTTCTATCTCGGGATGTCTGTATAACCCATTATCATCAAAATTTATCTTGGCATCAAGAGCGATAAGATTACCGGATTTATCAACGACCAATGGATTTATTTCAGCAAGGGATGCATCATTATCAACAAAGAGTTTGTATAACTTACTCGCAATACCTGCACAATCAAATGCATTCTTGGTATTCTCGTAAAGGAACAGCCCAATCTCCCTTGCCTTATGTTCAAGGAGCCCCAGGAGTGGGTCCGCATATACCTTGTATATCGCCTCTGGTTTCTGTCTTGCAACTTCCTCAATCTCCACGCCCCCTTCCTTACATGCCATAAGCACGACCTTCTTTTCATTGCGGTCAACGATTACTCCGAGATACGCTTCAGATGCAATATCTACTGCCTCAGACACAAGAACCTTTTTTACCGGAATTCCTTTTATCTCCATACTGAGAATCTGCCTGCCAAAGTTTTTTACCTCATCTTCATTCTTCGCCACCTTAATTCCACCTGCCTTACCTCTGCCACCCACCATCACCTGTGCCTTGATAACACAGGGTAACCCTATCTCCTTTGATGCAGAAATGACTTCATCAAGATTAAAGCATACCTTTTCCCTTGGCACGGGAATTCCGTATCTTTTAAAAATTTCTTTTGCCTGATATTCGTGGATTTTCAAGGGACCTCCTTATATTAATGATTATACTGATAAAAAAAACAAAGTCAAGAAGGATTTAAATAGTGATTGCCATGCTCAATTTTGTTTGCTACATAATTGATATTTAGTTCTTTTGATTTTGCGATTTTGAATGTATTCCAGTCTTAGATTGTAAGATGGCTTCCTGCTCTGTGTGATGGTCGCACTTATTAACCGTTCCTTACAAAATTTGGTTATTCACTTCAATTTCCAGATTGGACGGCCTAAGGCATAAATTAGAATTGCATAAGCCAGAGTTATTGATGCGGCAATATAGGTTGCAATCCTCACACCGAGAATATTTGCAACCGTTCCTATCCATAGTGCTCCGAAAGGCATTAGTCCAAAGAAGAAGAATGTATATATTCCCATAACCCTACCCCTCATCTCTTCATCAACCTGGGTCTGGACAAGGGAATTGCTTAGATTCATAATTAAAATCTGCCCCATCCCGGTAAAATATAAAAAAATGAGTGATAGAGTGAAATTGCTGGTTGATGCAAATAGCATAATAAAAATTGGATACAGGAAGGTGCCGATAGTGAGGAGTTTTCCCTTGAAGTGGAATATCCCCAAAGAGGCAATGAAGAGGGCAGAGGTGAGTGCACCGAGCCCACGGGCAGTCTGGAGGAAACCATTGGTTTTTGCATCACCATGTAATATTTTTACTGCCCAGGCAGGTAAGAGGGTGACAAAAGTGGCACCAAAAAGGGCAATGATTCCTACAGTCAATATTAGGTATCTTATTGTTGGGTGGTTAATCGTATATTTAATTCCCTGTTTTAAATCCATAATTGGAGAATTATTGGTCTTTGGTTTATAGGAGGATTTCAATTTCATTGCGGATAGGGCTGATATTACTGCGATAAAGGTTAAACCATTTATTGTAAAACACCAGGCAGGTCCAAGCGCAGCATAGATAATGCCACCTGTAGCCGGACCAATCGCAATTGCGGTATTAAACATTGCTGAGTTTAAGGCAATGGCATTGGTTATTGCCTCTGGTTCAACGAGTTCACGCACAAATGCCTGGCGTGCAGGTGCATCAAAGGCATTGGTAGTTCCCATTAATAGTGCAAGTATGATTATATGCCAGGGTTTGACAATTTTGAGGAAGGTCAAAACTGCCAGGATAAAGGCGAGTGTCATCATGGCAGATTGTGTGATGAGCAAAATCTTCCTTCTTGGTACACGGTCTGCAACCACACCCGCATAGAGCATAAATAACCAGGTAGGAAGTCCAGCAGCAAATCCAACATAACCAAGGTATGCAGGAGAGTGGGTCAATTCATAGATAAAGAAGCCCTGGACAGTGGACTGCATCCAGGTGCCAAAAAGTGATACAAGTTGCCCAGCAAACCAGAGCCTGTAATTCGGATACCGTAGTGCCAGGAATGTCTTTTTCAAAAAGAAATTTTTATTTTGATTTTCCATTTTTTAAAAGATATCTTTTCTCTCCAGTTTTATCGATTCTATGACCTTCTTATACTCATTTGGTGTAATTCTACGATTTAGTTCTGGGTATTCATGTGCGCGGTAAGTTGGATAGTATTGGTCCATAATATTCACAAAGGAATTTCTTGATACTTCATTTATGACAAAGTCAAGGCATTTTTTTGAATCTGCTATATCATTGGGTAGAATAAGGTGCCGAATCAATAATCCTTTCTTCGCAATTCCATTCTCTATGATCAGATCCCCAACCTGCCTGTGCATTTCTTTTACTGCCAGCCTTACAACATCCCAGTAATCAGGAACCTTTGAATACTTTTCTCCTTTCCTGTTATCTCCATATTTTATATCTGGCATGTAGATATCAATTATTCCATCAAGCATCTTTAAAGTTTCAACCGATTCATAGCCGCCACAGTTATAAACCACCGGCACATTTAAGCCCTTCTCCTGGGCAATTGCGAGTGCTTCAACTATCTGAGGAACCCAGGGTGTTGGTGTTACCAGATTTATATTGTGACAGCCGAGTTCCTGCAAATCAATCATCATCTGTGCAAGTTTCTCCGCGCTTATTTCCAAACCCAGACCAAGTTGGCTTATGTCATAATTCTGACAGTAAACACAGTGGAGATTACAATGGGTAAAAAAGATTGTGCCCGAACCAAACCTCCCTACAAGGCAATATTCCTCTCCAAAATGCTGATGATATGAAGAGACCTTTGGTTTCAGACCTGCCTTGCAATTTCCAATTTCACCGTTGAGCCTGTTTACCCTGCATTGCCTTGGACAGAGCCGGCAGGGGGCGAGAAGTCCATATAGGGTCTCAATCAATTCGCTGGTGATCCTCTTGCTTGGCATTTTTAATAATCCTTATATCTATAATATGCTGCGCATGAACCTTCTGAAGAGACCATACAGGCACCAACTGGATGGGATGGTGTGCATCCTTTGCCAAAGAGGGGGCATTCGGGTGGAATTTTTATTCCTAACAGGATCTGCCCGCAGATACAACCTTTTGGTTCTCTTGACTTCGGGATTTTTATCTCATATCTCTTTGTTGCATCAAACCTTTCAAATTCCTTTTTTAAGGTCAATCCAGAATCAGGAATATTACCTATGCCCCGCCAGTTAGAATCTATCCGCTCAAATACTTTTTCAATTATCTTCAGCGCAGTAGTATTTCCTTCTGGTTTTACTACCCTTTTGTATTCAATATCTATCCTTGCTTCGTTATTGATGATTTGCCCAACGAGATTTCTTATTCCCATTAAGATATCTACTGGCTCAAATCCTGTAATACAACCCGGGATATGATATTTCTTAGCAATAAATTCATAAGGTTTTGAACCGATGATTGTAGATACGTGACCGGGTAAGATAAAACCATCAACATTTATCTCCTTAGATTTCGCAATGAATTCCAGAGCAGGGGGGATGAGTTTAAATGCTGGAATAATGTAGAAATTCTTTATTCCTTTCTTCTCTGCCTCAAGTATCGTTGCACCAATTGTTGGCGATGTTGTTTCAAATCCTACTCCCACAAATACTACATCCTTATTTAAATTCTCCCGGGCGATTTTTAGAGAATCCATTGCTGAATAAACAACCCGGGGATGATATATCTCAAGATTACCAATGGTCCCGGGCACCCTTACCATATCTCCAAATGTTGTTATGATAACATCCTTCCTCTTTGCCAGTTCAATTGTCCAGTCAATTGTCTCCTGGGGTGTAACACAGACAGGGCAACCAGGTCCAGAGAGAAGTTTTAAATTCTCAGGCATCATCCTTCTTATACCAGAACGGGCAATTGCCATTGTATGAGTGCCGCAGACTTCCATCAGGTAGATAACCTCTTTTGAATACCTGGATATTTCTCTGACAATTTTTTCTGCTAAACTCTTCATCTTGTGGATATGAATTTTTTAAATCTTTTCCACTTTATGATAATACATCATAACTCGATTCCGGCCGGCATTCTTTGCCTCATATAATGCCTGGTCTGCACTCTTTATCAACTCCGATGGATTTAAACCATCATCAGGATATGCAGCGACTCCGGCAGAGAAGGCTATCCTTTTTTCAGGCGCACCCTGGTCCGCTCCATACAACTTGAAATTACTCAACAATGTGGCAACCATCTTCGCTGCTTCCTCTTTTTTTGTCTCAGGGAACATTACAATAAACTCATCCCCGCCATATCTTGCTACAAGATCGGTATCGCGAAAATATTTACTAAATATTTGAGCAAGACGAATTAATAATTGGTCACCTGCCTGATGGCCAAATGTGTCATTGAAGTATTTGAAATTATCAAGATCAATGATTGCTACAGAAAGATTGTGCTGGAATCTCTTCGCCCTATTTAACTCTTCAGCGAGTTTATCTTTGAAAAATCCAATATTATATAATTTTGTCAGTGGGTCAATAGAGGCAAGATCGCGCATTATTGCCAGACTTAATGTATTCTGTAAGGCTGTGGAAGTTATTCTTGTAACAACACCAACTATATTCTTCTCCCTTTCGTCAAGATTTTTTTCGACCTTTATGGCAACCACTCCAAAAAGACGGTCTTGATAGGAGAGAGGATAGCATATATCAGGGATGAAAAAAGGATGAGGTTCTTTGATTTTTAATACTTCAAATTCAATGTTAGATAATGGGATTCTTTTTTCTGCAGTAATACCAACCCTCCCTTCGCCAATATAGTAGACCAATTTCGGTGACCAGTTTTCATTGATTCCATAATGGGCAACGAGATTCAGTCTTTTTTCTTTTTCATCAAGAAAGAATAGGGCAACACTTGAAGGATTTAAGTAATTAACAAGAAATCCGACAGCCTCACGGGCAATTTCAATAGGGTCAAGCCTTGAAGTCAGGCGGATTATTGAGGAGAAGAGGATATTGTCTTCTGAAGTTATTGAACGTAATTCATTCCTTAAACTTATATTCTCCTGTTTCTGGCGGTCAAGTTCATCAGTGAGGATACTTATTTGTGAAATTATTTCACTCCTCTTTTGAATTTTTTGGACTATAATAACTACCACTATCAAAAATATGATGACGAGTATCGCTAAGGCTGTGATTAAATAACTCATCATAATTTTTAAAATTATATACATAAATTTCAGGAAATCAATATGGAATATTCGTAAAAAATTTATTGACTGCCGACTTAAATTAGATAGAATAAGCAATGCAGTATTTTGGTTTTCAATGGCATATCACGAACTACTGCAATCTTCGTTGTTTCCATTGCTATCAGAATGATTTTTCATGCAAAGATGAATTGGGATTTGATGATATAGAAAGGATACTAAATAAAATTATTCAAAAATTTGATAAAAACAGGGTGATTATCAATATAACAGGTGGTGAGCCATTACTTTATAATGATTTTTTTAAATTACTAATACTCCTCGAAAATAAACAGGTTATAAAAAGGGTGAATATAATTACCAATGGGGTTTTATTAAATGGAGAAAGGGTTGAATTAATTAATCGTTTTAAAAAGATAAAAGAGGTTAAAATTTCACTTGAAGGAGATTCTGCAGATACCAATGATAAAATTAGAGGAAAAGGGGTTTTTGAGAGGGTCATATTTAATATCAATAGCGTGCGCAAATCTTTGAAAAAGGATATCATTCTTATGTTCACCCTTGGCAGTTATAATTATAGGCGTTTAACTGAGATGCTGAGATTCGCCAGTGAACTAAGGGTAGATGGGGTTATCATTGAAAGGTTTGTTCCAATGGGTAGAGGGAATCTATTAAAAGGGGAATATCTCAAAGAAAACGAATGGCTTACGGTCATTGAGGATATTATAAAATTTTCTAATCTTGACTATAGCCCGAATGAGTTGCTACCATATAAGGCATTCCATATAGTTCTTAAAAATCCAGTGGAGGTGAGGGGTGCTTTATGTAATCTCGGGGATGAATCTATGGCACTTATGCCCAATGGGGATGTTTATCCCTGCAGGCGATTTCCCACCAGGATTGGTAACCTATTGGAAGATGAATTTGACGAGATTCTTTTGAGGTTAAGGATTCTAAAGGAGAATATAATAAGAAATTTGAAAGGGAAATGTAAAGATTGTAGAATTGAAAAATGCTGGGGTTGCCGTGCAATTGCCTATACGATATATAACGATTTCTATGCTGAAGATCCCCAGTGTTTTTATAGAAAGGAGGAATTATGCATATAGGTATTGTCTATTTTTCCCACACTGGATTCACTGAGGAATTTGTGAATCGGATTGCTAATGGATTGATAAAAGAAAGATACCATGTTGAGATTATAAGATTAAAGACGAATATTGAAGTCACAGGCCCGTTTCAGAGTTTTAAGATCTTGGAAGAACCCGATTGTTCAAAATTTGATTATGTTCTATTTGGTGGTCCGGTCTGGGCATTTTCAATCTGCCCGGTGGTCATTGAAGGTATTAAAATTTCAAAAGGGTTATCAGGGAAGGGTGTGATTTTATTTGTGACGATGGGATTTCCATTTAAATTTATGGGCGGCACAAGGGCAATAAACCAGATGTCAGAACAGGTGAGAAAAATGGGAGCAAATGTGGTCTCACAGATAATCATTCCCAGGCTCTTTCACGATTCTAACGCCCTTATGGATAAAGCAATAAATGAGATAAAAGGACTGTTGAAGGTTACTTGATTTTGATCCAATTTTGATTAAAATATGATGATGAATAGAAATCTTACGAATGAGAGGAAGAAAAAAAAACCTTATGTGGTGATTGAATGTCCAGAAAAGATCCCGTGTAACCCTTGTGTTGATGCCTGCCCCCAGGGTGCGATAAAGATTGAAGGTAGCATAATAGAATTACCTGAGGTGGATTATGACAAGTGCACTGGCTGTCTCTTGTGCATACCCAGGTGCCCAGGGCTTGCAATATTTGTTATTGATGAAAGGCCGGAAGATCATTCAATTATTTACCTCCCTTATGAATTCTTACCCATACCTGAAAAGGGTAGTAAAGCTATCGGACTTGATCGAGAAGGAAGAGAGGTATGTGAGGTGAAGATAGAGAAGGTTCTCCAGTCCCCTAAATTTAATCATTGTGCAATAATTGGTATTTCTGTTCCAAAAGGAATGGAGCAAGAGATAAGATTTTTCAGATTAAAGTGAGATTATTTTCTTTAGGGTTTCAATAGTTATTTTAACATCCTCTTCAGTAATTCCATAATGGGTAACCATCCTGAAGCGATTGGGCCCAGTCTGTAAAAATTTTATTCCCTCCAAATCCATTCTTTTTACCAATTCCTCCGGCGATATTCTTTTACTTACAAGATCAAAATATATGATATTTGTCTTTACCTTTTCAAGATCAATGTATAGTCCGGGTATTTTACTGATACCTTCGGCAAGGAGTTTTGCATTTTTATGGTCCTCTTCTAATCTTTCAATCATATCTTCAAGTGCTACAATCCCTGCCGCAGCTATTATTCCTGCCTGGCGCATCCCTCCACCCAGCATCTTTCGGTATCTCCTTGCCTCTTTAATAAATTCCTTTGTTCCACAGAGGATCGAGCCGACTGGGGCAGAAAGACCCTTAGATAGGCAGAAACTCAATGAATCAACATTCTTTGTCAGTTCCTTTACATCAACATTTAATGCAACAGCAGCATTGAATATTCTTGCACCATCAAGATGAACCATTAGGTCGTGGGAATGGGCAAGTTCACAGACTGCATTGGTATATTCAACACTCAGGGGTGCTCCATAACAACGGTTATGCGTATTCTCAATGCAGATAAGTTTTGTCCTTGGATAATGAATATTATCACTTCTTATGGCAAATTCAATATCCTTTAAATCCATCGTGCCGTCTTCCTGATTTGTTACCGTATGGGGGTGTATGCCGCCAAGTGCTGATATCGCTCCCACTTCATTCAAAAAGGTATGGGAGAGATTACCGAGTATCACCTCATCACCACGGGCACAATGGGTCAATATCGCTACAAGATTACCCTGGGTTCCACTTGTTACGAGTAAACCTGCCTCTTTACCAACAATTTCAGCAGCAATCTGTTCAAGCCTATTAACGGTTGGATCTTCTCCAAATACATCATCACCTAATTCAGCGTTGTATATTGCCTCCCTCATTCTCTGGGTAGGAAGGGTAACTGTATCACTCCTTAAATCAATTATCTTCATCTTTTCTTTGATAATCCGTTACCCATCTACTGACCTACCTTCTTCTTCCCAATCCAGCAATATTTGCGGGTTTTTCTTTATCAAGTCCAGTCGGCGAAATCATATCTTCAACTTAAGTGGGCCTCGAACCTTTTAATATTTTCTTGCCATAAAAGATGGAAATTCCACCATATTCTATTCTCAGAAGTGAATGATAATCGGTTCTATAGAATAGGAATTCCTTACAACCAGCCTTAGAAATTAAACCAACAATTCCACTCATGCACAATTATATCCAGATAGTTAAACTTTGCAAGCATCTCTTAATGGAAGTAAAGTTCAGGCCGGCGCTGGGCAAAGATATCATTATGGGGTGTCACTCTCTTATCAAGAGCAAGTTCAGGATTAATATCAACAACTATTCCACATTCCTTTTCTCCAACCCTTACGAGTATTTCACCATCAGGTCCAACGATCTGGCTTTTGCCTATGAATTTAAGCATTTTCCCTCCGCGTTCCTCAATACCCGTGCGATCAGCAAGTATAGTGAATATACGATTCTCTATTGACCTCGTAACCATTGCATCCGGACAAAATTGGAGAACGAGGTTTGCTGAGAGAGTGACGATTTGAGCACCTTTTAATGCGAGCGTCCTCATTGCTTCAGGATAAATATAATCAAAACAGATCAACATGCCGATTTTTACCCCTTTATATTCAAATATGTTATATGGAAGATCCCCAGGGGTGAAGAAGAACCATTCTTCAAAGAAGAGATGTGTCTTGCGATAATGTCCAATGATCCCTTCAGGTGCCATAAAAATTACTGAGTTATAAAAATTATCACCGCACTTTTCAGCAAAACCATAGATTATTCCACAATTTTTTTTATTGCAGAGTTGGAGAATAAAATCATGGGTTTCACCTTTTCCAGGAGATTCGGCGAGTTCAACGAGTTCCTGTTTATTCAAAAAGAGATAGCCGGTATTAAATAACTCTGGTAATACAATCAGGTCGGCATTTAAATCCTCTACTAAGTTCATTACCTTCTTAAAATTCTTTTTCTTTTCACCAAACAAGGGACTGAACTGAATAAAACCAACTCTCATAAATATTTCTGTATTGCCTTAAAACGAACCCCAGAAAGAATTTTTTTTAAAGAAAGGATCTGGAGGATTTCCTTCCCATTTATCAATAAACCATTCAGGTAATCCTTCTTCTGAATGAGAAGGGGATAAGGGAGGACTTCACCACTAGCAATTACACCGTATACCTTTTCCACTTTGAACCCAACCCAGCCGTTATTTATTTCGGTCACTATTATCTCAAAATTTTTGCTGGTCTCAATACCTAAAAAATTAGGAAGGTCAAATAGGCATACCCTTCTTTTTCGGAGTTCAAAAAATCCAGTAACATTCTTAGGGAGGTTTGATTCTGTAAAAATTGTTTTCGTGCGGGCGATCTCCTTTATTTCGTCTATCAATGTGGCAAAACCCACTCTACCAATCTGGTAATGAAGATAGAAGTTCATTTTTTAATCACCTCTAAAATTTCGTTTAATTTTGCAACAACTTGAGATAATAGCTGGGCAGTTGAAGTAAATTGTTCCATTGATGCGGTTTGTTCTTCAACCGCTGCGGAAACTTCTTCGGTCGCAGCTGCTGTATCTGCCGCAACTTGGGCAACCTGTTCAATTCTTTTAACCAATTCCTTTGTATTATTTAATTGATTTACCGCAGCCTCATTTATCCGACTGATCATATCGGTGACCAGATTCACTGCCTTTACAATACCTGAGAATTCTTCCTCAGTTTGACTTGCTGAGGCATTGGCTTCATCAATCTTTTCCCTTTCCAGGTTTAGAAGATTATTAAGTTCCTGGATTGTTTTGTTTATTTCATTTATCAAATTTTCTACAGTATTGGAGGATTGTTGTGTTTCGTTAGCGAGATTCCTTATTTCATCCGCAACCACCGCAAAACCCTTCCCCTGCTCACCAACCCTCGCTGCTTCAATTGCAGCATTCAAAGCGAGCAAATCTGTTTGCTCAGTTATTCCCTGAATAATGTCTACAATTTTTTTAATCTCTGTTGCCTGGTCACGCAATTTTGACATTTTATCTTCAATAAACCTTGTTTGTTCAAAAATATCTTTTAAAATCCTTGCCTGCTGAATCGAGAACTCCATACCCTTTTTGGCTGAGTCCGTTGTTCTACGGGAAGATACATTTGCCATCTTTACTTGAGAAGATATTGATGTAGTAAGTTTATCAAGTTCTTCAATTGAACGTGCAATTGCAGTGATTGCCTCAGACTGGTCCTGGGCACCTTTTGCGATGTGTTGAATCGTAGAAGAAACCTCCTCAAGAGAGGCATTCATCTCTTCAGATGCACTTGAAAGATCCTCCGATGAATTCCTGATTTCTACACCCAAGCGTTCAATTTCCTTAAGAGATGAAGTAATTTTTCCAAAAAAGGAATTGATGGTACTGTATAGTCTTTTTAATGCAGGAATATTAGTAGTATAATCAGGTGTCATTGCTTTTTCGTTAATTGCTGACTCCAACTGTTTTACTGCAGTATTAAGGGAAATTTGGATTACAACACTGATTAACAGAGATATCAACAATAAAACACAATAGAGCATAATAATAGAATCAGAAGGCAGATTTAATATTAGACCAATGACATAGGAACTTGGTGCAAAGAAAAGCAGAGTATTTTCCACAATGAAGTGGAATTCCCCTTTATAATCTTTTTGATACAGATTTTTCCTCATGAAGTATAAAACAATCCCAACGAAAATTCCCGTGATTATCCCTGCAATAAATAATGGCAAAAAATTATTAGAGTAATTTTGTAATGTGAGGCCAGCAATTACAAAGGCAAATAGCGTGGTCAGAAAATAAATATAGAAAGTTCCCACGAGCGTGAACTTAGGAAGCAGGATTAGTGTGGAGACAAAGTTTATTAGGATTATGACAAGATAGATTACATAATTGCCCGGGATTAAAAAAAATTTTTTTGCAAAGGGCAAAAACAGCAGAATTTGAATTAAAAAACCAAACAAGGAAAGTAATTTCATGTTTATCTTCATTATTCCAACCTCCGTTTGGTAAGAATGTCTAAGGCATCTTTGAATCTTATAATGCCTATTAATCTGTTTTTATGTTCAATTATACCCTCAAGAAATTTTTGTTCTTCAGAATTGAAACAATCGGGGAGAGGAAAGCAGGAAACTTCTGTGGATCTGATTATTTCAATATCAGAGTCAACCAAAAAGCCAGTTTTTATACCATTATTTATTGAGATGATGCAAACCTGGTAATTAGTATTTGAACCTTTGAGATTTAAAAGATTTCTCAAATTAACAACAGGTATTGATTCACCTCTTAAGTTTATAATCCCTTCAAAGATCCCCGCCAGATGGGAAACAGGGGTAATCGTAAAATCATGCAAGATTTCGTATATTGAATCAATATCCACACAATACCATTCATCACCGACAGCAAAAATAGCATACCCTTTTTGCTGGATTTGGGCATTCTTAACACCATTTTCAGGAATTTTGGGTTTTACACTCTTTTGCGATTTAGATGCCAATATATGCCCCCTTTGAAAAGTTCACTCCAATGTCAGATAAAATTAAATTCATATTTTATTATCTATAATTTATCACCTTTGTCAAGTGAATAATTTTCCGAGCCCCTCCCCTTGAAGAGGAAAGAAAAAGGTCATGATGAATTTTTGTTGTATTTTTGATTTTCTTTATCTATTCAACTTAAGAAAAGTGTGTCTAAAAGATGCAAAAACTGCGGAGTGGTCAGGATAATTTTATATCGGGTATAAAATTATAGTTGACATTTAAATTCCTTTGAATATAATAAGCCAGATGAATTTTCAGCGGGCACTACTGGATGATGTATGTAAATACGTGGATGATTTTGCCCGCTTCCTTATGAAAAAAATCAATGCCGGTTGTATCGGAATATACACTTATGAAAGAGATACAAGGTGTTTCTACTGCCTCCAGGTAATAGGAAATAAACATTATCTAAAAAATGCAGAGATCATAAAATTAGGGAATGAACTGCCATTATCAATAATTAGGAAGAAATTCGTTTTTATTGGAGAGGGCAAGAGCGGTGGATTGATCGCATTTCTTACCGGTGCCCTTATTATTCCTATTAAAATCAAAAATAATCTTTCGGGATTACTGGTGCTCAAACTATTGAATAAAAGTTTGACACCTGTTCAGAGGAACAAAGTTCTTAAAGAAGTTCAGATGCTTTGCATCTTTTTAAAAAGCCTCCTTGCCCTCAAAACGATGAGTGAAGAAATCAGAGGATTAAATATGGTGGGTGACATAAACAGGATAGTAGCGACAGAATTAAATCCTGAAAGACTATATTATAAGATGTATGAACAGATAAAAAGGATTGTTAAGGTTAAGAATTTAAGGATAGACCTTTATTATCAAGATAAACACTGTATGAAACCCGTGTTTTTTATCCACAATGGTAAGAAATTGTCTGTGCATCCGTTTATTAATATTAGTAATTCAGCACTTTTTTCTGAGATATTCAAAAGAAAAAGAGTGGTTTTAAGCACTGGATATAAAAATTTTTTAAAAGATAAAGATATCGTGCCCGAAATGAAGGTAAATTCTTTTATTGCCCTGCCTTTAATTGCAAAAGATAATTTACTTGGCGTGATGATGTGCTGGGAAAAGGATAAGAAAAATATCTTTACAAGAAAAGTTGTAAGATTTTTAAAACTTATGGCACGACAGTCTGCGATTGCGATTTATAATGCCCGTCTATTTGAACAACTAAACCGGGCAATAAATGATTTAACATTGCTTTACCAGATTGAATACAATATCAGTAGTATATTGAATATTGATGAGTTGCTGAAGGTTGCTGTAAATTTGATTGACACAGCACTGGGGAATATTATTACGACAATTTTAATGCCTGATGAAAAGAATGAGATGCTCGTTATAAAGGCGATGACACCAGGTATTGAAATAAAGCCGGGTTTTGAATATATCCCATTTTATCGTGGTATTGTTGGTGAAGCGATGAGGACGAAAAGGCTTGTATATGTTCCAGATGTGGATAAGGATGAGCGATATGTTCCAGCGATTGAAGGGGTTAAATCCGAAGTGGCCATACCGCTCATTGCGGGTTTAGGGATTCTGGGGATAATTGATTTTCAAAGCAAAATTGAGCATCGTTTTGACCTTATGACCATTGACCTGCTGAGTGATATAGCCCATCGCATTGCAACATTCCTTGAGAATGCAACACTCTATGAAAAAATTGAAAAGAACTATGCAGACACAATCAAAGCGTTAATTCTTGCTATGGAAGCAAAGGATTCTTACACCCGTGGACATTCAGAAAGGGTAACAGAATTGGCAATGAGGCTGGCGGAGAAAATGGGTGTTTCTGATGGAAGGAAGAAGGTTCTCTATTGGGCTGGTTTATTACATGATATCGGAAAGATAGGTATCAGCGAGGCTATTTTAAACAAACCAGGTCAACTTGATGAGTTTGAATTTTCTGAGATAAAAAGGCATCCAGTTGAAGGTGCAAAGATGCTTGAGCCGATTGAGGGATTGAAAGAGGTTGTTCCAATTATAAGGCACCATCATGAAAATTTTGATGGAACTGGTTACCCTGATGGTTTGAAAGGGGATGAGATCCCTCTGGAATCCAGAATTCTCGCGGTTTGTGATGTCTATGATGCGATGACCACTGTCCGTTCCTATCGCAATCCCTTTTCACATGAGGGTGCACTCAAAATACTTGAATCCTTCAGTGGAACCAGACTCGACCCTGAGATTGTGAAGAAATTTATAAAGATGATGCAGATAAAGAAGTTTAAAGGAGGTTAGGTGACAAGGAGAAAATTTTTAAAAATCTTCGGCATATTTGCGAGTGCACTATTATCGCTCAAGTCTGTGCCTAAGTTATTGTGGTCAGGAAAATGGGAGCATTCAAAGAAAAATTTCTGGTATAATCATAAGTTCGTTCAGAAGACAGTTGATCTCTCAAACTATGATAAAGGATTGATACGGGCAAAAATTGATGGGAAGTGGCAGATATTTTCTTTGACCGAACCCGGCTCTGAGTTTATTAAGTGGAATCTGAAAAAGAGGCTTGAATTTCTTGAGCGGATAAAGAACGGAAAGATGCCAGAACTGGGAGGACCCCATTCTGGTGTGGTAGCCACCTACGGATTGCGAAGATATGACTCCTCGTTCTCTTTAAACAATGCAGTTAAGGGGACAGGACTTGCTCCAAAGGATGAAAAACTTGATGAGGCGATAGAGATTTTAAAAAATACCCTTGAAAAGCCAATGCCCGAGAAGATGGATGTTTTGAAAAACCTTTATGAGAAACCTGATTTCTTTGACTGGCGCAAACAGACATCACTTGAACTTTATACAACAGAGGAGTTTGAAACCCATACCTTTTTAAACATAATGGAGAATCCAGTAGCGACTATAGTCTTTATGGATATCCCAACCTATGAGTTAAGGACTATTGCCCGTATTGTTCATCCTGATGATGAGACCGCTCTCCCCTTTGAAAAGAAACTATTAGAATTCGTTAACCTTGCCCATGAATATATGCACGGGAAGTTTTCCAGGGCTTTCCCTCTGCTTCTGTTTTATATAATTGAAGTATTTGATAACACACCAGGTTCAAAACGGGGGGTAAGAATAGCACCAAAAATCCCGTTAGATTAAATCAAATGTTTTTAACCTTTCATATATTGGTCCTGAAGGTAAAAGGGTTGATTTAAATAGAACAAAATCATTTACACGGAATGATTCTGTTTTTAAATTCTTATCTATAATCTCATCAATTTTAAATGGTGCTCTTATCCTGCCCAGTGTCAGGTGGGGATGGAATTTTTTTTCCTCTTTTTTAAATCCATATTTTGATAGTGCATCATCCAGTTCTATGGCAAGGTTAATTATCTCCCTTTCACCCTGGCTTACACCCATCCACAGAACTCTTGGATTCCTTATGCCTGGAAAGCATCCAAAATTTTCTAACTGGCAGAGAAATCCTTTTGTTTTCTTGCTTATTGACGACAACGCTGGAATGATCTCATTCATTCTTTTCTCATCAACTTCCCCGAGAAACTTCAAAGTAATATGGAGGTTTTCAAATTCAACCCATTTTATTGGAAGATTCTTACTCCTCTCTTCTTTCCAGAATTCATAGATTACCTTCCTTTGTCTTTCAGGAATTTCAATTCCGATGAATGTCCTCATTTTACACCCCTGAGTGTTTTAATCAATGTATTCAGGGCATGACAGCAGGCTTTTATTCTTATGTTTTCGCGGTTCCCGGAAAAAAGGCATTTCTCAATTTTAGTTGATTCCTCCCCAGCGATAGCAATGTATACGAGCCCTACCGGCTTATCCTTTGTCCCTCCACCAGGACCAGCGATTCCAGTGATGGCAATACCAATATCAGAATCTGTAATTTTTCTTACCCCTTTTGCCATCTCCCTGGCAGTCTCCTTACTAACCGCACCAAATTTTTTTAAGGTTGACGCCCTTACCCCCACTATTTTATTCTTTATCTCATTAGAATATGCAATAACTCCACCCTTGAAGTATTCAGAACTGCCAGGAATGCTTGTTATAATGCTTCCCAACATACCTCCGGTACAGGATTCGCATACACTTATATTGATTTTGTGTATGGATAGTAGTATTCCTGCCTCTTTTGCCAGTCTTTTGAGCATCCTAACCCGTAAATTTTTCAAGATTCCTAACAAAAGATTTGAAATATTCAAAATCAGGGAAGATGCTTGAGAATATTTTACCTGCGAGAGAGGAAACTTCTTCAGGGGAGAGGCAATATTTCATTACCAAAAACTGACTGCGGAATTTTTTAACTTCTTCTTTTACATTTTTATTCCTTATAATCACATCAGCGATAAACTGGGCAAGTGAACCAAAATCCTTCTCTTCCATGCCAAACCTGGTCATTTCCTGAACACCCATCCTTATTCCACTTGCAGAGAGAAAACTTTCATCATCGGGTAAGGCCTGATAATTAGTAATGATATTATTATCCTCAAGCCTCCTCGCAAGTTCATTCCCACTACCATATTTTTTAACCCTTATCACGACCTGGTGTGTCTCAGTAAATCCATCTTTTTCATCCCCTTCTACATCAATACCACAATCTTTCAATGCCCGAGCAAATGCCTTTGCATTACTTATTACCTGCGACTGATACTCTTTTTTGAATGCATTCATTTCATAGGTGGCCATAAGTAATGCAAGCAGGGTTCCTAAATGGTGATTGCTCGTTGAACCAGGAAATGCCCGGCTTTTGATTTCAATCCAGAGTTTTGAAAATGGAGAATCTTTTGTAATTTTTGAGGCGATCACACCCCGTTGAGGACCAAAGAATGTTTTATGGGTGCTGCCTGTTACAATATCTGCGCCTTCTTTGAATGGTTCCTGGAACGCACCATAAAGTCCAAGGACATGTGCCATATCATACATCAATATAGGTCTGGGATCCCAGTTCTTTACGATATTATAAACGAATTCCACGGGCTCCTTATGTAAGAACATACTCTTACCAAATATTATAAGTTCTGGTTTCTCTTTTTTTAAAATATCAGCAAGTCTATCCAGATCGGTCTTATACATACAATCAGTCCTAACAGGAAAATTTATGACGTTTTCTTTGCCAGTATTGGGGTCTTCTTCTACATAGTTAAATAATGCACCCATTGGTTGGGAACTCAAATGCCCACCTTTATTTAAATCATTATTCATCACGAGTCTTAACCTTCTAAGTGGTTCACCGGGTTTTTTATCGCGATTGATAAATTTTACCATTGCCTTGAAAACTACCTCATTCGACATCTGCCCGCTGATAGGTCTCAGTTCAATGCTCGGACAGCCAAAATAATCTGCCATTTCCTTTCTCAATTCTTCTTCAATATTTCTGATAAAATCAGTCCCCTGATAAAAATAGACCTCTTCACCCTTCATGGTTCGGTGTTCTGCATACCTTCCAGAAGGGTCAGAGATCTCACATAGTTTTACCAATAAACTCGGCGTCGTCTCAGAAGGGATCAAATTAATGCACTCCCTCTGACGCCAGATATTATTCTTTATTATTCTTTCTGTTAGGTTCTCCACTTTTTCTTTTAGTCCTGCCAAATGTCCTCCTATCAAAATTGATTATATCCAGGAACATTGATTAGTCAACGATTATCTATCTGAATCCTTTCTACTTTTTCCAATACCAGAAAAATCCCATTTACGCATTTTTTTACTCGCATTATTCAATCTATTTTTGATAAATTTCGCTCAAATGCAGTCGTGGATGGGGCTTTGCTATTTTAAGCACAAATTTTTTTCACACTTTTTTATTGCGAAAAGGAATCTCTCTCGTACCTTGCCGAGAGAACAATGAAGCAATCCTTTCTTTTAACTTTAAGATCGAGGGCTCTATTCCAGATTTTTTTCTTGCTATCTGCCGCACTTCCGCCATCCGCAACACAGTATGGCGGAAGCGCGGCGAATTGGCGGGTGGCGGATAAGGTGATGGTTCCCAAAAGTTTGCACACTCTCCATGACATTCCACTTACTCTTGATGTATCTTATGTTTTATCTCTTTAAGTATAGAAATTTGAAAAATTCCTATACTTTATCGCTTGACTTTTTATGGTCTTTAGATAATATTATAGGCTTATGAATACTGCTGTAGTTGGCCTTCAGTGGGGTGATGAAGGTAAAGGTAAGGTTGTTGACTATCTGGCAAAGGATTATGATATAAACATAAGGTTCCAGGGAGGACCAAATGCCGGGCATACAGTCTGGCGGGATGGTAAAAAATTCGTCTTCCATCAGATTCCCAGTGGTATTCTAAATAAAAATGTCATAGGATTTATTGGTGCTGGGTGTGTCTTTGACCCGGCAGTATTCTTTGAAGAACTTAATGAGATAAAGAAGTTTGATCCGAATGTTGAAAAGCGAATAAAAATTTCAAGATTTTGCCATTTAATTCTTCCTTATCATATCCTCCTTGATAAAATCAAAGAAGAAACCACACACGCACTGGGCACAACAAAAAAGGGAATAGGTATTGCATACGAGGATAAATATGCAAGGATTGGTATAAGGTTGGGGGATCTCTTCTATCCAGAGAGCATAGAAAAGAAATTGCGTTTGAATATTTCAAGGAAGAACCTGATACTGATGGAAATCTATCAAGCCGAACCGCTACCTGATGCTGAGGTGATTGATAAATGTCTGGAGTATGCACAAAATCTCAAATCATTCGGAGTGGATGATTTTGAATTTATGGATCAGATTCTATCTGAAGGAAAGAACATTCTTTTTGAAGGTGCCCAGGGAGCAAATCTTGATATAAATTTTGGCACGTATCCGTATGTCACATCCTCACATACTATAACCGGTGGGATTTTCGTTGGCGTGGGCGGAGTTTCGTTTAATCTTGACCGTGTAATCGGGGTTGCCAAGGCTTATACCACAAGGGTGGGACTTGGTCCATTTCCAACCGAAGACAGAGGGGAATTGGGTGAGATTTTGAGAAGATATGGCAATGAATATGGTGCAACTACCGGGAGGCCAAGGCGATGCGGAGCATTTGATACTGCGCTAATAAGATTTTCTGCACGCCTTACTAATGCCCGTGAATTGTTTTTAACAAAACTTGATGTCCTTTCAAATCTTGAAACTTTAAAGATAGCTGTAGGTTATTCAAACGCAAAAGATTTTGACCCATTTATTGCTGATGAACTAATACCCGTTTATGAAGAAATCCCTGGTTTTAAGAAAGACATAAGTGGAGTGAGAACATTTGATGATTTACCACCTGAGGCAAAGGAGTATATAAAGTTAATTGAACATTATACAGGTTTACCCGTAGCATATATCTCGGTAGGCACTTCAAATGAAGCAGTGATTAGAAGGTTCTGAACCTTAACCACAGGATTTAACCTTTTAACATTTCCATTTGTCTAAAGGGTGGAAACAAAAAAGGAGGTGATAAGTATGAAGAATATGCTCAAAATTTGGGAGCCTTTTCAGGATTTGGTAAGGTTTGATGATGAGTTTGAACGTTTATACGATTCAATGGTCAGAAGATTCTTCTCTCCAGAGTGGAAAACCTGGTTACCTCCAATAGATATTGCAGAAAATAATGGTAGCATTGAGGTGCGGGCAGAGATCCCAGGTGTCAATAAAGAAGACCTCAAGGTGACTATTGAAGGCGATATGCTCTCCATCACTGGCGAGCGGAAGAAAGAATCCGAGACAAAAGATAAAAAATATCACAGGATTGAACGTTACTATGGAAAATTCTCCCGTACCATCAATCTACCATACCCGGTGGAAGCAGATAAGGTGAAGGCGACCTACAAGGATGGTATACTGACGATAACCTTACCAAAGCCTGAATCGGCTAAGACCAAAGAGATTGAAGTGGAAGTTAAGTAAACTTCCACAAGAGGGTCGGCGTGCCGACCCTCTTTTTTTTTCTTGACTTTTTTTAATTTATCTGTATAATCTTATATGCCACAATCAAAATATAAGATTAAAAAAATTCGCCAGCAGAAAATAAGAGAGATTATTGAAACAAAGGAGATAGCAACCCAGGAACAACTCGTTGCAGAACTTTTAAAACAAAATATTTCCGTGACCCAGGCGACTCTTTCCCGGGACTTGAGGGAGATCGGTGTTGTCAAGATGATAAAAGGGCTTGGGGAATATGTATATAAAATAGCTGATGAAGTAAGCACTTCAAAAAAAGAACTAAAAAATAAATTTTTGAATTTTGTAAAAGAGATTAATGACACAGGTAATTTAATTTTGGTGAAAACACCACCCGGTGAAGCACAAGGTGTAGCACGAGTGATTGATCTTGCGGAAATAGAACATATTCTTGGAACTGTTGCCGGTGATGATACAATTCTTGTAGTTATAGATTCTGCAGATAATGCGAAAAAGGTTAAAAAAATTTTCCAGGATTTATTGCTTCGCACTAAGTCTTAAGTAATATCTGAATAATCAGTAAGCGCTGATTTTCCCTATTGACTTTTTTTAAATTTTGTTTATAATTATTCGTTTTTTATGAATAATTATAAAGGAGGTAAAATGGGCAAGGTCTTACTCGCCTATTCAGGCGGGCTTGATACGACGGTGGCAATAAAGATGATAGAAGAAAACTATCATATGAAGGTTGCCACCCTGACCATTGATGTTGGTCAGAATGAAGATATCCAGGGCATAAGGGATAAAGCCCTGACGATTGGTGCAGTCCAGGCATTTATATATGATGCGAAGGAGGAATTTGCGCAGGATTATATTCTACCTGCACTCAAGGCAAATGCCCTTTATGAAGGTGTCTATCCGCTTGCGACTGCACTTGCGCGGCCGTTGATGGTAAAGCATCTGGTAAGGATTGCGGAGAAGATCGGCGCTACCCATATCGCCCATGGATGCACTGGTAAGGGAAATGACCAGGTCCGTTTTGAATGCGGGGTTGCAGCATTGAATCCGTGCTTGAAGGTAATCGCACCTGTGCGTGAGTTTAACTTGAAAAGGGATTATGAGATTGAATATGCAAAGAAAAATGGTATCCCAGTGGAGGAAAAGAAGTCAGTTTATTCAATAGATGAGAACCTCTGGGGACGGAGTATTGAATGCGGTCCGATTGAGGATGAGACAAAAGAACCACCTGAGGATGCGTTCTTGTGGACGGTCTCTCCACAAAAGGCGCCGGATGAACCAGAATATATAGAGATAGAGTTTGACAGGGGTATTCCAGTTGCGTTGAATAATGAACCAATGGGTTTGGTCAAACTCATAAATAAACTCAATGAAATTGGTGGAAAGCACGGAATAGGTAGGATTGATCATGTTGAATCACGTTTGGTTGGTATCAAATCTCATGAGGTCTATGAGGCACCTGCAGCAACAATTCTTATCAAGGCACACCAGGATCTTGAAAAACTTGTGCTCACAAGGGATGTTTTGCACTTCAAGCCAATTCTGGAGAATCTCTTTGCAGACCTTATCTATAATGGACTATGGTTCAGCCCACTGCGTGAGGCAATCTCTGCATTTATTGAAGAAACACAGAAGAATGTTTCTGGAACCGTGCGTGTAAAATTATATAAGGGCTCTGTAACAATTGCTGGACGATATTCAGAGAAGAGTCTATACCTGAAAAATCTTGCTACTTACGAAGGGATAGATGAATTTGACCAGAACCATTCAAAAGGATTTATTGAGATTTGGTCATTGCCCTTAAAGGTGACCGCAATGATAGGTGATAAAAAAATTACAGCCAATGAGTTTTCCGGAGTTCTTTCTGTTCAAGGAGAGAAGTTATGAGTAAGAAGTATAACACTTCAATTCCTCAGGTAAGACAACCATTACCCGGGGAAAAAGCAAAAGGAATTATTGAATTTGAAGAAAGGTATCTGGCAACAACGACAAAACACCTCCCTTTAGCAATAAAAAAAGGAAAAGGTGCAATCATTGAGGATGTTGATGGAAATCTTTTCATTGACTTTACCACCGGGGTATGTGTAACGAATATCGGATTGAGCCATCCATTGGTCATCAAGGCGATCGGCAAACAGATAAAGGATTTTATCTATTTTGCAGGAACCGATTTCTCCTATGAGATTCAGGCAAAACTCGCCAAAAAATTAACCGAGATAACTCCGGGTGATTTCCCTAAAAAGGTATTCTTTGCAAATTCTGGTGCAGAGTCGGTTGAGGCTGCAATAAAATTGAGTAAATGGTCTAAAAAGAGGAATCAGTTCATCGGTTTCATTGGTGGATTCCATGGAAGGACGATGGGTGCAAATGCATTTATGGGTTGCAAGGTTGTCCAGCGGGAGAGGTATTTCCCAATGATGCCCGGTGTCTGGCAATTGCCCTATGCCTATTGTTATCGCTGTGCATACCATGAGAAATATCCTGAATGTGGAATATGGTGTGCAAGGATAATAGAAGATGTTTACTTTAAGCAACTCGTTTCACCTGAGGAGGTTGCGGGGATACTTGTAGAGCCGATACAGGGGGAAGGAGGATATATAGTTCCACCTGATGAATTTCTCCAGGAATTAGCAAAAATAGCAAAAAAATATGGAATTGTTTTGATCGTTGATGAAGTCCAGACCGGGTTAGGAAGGACAGGAAAGATGTTTGCGATAGAATACACAGGCGTTGTTCCTGATATTATCACTGTTGCAAAAGGGCTTGCCTCAGGATTGCCCATTGGCGCAGCAATCTTTAATGCTGAACTCGATTTCAAGGTGAAAGGTGCACATTCAAATACATTTGGTGGTAATCCAGTCTGCTGTGCATCAGCGCTTGCTACACTTGAGGTAATAGAAAAAGAGGATTTGATAAATTCTGCATTAGAGAAGGGCGAATATATGAAGAACCGTTTATTAGAATACCAGTCAAGTTATGAATTTATCGGTGATGTCCGGGGCCGGGGGATGTTTGTTGCTATTGAACTCGTTTATGACCGTAATACCAAAAAGCCGTTTCCTGGACTCGTTGACTACATCACGGAATATTGTTTCCAGAATGGATTGATACTTATGCCCTGTGGATTTTCCTCAATCCGTTTCGTCCCCCCATTGAATATTCCAATGAATATTCTGAAGAAGGGATTTGATATCCTGGAATCGGCATTTGCCAAGGCAATGAAGAATTATTCAAAGATAAAAAATAAATGAAGGCACCGGTCTGGCATAAAAGATTAAAAAAGAGAATTAATCCCGAAGTGCTTAAGTTTACAGAGTCCACAGGAGAAGATAAATACCTCGTTTACTATGATATCATCTCTTCGCTTGCCCACATTGGAATGTTAAAGAAACAAAGGTTGATTTCTACAAAGGATTACAGAAAGATTAAAAAGGGGTTGAATAGGATACTCACTGCTCATAAAAAGGGCAGACTCAGACTATCACCATTATATGAGGATGTCCATATGAATATAGAACAGGAACTTAGAAAGAATATTGGTGATGTGGCTGATAAACTCCATACTGCACGCAGCAGGAATGACCTTATTGCGACAGAACTTCGCCTCTATTGCCGTGACTGGATAAAGAACATAATCAAAAAACTCACTTGCCTCCAGATGGTAATTTTATCAAAAGCAGAAAAGTACAAAAATGTAATTATCCCGGGTTACACCCATCTCCAGCGTGCGCAGCCTATGCTCGTTCCTTTCTATCTTATTTCTTTTATCCTAAAATTCCAACGCGATATTGACCAATTACTTTCAGAACTAAACTGGGTTTCAGTATCACCCCTGGGTAGTTGTGCATTTACAGGAACAGGACTTAATATTGACCGCAAATACACTGCTCAAAAACTCGGTTTTAAATATGTGAGTTTGAATGCACTTGACGCTGTCTCTGATCGTGATTTTATGATAGACTTTCTCTATTATCTCACACGGATTATGGTTCACATCTCAACGCTTGCAGAGGATTTGATCATCTTCTCTACAAATGAATTTAGACTCGTAGAACTTGATGACTCTATTACCACGGGTTCAAGTATAATGCCACATAAAAGAAACCCGGATGTGTGTGAACTTTTAAGGGCAAAATGCGGAAAGGGGATAGGTAATCTTGTTTCTGCTATTACCATATTAAAAGGGCTTCCATCCTCATACAACCGTGACTTGCAAGAGATGAAATCAATACTCCTGAAACAGGTAGAAGAGGTAGAAATGTGCTTAAAAATAACCGAAATCCTTTTGAATGGCTGTACATTCAAAACCCCGGATAATTGGGTAAATGAACCAGATTTCACAGGGACTGTTGACCTCATTGACTTTTTTGTCAATAGAGGATACCCATTTAGAAAGATTTATGAAATAATCGGAGAGTGTGTGAGGGATTCCAACGGGGATATGGAAGGTTTCATAAAGATGGTAAATAAAAAAACCAGAGTTAATGTAGAGACCATCAGAAAAATTCTGATTCCTGCATCAGCAATAGAAAATAAGCGTTCAGATGGGAGTACGGGGAGAGAGGCAGTAGAAAAGGCACTGGAAAAATTAAAGAAAACTGTAAAGAATAATCTCGTCAAGTTGAATAAAACTAATTCTTGATTTATCATCCGATTGTTGTAAAATAAATTAATTTCTAAGGATGCAAAAGAGAGGAGGTTTGATGGCTTTATCAAGATATAAGGGTGTGGCAATCCTTGGTTGTGGAAATATTGGGCTGGCAATAGCAAATGGGCTTGTTGAATCAAAGAAGTTCACCCCAGCACAGATTATCCTGACGAGGCGAAGGCTGGAAGGTTTAAGAAAACTTGAAGAACAGGGATTCAATATAACGAATGATAATAAAAAGGCAGTCCAGAATTCAAAATTAATCATTATTTCTGTCCTTCCAAGTGACATGATCGGACTTTTAAAGGAAATAAAACCCGTAATCAAGGTAAAAGAACATATCATAATATCGGTGGTCACCGGTGTCCCAATAAACGCTATCCAGGATGTTCTTGGTAAAAAATTGCCCATTTTTCGTGCAATGCCCAATACTGCAATCTCTATAAGGGAATCAATGACCTGTTTATCTTACAACCCTTTCGGAGAGAAATATATCGGATATATAAAAGAACTATTTGATTGTCTTGGAAAGACGAAGATTATTCCTGAAAGCGATATGATCGCAGCCACTTCTTTGTGCGCCTGCGGTGTTGCATTTTTCTTAAGAGGTATAAGGGCAGCAGCACAGGGTGGGATTGAAATTGGTTTTCATCCCGAGGATGCAATATATATGGCAGCACAGACTGCACTCGGTGCTGCAAAGTTATTGCTTAAATTTAATCACCATCCTGAACAGGAGATTGATAAAGTAACAACGCCAAGAGGCTGCACAATAGCAGGTTTGAATGAGATGGAGCACGCGGGTTTCAGTTCAGCAATTATTAAGGGGATAAAGACCTCGGCAGAAAAGGCTGGACAATTATTTAAAAAATAGACCGGGCAAAAGTTTTACTGCTTTGTTTACTCCAATTATCTTAAAATTAAAACAAATTGGCCAGAATGCATGATTCTTTTATCCGGATAAGATACCGAGGCTCAGTTTTAAAGATATTGATTAAAATAAAAATTTATATATAATAATCTTGAGGCACTTTATGAGATTTTTTCAGAATATCGCCTTAATCAGACATGATGATATTTTATCTCTTTTTTGAATATCATTCAATAAAAAATGGGATGAACCTTGGTTCTATTTTTTATTAATGCCCAGAATGGAGAAATGATTTATATTGAAAATGGAGTCTCTTGTGCGATTCCTTCGTCTTTTGCAATCCTATTATCTGAATACTGGAAAGGAATTGAATGCTTTGGAAATTCAAGAGCGGTTGTTATGAATAACGCAGTATTTGACAAGCTGGGCTGGGGTTTTATTGCTACGGGCAGTTCTTATATGAAGGTTGTAAACAATTTGATATACAACAATGGTAATTGTGGTTTTGCAGTATGGGATTCAAATGCCGCAGGAATATTTGAGAACAATATCGTTACAGAAAATGGCTGGAGAGAGGAATGGTCCTGTCCGTATTTTGGTATCTTGATGAAAGACCAGACCAGTATCAATGGCAATATTTCTCCTGATCCGTTCTTTTCTATAGAGTGGTTTATCTTAAAGCTAAATTCTCCCTGTATAAATTCAGGTAACACACTGATAATTAATTTAGATGGCTCACGCTCAGATATGGGTATCTGGGTGGGGCCAATGGCAAGAAAGACAGAATAGTATATGCGTGAACTTCTGGCATTAAAAAAATACTTTAGAAGATATTCCTGGCAGATCATCATCGGCATCATTGCCTTAATCATCATTGACCTTTTGCAACTATTTGTACCACGGGTCTTGAAACTGGCAGTTGATGCCCTTGCCCAGGGCAGGGCAACCATGAGTTTACTTGGCTATTATTTTTTGCTGATAATGCTTATTGCCATTGGTATTGCCTTTGGCAGGTTCTGGTGGAGATATCTGCTCATTGGCTCTGCGCGCAGGATAGAGAAAGAATTGAGAGGAGATTTTTATAATCATTTGACCATGCTTGACTTAAGTTTCTTTGATACCCACAAGACCGGCGATTTGATGGCACATGCAGTAAATGATATAAATGCCATAAGGATGTCAATTGGCTTTGGTCTTGTGATACTCGTTGATATATTTGCCCTGGGTGTTGCATCCTTAGTGATGATGATTATGATCAGCCCACGCCTTACTTTTTATGCATTATTACCATTCCCCTTTATTGCATTTTTCTCTACATATTTTGGTCGTTTTATTCATAGATTGTTTGAGAAAGTTCAAGAATCCTTCTCAAATTTAACCGAGCGGGTGAGGGAGAATCTTTCAGGAATAAGGGTTGTTAAGTTATTTGTTCAGGAAGATGCGGAGATAGAGAAATTCAAAAGAACAAGCGAGGATTATGTTAATAAAAATATGAAATTATGGAAAATTCTTTCGTTGTTCTTTCCCATAATTATGGGGCTTGCTGGTATTGGTGAGGTGATTGTTCTGGGGCTTGGTGGTCGTTATGTTATCATCGGTGCAATATCAGTTGGTTCTTTTGTCGCTTTTATGGTCTATTTACAAATGATGGTCTGGCCAATGATGGCTATTGGCAGGGCTATAAATATGTTCCAGCGCGGTGCTGCATCTCAGGGTAGATTGAATCGGATATTCAGTATCAAACCGTCAATAAAGGGTGGTGAAAAAAATGTTTCCAGAGATGGGGCAAAGATAGAATACAAAAATATTACATTCACATACCCGGGTAAAGAAAAACCTGCATTGAGTAACATCACCCTTGAAATAGAAACAGGGTCATTTATTGGAATCACCGGTCCTATCGGTTCGGGAAAATCCAGCCTCGTCCACTTGTTACTAAGACTCTATGAACCCCAGGATGGGACTATCTTCCTAAATGGAATTGATATAAAGGAATATAACCTTGCTGAACTGCGCAAAAGTATTGCTTTTGTTCCCCAGGATACATTTCTTTTTTCTGATACGATAAAAGAAAATATTCTTTTTGGAAATCCACGCGCAGATATGAGTGATGTTGAGAATGTGGCAAGGATTGCTGAGATATATGATGAAGTTATGGAATTCCCTCAGGGTTTTGAAACGATTGTGGGAGAGAGGGGAATAACCTTGAGTGGTGGACAGAAACAGCGTATTGCTCTCGCAAGGGCATTGGTATTGAAAAGACCAATCTTAATCCTTGATGATGCATTTTCAGCTGTAGATGCCAATACCGAACAGAAGATTGTAAAAAATTTAAAATCAGAACTGACAAATCGCACGACCATAATCATTTCGCATCGCCTTTTTGCGATTAAGGAGGCGAAGATGATAATCGTCCTTGACGAAGGTAAAATTGTGGAGAAAGGAACCCATCAGGAATTGATAAAACAGCGTGGTTTATACTATAGCATCTACAAGACCCAGCAACTGGAAATGAAACTGGAGAAGATATAATGATGCACGAATTTCATATTGAAGAGAAAGAACTGGGAAGGGTATTTGACCGTAAGATAATCGCCCGGTTACTCACCTTACTCAAGCCATACCTGAAATATCTAATAATCTCTTTTGTTCTCTTGATCATTGCAGCCCTTGTTGAACTCATCTTTCCTAATATTATGAGATTTACGATTGACCGATATATTACAAAAACAGGCTATAAACTAAGGGCGGAGCCTAATAAAAATTTACTGAAAATTTCAGAGGACACTTATTTTATAACCCAATCACGACTGGCAAAGATCTCTCCAGATACTGTTCATTTATGGCAAAAGGAAGGACGTTTATCACGGGAACGTTATTATTATCTTTATAAAGAAGAGATTGATGAGGAGGCAAAGGTCTTAATTAAGAAAAATCCTCAGGTTTTTGAGCAGTACAAAGATGTGGTTATTGCCCCCTATGAGAAATTGACAAAATTAACCCCTCAAAACTTACTGAAGATTCGTAAGAAGGATCTTTCTGGAACTCTCAGGATGGCAATTCTTTTTCTTGCAATCATTTTGGTTGGTGTTTTAGTGAACTTTAGCCATTTATACCTAATGCAATATGCAGGACAACTCTTTATGCACTCTTTGCGAATGAAGATTTTCCAGAAGCTACAGGATTTAGACCTCGCATTCTTTGACCATAATCCAGTTGGAAGACTTGTCACGCGTGCTACTAATGATGTTGAGGCAATAAATGAAGCACTTTCAAGTGTCTTCACGACACTGGTCAGAGATATTCTGCTTCTTGTTGGCATTGTGGTAATTATGCTCTGGATAAACATGAGACTTGCTTTAATAACATTTGTTGTCGTTCCCCTGGTTGTAGTATTGACCTCTTATTTCAGAATAAAGGCAAGGGATATATATCGACTTGTGCGTCGCAAACTTGCGCGATTGAATGCTACATTACAGGAGAATATTTCAGGGATCAGGGTAATAAAGGTATTTGCAAATGAGAAAGAAAGCCAGAGGAAATTTGATATAATAAACAATGAATATTTGTTGGCAAACTTAAAAGAGGTTACACTAATGTCCTTTTTTAGGCCGCTCATTGAGGTAGTGAGTTCACTGGGAACTGGTTTAGTGCTTTATTATGGAGGTGGGCATGTTATCACTGGTAATCTATCCCTGGGAATCCTTGTTGCCTTCCTGACTTATGTAGAGATGTTCTTCAGACCAATAAGAGAATTGACTGAATCCTATACAATACTACAATCCGCAATGGCATCAAGTGAGAGGATATTCCAGTTGCTTGATGAAGAGATAAGGATTACCTCAAAACTGGGGGCAATAGAACTCACCGATGTGAAGGGCGAAATAGAATTCCAGAATGTCTGGTTCAGTTATGATGAAAAAGAATGGGTATTGAAGGATGTGAGTTTTAAGATTAGACCAGGGGAGAGGGTTGCATTTGTCGGTCCTACTGGTGCAGGTAAGACTTCAATAATCAGTCTCCTTTCAAGATTCTATGAGATTCAGAAGGGGAAGATACTAATTGATGGCATTGATATAAGGGATATAAAACTTGAGTCATTGAGGTCAAAGATTGGTGTTGTGATGCAGGATGTATTTCTATTCTCGGGCGATATAAAGTCCAATATCAGATTGAATCTGCCAATTGAGGATGATCGGGTCAAAGAGATCGCCGCATATATCAATGCAGACAAATTCATTGACCGTTTTCCCAATAAGTATGATGAGATGGTGATGGAAAGAGGGGTGACGCTTTCTACTGGTGAGCGTCAATTGCTCTCATTTGCAAGGGTCCTGGCATTCAATCCAAGAATATTGATTCTGGATGAGGCAACTGCAAGCATTGATGCAGAGACTGAGCAGTATATTCAGGATGGATTAAGAAAATTGATAACAAACCGGACCGCAATAATCATTGCCCATCGCCTGAGCACGATAAAGGATGTGGACAGGATATATGTCCTGCACAAGGGCGAGATAAAAGAGGTCGGCACCCATCAGGAATTGCTTGCCAGAAAAGGCATCTATTACCATCTATATCAACTCCAATCAATGCAGTGAATGGATTAAAATCATATTTTAGTTTTGAGACTGATGCCTCTACTCCAATTTTATCTCACTACCCGCCACACTTCCGCCATCCGCCAAGAAATGTGGCGGATTGGCGGATGGCGGATTTAAACTAATATCTCATTTCCAACTTCCAAACTCACTTCCTCACCTAATAACCAACTTCCAAAACTACGATCAAATCATTCCCTTGTTTATCCTGAATCGTGAATCATGAATCATGTATCAAAGATGTATAACCCCTGCTTGTAGGAGCGGTTTCCAACCGCGATAAAAACCTGAAGTTTCTGCATTAATAGTAGTGGCAGAGTTTACTCTGCTCTGCAAAAATAGTTTGCATTAATAGTAGTGGCCGGCCGCCACACCTCTTGGCGGCTTACTCGGTAAAGAAGTCAAGCAAGCTTGACCACTACAAAAACATTGGCAGTAACGCAGGAAACGCTCTAACAAATCATTTTTTGTCATTCTTCGTCCGCCACTCTAAATCTCCTCTCCCAGCCGCAAAGATTGGCGGGGAGAGGGTTTGGGTGAGGGGCTTTTTTCTGTCATCATGAATCCGCAACTCCCCCGCCAATCCACCACACTTCCGCCATACTGTGTGGCGGATGGCGGATGATGGATTTATTTTGATGGAGATAAGTCTTGCTACTCCAGAAAAAATTTAGTGAATTCTGTTTTATTACCTCTGTTATTCCAAAGCGAAAATGTCCCCTTAATTCCAAAGCGGTATGTCCCCTTTTTATGATATTTAATTCTCTTGTAATTGTCAATTATTTCTCACCATTGTAAGGAAATTTCTGAATAAGTCTACCTTGATGATAAACTGTAATCTGTTTTTTAGGAACAATCCGAAGCTCAATCTCAGTATTCCCCCAGTAAGCACGATAATCAAAATTGGTCAATTGG
>Ga0207433_10001483_pt1 | contig 50452 bp, 37 predicted proteins | sample YelNatPaOPGAMG01_FD_187559 | JGI IMG/M metagenome (GOLD analysis project Ga0207433, IMG submission 187559) | Hot spring thermophilic microbial communities from Obsidian Pool, Yellowstone National Park, USA - OP-RAMG-01 (SPAdes) (version 3) | ecosystem: Environmental > Aquatic > Thermal springs...
CCCCGAGTCGTGATTTGTCACTTTGATTGTGTTGAAGTAATTTTGCATTTCTAAAACTAACCCTTTCAAATGAATTTTCAAGACGAAATAAAACGACGACGAACCTTTGCTATCATTAGTCATCCCGACGCTGGGAAGACAACGCTAACGGAAAAATTATTGTTGTTTGGTGGCGCTATTCATGTGGCCGGAGCCGTGAAATCCAATAAAATCAAGAAAACGGCTACCTCGGACTGGATGGAAATTGAAAAACAACGAGGCATTTCGGTAGCCACGTCGGTGATGGGATTTGATTACAACGAGTTTAAAATTAATATTCTCGATACTCCTGGACACCAGGATTTTGCCGAAGACACTTTTCGAACGTTGACAGCGGTTGATAGCGTGATCATTGTTATTGATGCCGCCAAAGGAGTGGAAGCGCAAACCCGTAAATTAATGGAAGTGTGTCGAATGCGCAAAACGCCGGTGATTGTTTTTGTCAACAAAATGGATCGTGAAGGGAAAGATCCGTTCGATCTGTTGGATGAAATTGAAGCTGAATTGGATATTCATGTGCAGCCACTAAGCTGGCCGATTGGAATGGGGCAACGATTTAAGGGTGTGTATAATTTGTTTGAAAAGAAATTGGATCTTTACACGCCAAGTAAACAAACCATTACGCAGTCCATTGCGTTTAATGATATTCATCATCCTGATTTGGAAAACCATATTGGTAAGCATGATTCCATTAAGTTACGTGACGATTTGACATTAATTGAAGGGGTTTATGCTGCGTTTGATCATCAACGTTATTTGTCAGGCGAAGTTGCTCCGGTTTTTTTTGGCAGTGCTTTGAACAACTTTGGCGTGAAAGAATTGCTAGACTGTTTTGTGCAAATTGCGCCTTCTCCTCGCCCTGTTCAGGCGTTGGAACGAATGGTCAAGCCGGAAGAAGAGTCGTTCTCGGGTTTTGTATTCAAGATTCATGCTAATATGGATCCCAATCACAGAAGTTGCATCGCTTTTGTCAAAGTGTGTTCAGGAAAGTTTGAACGCAATGTCAACTACAAGCATGTACGTCATAATAAATTATTTCGGTTTTCAAGTCCAACCGCTTTCATGGCTCAGAAGAAAGAAATTGTTGATGAAGCATATCCCGGTGATATAATAGGATTGCCTGACACCGGAAATTTTAAGATAGGCGACAGTCTCACTGCGGGAGAAGAGATTCATTTTAAAGGATTGCCCAGTTTCTCGCCCGAAATGTTCAAGTACATTGAAAATGCCGATCCAATGAAAGCCAAACAATTGAATAAAGGCATTGACCAATTAATGGATGAAGGGGTAGCACAGCTGTTTATTCATCAAAACAGTGGTCGAAAAATTATTGGAACAGTAGGACAGCTTCAGTTTGAGGTCATTCAATACCGATTGTTGCATGAATATGGCGCCCAATCAAAATGGGAGCCTATTTCGCTCTATAAAGCTTGTTGGATTGAAAGCGACGATCAGGAAGAACTGGAAAACTTCAAGAAACGAAAATTTCAATACATGGCATTGGATCGAGAAGGACGTGATGTTTTTTTGGCTGATTCGTCCTACATTTTGCAAATGGCTCAACAAGATTTTAAACACATTCGTTTCCATTTCACGTCAGAATTTTAACGTTTATGGAGCTATCCGGCCTTACAATCGGCACGACGCATCAGGTTCAGTTTAAGGTAACGGAATCTCATTTAGCCAATCATATTGGTTCAGGCTTGCTGCCTGTCTTGTCAACGCCTTCATTGATCGCATGGTTGGAATTTACAGCCATGGAGAGTGTCAGCTCTTGCCTTTCCAAAAACGAAACGACTGTTGGTATTGCTGTTTCCTTTCATCATCTGAAAGCATCTTCACTTCATGCAGTGGTGGTTTGTCAAGCCACCGTGACAGCGATCGACGGCCGACGTATCAGCTTTGAAGTGAAGGCATTCGATGCGGCTCAGACTTTGATCGGGTCAGGAACTCATGACCGCTTTGTGGTGGATTCTGATCGCTTTATGGCAAAGCTTGCCTGAAATGCCGATTGGATTGCTTTCAAGATTTCATTAACCATTTTTGTGTATTGACTTTTTAAAATAGATATTATCTTTACTTATTAATTGGCACTTACAAATAGGGGAACACGTTTGGATGGTTTATTTGTTTAAATATCAGTTGTTCAGGTTCTTGTGGTTGTTTTGTTTCAAACATTTACTCATTAAAAAGATTGATTTATGAAAAAATTATTACTTTTTTTTGCTGTTTGGGTGATGTTGATGCCTTTAAGGGTCAATGCTCAAAGTGATCTTGCTAATTTATTTAAAGCCGGTGTTAACGATCTTCAGACATTAACGCAAGGCTACATAAAACCAATTGGCTACGGAATTGCTGACGGCTTGGGAACGAATTGGTATAACACAGCTGCCACTCACAAGCCGTGGGGTTTCGATATTACAGTTGGAGCTACAGGATTGCTGGTCCCGTCATCGGATAAAAATTTTAGTTTGGCAGGACTAACTTCATTGCAAGTGGTAAATGGACAAACCACGGCGCCTACTTTTGGTGGCAAAGGCGACGGGGTTGAATTAAAAATGACCGCTCCCAATGGGCAAACGATTGTTGATTTCAGGACACCTTCCGGAGTTACTCCTGTGATTCCGGGTGTGAATGCACAATTGACGCTGGGATTACCCAAAGGCAACGACCTCTCATTTCGTTTTGTGCCTACTATTCAAACGGATAAGTATGAGGTAGGTTTATGGGGTATTGGATTGAAACATAACTTTAAACAATGGATTCCCGGTCTAAAGTTGCTTCCTTTTGATGCTGCTGTCATGGTAGGTTATACGCATGTTCATTTCAATTATTTGTTTGATAATCCCATTATGCCGAACGATCTGGTGAATGATCCAAACATGATCAATGAACCTTCCGATCTGTCTGTCTTTATGCATCAGGGCATGAGAGTTTCGGCTAATTCATTGATGGCCAATATTATTGTGTCGAAAAAATTGTTGTTTTTCACTCCATACGTCGGATTCGGTGTGACGAGCAGTCAGTTCGATTTTAATTTTACCGGAAGTTATCCTGTGTTGGGCAATTTGAGTAGTAATAACAAATATGACGTGAACGCATTAACAAATCCGATTCCTTTGCATTATTCGTCGTTTAATCCCGGACTGACGGTTGGTTTCCGTTTGAAATTTTTATGGATTTTTGCTTTGCATGCTCAATATACGATGCAACAATATGCCGCCGCTTCTGTTGGACTGGGAATCAATATTCGTTAACAGCAACAGATCAGTGGAGCTCTTTTAGTCGGAGTCATTAACAAGCATGTTGATCAACTCTTCCGAAAATAGGCTTTTATTTCGTCATAAACAGCGGAAGGTAAGAAAAATTGCACATCAATATCTTCACGCAGTGCTTTTCGAATCATGGAAGAAGAAATTTCGATGATCGGAGCTTGAACGAGTGTGACGTGTGTTGGCAGCATTTCTTCATCAATCGGTGCATTGGGACGCGGGTAAATGAGGATTGACCCTTGTTCAATGATCTTGTCAAAATCTCTCCATTTGTTAAATACTAACCAATTGTCTGCTCCGATGAGCAATGAAAAACGCGCATCGGGATAATCTTTCTGCAGTGATTGAAGGGTAAAATAAGTATAAGTGGGTTGCGGTAATGAAAATTCATAGTCCGAAGCTTTTATTTTCGGATGATTTCCCAATGCCAGTGTTACCCATCGTAAACGCAATGCAGCATCGGCAAGAGTCGATTCTTCTTTTAGCGGATTGTGAGGACTGACCATTAGCCACACTTCGTCGCAATCGATGAATGAAGCTATGAAGTTCGCCAGCATCAGATGTCCGGCGTGAATTGGATTAAACGATCCGGGGAAAAGAATGATATGTTTCATTCGTTTAATTTATTTCTTAATACTAAGGATGGTTGGAACTCGTTAATAAATATTTGCTTGAACATAAGCTGTTTTATGGTTCGTTTCATGGATTTGTTTCTGTTGGTTGTGTTGTGATCCAAGCTTCGGCTGTTTTCAATTTGGCAACAGTTCCCACGTCAAACCACGTCATGTCGTCAGCTTCGTAACCTAAAATGCGTTGATTTTTTGCCATTGAAAGATAAAAATCGATGATGGAAAAAGGCGTTTCCCATTGATTCATCGCATGCAGCAGCGAAGGTGACATGATGTGAATTCCGGCAAATGCTTGAGGATGACACCGTGTTAAGTCCACATCCGCAAAGGGTGATTTAAAGGCTTGGGTAGTCTCATTGCTCCATGCTTTCAATTGACCCGATTCATCGAACCAGAGATGGCGTTGAGTGGGGCGTTTGTTGACTAATAACAGAGCATCGGCTTGACGTTGTAATTGCTGGTGATACAAGGTGTTCAGATTGATATCTGAAATGACATCCACATTGTGAATTAAAAAAGGACGTTGATCGTCGAAAAACCAGGCTGCTTTTTTGATGGCTCCGCCGGTGTCGAGCAGCTGATCTCTTTCGTCGGAGAATGCGATGCGAATATTGAAATCATTGTGTTGATGAACAAATTGAATGATCTGATCAGCAAAATGATGCACATTAATAATGATCTCATTGAATCCCGAATTGATCAGTTTTTCGCAAATTCGTTGCAACAACGGTTTGCCGTTAAGAAGTACCAACGCTTTGGGTAATTCATTGGTTAGCGGTTGCAAACGGGTGCCCAACCCTGCTGCAACAATCATGGCTTTCATGATTAAAACGTTTTTTCAATGTTTAATTCTCGGTGAAAAAGAGTGACGCGTACGTCAAATTTTTTTGCAATGTGTTCGGCCAAATGTTGAGCAGAATAGACAGAACGATGTTGACCGCCCGTGCATCCGAAAGCAAACATGAGATGAGAAAATTTTCGTTCAATGTATCGTTGTACGTGGACATCGGCCAATGCATACACGTGTTCTAAAAAAGAGAGAATTCCGCCATCTTCTTCTAAAAATTGAATGACTTCCGGATCCAAACCCGTAAAATGCTTGAAATGTTCATATTTGCCTGGGTTGTTGATGCTTCGGCAATCAAATACATAGCCGCCACCATTCCCCGAAGGGTCATCCGGAATGCCTTTTTTGTAAGCAAAACTGTAAATGCGGACTTCTAATTTGTGAGGCCAGTTGATGTCGGCATATTGTTTCATTTGAGTCAACTGGTGCAATACGTCGCATAAATAGGGGTATTCACATGATTTTTCAGGCAACACACGGCGTAAGTTATCCACGGCATAAGGTACACTTTGAAGAAAATGGGGTTTTTTCTCAAAGTATCCTCTAAATCCATAAGCGCCGAGAACTTGTAATGTTCTGAAAATGATAAAATGTTGAAGTTGACGGCGAAAGGCAATTTCATCAACAGGCATGTAGGTGGCAAGTGACTGAAGATATTCTTGCAGTAATTCTTCCCGCAATTCATCCGAATATTGTGCCCGCGCCTGCCAAAGGAACGATGCTACGTCATAATAAATTGGCCCTTTTCTGCCTCCTTGAAAATCAATGAAATATGGTTCATTATTCACAATCATCACATTGCGTGATTGAAAATCACGATAAAGGAACGTGTTTGAGGTATCTTCCAACAATACAGACGAAAAACGTTCAAAATCATCTTCCAATTCGTTTTCATGAAATTCCAGACCGGTGGCTTTCAGAAAGCAATATTTGAAATAATTTAAATCCCACAGAATCATTCGTTTGTCAAAAGCTTCCTGAGGATAGCAAATCGAGTAATCAAGTCCTTCACTTCCGATGATCTGAAAGGCAGGCAAGAGCCGAATCGTTTTTTTTAAGAGGGTTTTCTCTTCATCGTTGAATTGTCCGCAATTTCGACCCGAAGCGATGGCATGAAAAAGCAGTGTATCTCCCAAGTCTTCTTGTAGATAGTATAAAAAATCGTCGGAATGAATCAAGACTTTTGGGACAGGCAATCCTTTTTGGACAAAGTGTTCATCAATAGACCAAAAAGCTTTGTTTTCTTCTACGGAAGCGCCGTAAACACCTACTAAATGAATGAGTCCATTGGTAAGTCGGAAATAACGTCGATTGCTGCCCGATGATGGAAGTTCTATTATTTCAAGCGGTTGTTGGCCGGTGTAAGTGTAAAAGAGTTGTCGTAACGTATCCATAGGTTATTTGTCAAATCAGCGTGTCATGTTTTTTGCAAGGTCTTTGCAACACCTTTTAAATGCCATTGCAATGTCGTTTAAAGCATGTTTTCGGAAAAATGAAGATCTTCGATCAACGCGTTGATTCCCACTTTTTTTGTCACAAATGCATATTGGATGATTGTTTTCCCTGAAGCTGCTGTTCTTTTGTAATTCAAGACAAAAGTAATTAAAAAATAGTGATGTGCCGAAAAAAAACATGAGTTTGTCACCAGCCTCAATGGCAAAAGATGATGTTAATAACTTTTAGTAAAGAAATCACCTCATTTTTGTCTATTTAGCGTAACTTTGCAACCAATTAGAGATCAAACTATCTATGGACGAATTGGATGACGATTTTATATTTGATGACGAATCAGCTGAAATAGTGCGTCGTTATGAACAATCGGTGCATGATCGAAATGTGCCTTATTTTGACGTGGATGAGGTTGAAGTCATTGCCGACTATTATTTAAGTTGCGGCAAAACCAAAGAGTCATTCAATGTGATTGATTTAGGCTTAAAACTTCATCCCAATAATACTTCCTTACAAACCAAACGCGCAAAAGTTTATTTGGAATCAGGTGATATTCGCAAAGCTTATCAAATCTTGGAACGAAATGCGTTGCCCAATGATGCTGATTCATTGCTGTTGAAAGGAGATGCATTGGTGCGTCTGCATCGTTCCAAAGAAGCCACATTGGTTTTTGAACGGCTGCTTTCTCTGCCCGGTGTTGAAATTGAAAGTACCTCCCTTGATATTGCGTACATTTACATTGCCAATAATGAATTTTCTGATGCTTTGCATTATTTAAAGATTGGATTGGAGAAAGATCCTGAAAATGAAGATCTTTTGCAAGAGGCCGCCTTCTGTCATGAACAGTTGCTTCAATATGATCAGTCCATTGAGATGTATCAACGTATTATTGCCGTTGATCCTTATTCTTCCGAAGCATGGTACGATCTTGGATTGATTTATTTCAACTTGGCTATGTTTGAAAAAGCGGTGGATGCTTTCGATTTTGTCACGGTGATCGACGAAGAAGATACCGGAGGTTGGCTTCAGAAAGGCAATTCGTTATTTCACTTAAATCGATTTTCTGAAGCGCTTGTCTGTTATCATCGCTGTCAATCGTTGATAGATTTTGAAGATTTGTTGTTGGTCTTTATGGGACAATGTCACGAAAAGCTCGAAGAATTTGATCAAGCCGCATCTTATTATGCTAAGGCATTGGAGATCAATGATCAGAATATTGAAGGTTGGATTGGATTGGGAATCTGTGAATTAGAAACAGAACAATATGATGCCGCTTATCAACATCTGCAAAAAGTGTTGGAGCTCGATCCTGAGAATGCAGAAGCTTGGGTTTACATTGCAGAGTCATGCATCAATCGAAATGATTCAGCGCAAGCCATTGAAGCGTATCAACATGCTTTAAAATTGGATGCATATCAGCCGGAAACGTGGCAGTCATTAGGAAATTTGTTTTTGGAAAAAAATCAATATGATAAGGCTCTTGAATCTTATCTGGAAGCATATAACCAAGATGTAGATTATTCATTGGAAAACATTGACTTGCTTTTGGCGGTGGCTTATTGTAAAACAGGAGATATGACCATGGCTAAAACTTTTCTTGAAAAGGCTCTTGCCACTAATTCTGAATCAACCGTCATGTTTTTAGAGATTTGTCCCGATGCAGAAGCATTGTTGGGTTTGAATGGTTGATGATGTTAATCCATTGATTGGGAATGCAGACCACATACAAGCGTTTTGTGGTTTTTTTTGTTTTTATTGTAACAACTTATAAATCATTGATATGGGAATTACAGAATGGATTGCGTCAACGGCTGTTTCGATTATTAGTTTTAGTGCTTATCCCGGCATTTTTTTTCTGATGATGCTTGAAAGTTTGTTTTTACCTGTACCCAGTGAGGCAGTCATGCCATTCGCCGGTTTTTTAGTGGAAACACATCAACTTACATGGGTAAATATCATTCTTTTTGCTACGGCCGGCAGTTTGACCGGATCTCTCATTTCGTATGTCATTGGTTTTTATGGCGGTGAACCTTTTGTTAAAAAGTTCGGCCGTTTTTTCTTGTTGAAAGAAAGTCATCTTCAGATGTCTCATCGATTTTTTAATACACGAGGACAATCAACCATTTTCTTTTCACGGTTTATTCCCGTAGTTCGCCATTTTATAAGCATTCCTGCAGGAGCAGCCAAGATGAATTTGTTGAAATTTTCTATTTACACGGTGTTGGGAGCGGGGTTGTGGAATTCTTTTTTGACTTATCTGGGCTACAAGTTGAAACAACATTGGGTCACGGTGATGTCATACAGCCATTATATCGATATGGTTGTAGTTGTTATTCTCGTTGCGGCTGTGGGCTATTATTTGTACAAAATTATTATGAATCTGTTGAATCGATGATGGTTTCAATGCTTTCATGATCGACTGTCGAATTTTCAGCCATTTTTCATTGCGATAATTTTGTGGCAATCTTTTTTTTTGAAGAACTAAAAATGAACATATTGGATATTTTCAATGGATAATGATATGAAGAGCTATCGAAAAGAATTATGGTTTAAGACGACGCAGCGTCGAAGCTTGATCAATATCACGCCTGAAATTGAATCGTGTGTCAGAGAAAGTGGCATACAGGAAGGCATTTTATTGTGCAATGCCATGCATATCACGGCAAGTGTGTTTATCAATGATGATGAGAGCGGGCTACATCACGATTTTGAAGTTTGGCTCGAAAAATTGGCTCCTGAAAAGCCTTACCATCAGTATCATCACAACAATGGCGAAGACAATGCCGATGCTCATTTGAAACGCACTATCATGGGACGCGAAGTGGTGGTTGCCATTACCAATGGTAAATTGGATTTTGGTCCATGGGAGCAAATTTTTTACGGTGAATTTGACGGAATGCGTAACAAACGGGTATTAGTAAAAATAATTGGTGAATAATGAAGCTCAATGGTATTTTTCGTCAACGCTCATTGCTTCTTGCAGGGCTTTTGTCGGGATTGTTATATTTGTTTTCTGCTTGCAGTCAATCGCCGCAAATCCCTTCCAACAAAGTTCCTCCCGATGATGAAAATGAAAAGTTGATTGTTCTGAATAAGGCGATTGTTCATACCGAAAATGATCAGATTGAAGCTTATATTCGTCAACATCATTTGACAACCGTCAAATCTCCTTATGGCTTTTGGTATTCCGTGATCAAAGAAGGTGAGGGAGCTACGCCAAAAAATAATGATCTGGTCACCTATCAATATGCTATGTCCTTGTTGGACGGAACTCTTTGTTATTCAAACTTTAATGCTAATCAAATCAGTCGTTTGAGAGTAGGACATACCACCATGATTCGTGGTATCGAATTGGGATTGATGACGATGAAGCCGGGCGGAGAAAGTCTTGTCATCATGCCTTCGAATTTAGCTTATAGTGTGCTGGGTGATCGACATTTAATTCCGCCTTATTCGCCGCTGGTTGTCACGCTGAAGCTGATTGGCATTGAGCAACCTAAAATTCAAAAACATGCTGCTTCAGCGTCTTAAAATGTAAAAATTCATCGTATCTTTGCATTGGATCATGCTGAAAATGGTTCCGTTTTTATTCCCTTATTTTTTTTGACCCAATTTGTAAATGCCATGTTACGAAAAATCTTTTTCTCTTTTGTTGTTTCTTGTTTTGTTTTGTCGGCTGTGGCACAAAATAGGAATCATTACGCATGGGGCCCAATCATTGGTGTGAGCACTGCGACGTTGACGAACACCCATGGAACCATATCGCCGCGCAATGGAATGGTTTTTGGATTGTTTTCCGATTATCGGTTCAATCGGACTGTTGGCTTTGAACCTGAGATTGATTATTCCATGCAGGGAGCGTATGATGGGAACCAATTTGTAAGGATCAACTATTTGAATATCCCTTTGATGGTGAAAATGTTTGTAACCGATCGATTTAATTTTCAATTAGGTCCTCAGTTGGCTTTTTGCCTTAACGCTAATGGGAATGCTGTTGACAGTGATGGCAATCCTTATCCTATTCAATCTATTTCTGACATCAATCCACTCGATTTTGATTTGGCCGTCGGCTTGGGTTATGAATTTAACAAAGGTCTCATGGTGCAAGCTCGTTATTTTATGGGTGTTGTTGGCGTGGATAAACGAGGAACTCTTCTCAATGATCTCTCTTCTAATAAGCATAATTTAAACAGTGTATTTCAATTGATGCTTGGTTGGAAATTTTGAATTCTTTTTTCTTCTTCTTTTTTCCGTTTGATTGAACGTTGATCAGCTTCTATTTTGAAAATAGTGCTTGCAGCCTTTATTTTTTATTGAACCGATTGTACATTGGGTTCCCTTCAATGCTTTGATGTTCTTGCTTTCATTTTACAAAAAAGGCTTTTTGAGCTTTTTGCTTCGGACAAGCTTTGTGAAGCTGTTTTTTTGTACATTTGTGGTCTAAAGAAAATCTATGAGGCTGCTTTTCAAATCAATGGTTATGATGACGGTGTCAGCTCTTCTGTTGGCCGGTTGCACCACTTCGAAAAATACATGGTTGACCCGTAATGCCAATGCTTTTGCTACTCGCTATAACATCTATTTCAATGCGTATCAAAGTTTTTTGAGCGGGTTAGATCAAATTGACAAAGCCCAGCAAGACCGCTATGATCATTTGATTCCCATGTTTCCTATCAGTGTTCATGAAAATGCACGGGCAGGAGTTTCAAGCATGGATAACACCATTGAAGAATGCAGAAAAGCCATTAAAAATCACAGCATCAAGGTTAAGCCCGAGCGCAATTACAATAAATTAAAAGATCAGTCCTATCTTGATTTTTTGAATCAATCCGAGTTCAATCCAATGGTCATTCAATCATGGCTCTTGTTGGCAGATGCCGAATTCTACAAAGCTGATTTTACGGGAGCAATCGGCACATACACCTACATTATTGATCATTTTGGGAAGAACATATCTGTCAAAGATCGAGCTGAGATTGGGTTGGCACGATGCTACACCGAAATGAATGCCTATTATCAGGCAGAAGATGCATTGAATCGGGTCTCACCTAATGAAAATGACGGCAAGATTAATGGAGATTTGGCTGCCGCTACTGCCGATTTGATGATCCGAAGAAATCAACTCAAAGAAGCCGTTCCTTTTTTGAAAATTGCGATTCAACATGCCGACAATGGCTTTTTGAAGCAACGTTTTTTATTTCTTCTGGGTCAGATATCATTGAGATTAAATGATTATTCGACTGCTTATCAGGCATTTTCAAATGTTATTCATTCCAATCCGCCCTATAAGATGGAGTTCGCCGCACGTTTGTTGCGAGCCCAGTCAGCAGATCCAAGTCAAAGGGAGAAAATGATTAAAGCGTTAAAAGCCATGGAGCGATCGCCTAAGAACAAGGACTATTTAGATCAGATTGAAGTAGCGTTAGGTAATGTATATCTTGCAGATAATCAGACTGACAATGCGATTTTGGCGTATAAACAGGCGATTCGTCATCTTTCGCCTGAATCACCGGACAATGCATTGCCTTACATAAAATTAGCTGATCTTTATTTTAACAAAAAACGGTATATTGAGGCGCAGCCTTATTATGCGGAAGCTGCCAAACGAATTAAACAAGGTGAAAATGATTTTCAACAAGTGATTGATCGATCGACTGTTTTGAACGAATTGGCTTCCTATCATGCTGATATGATCTTGCAGGATAGTTTACAACATTTGGCTTTGCTTCCCGAAGCTCAACGCATCAAAATCATTTCAAAAATCATAACAGCCAAAAAGGATGAAGCTGCAAAAGAAGCCAAGGCTGCCGCACTCGAACAACGGCAAGCTGAAATTGCAGCGGCTCAAAGTGGTTTTTTGCAAGACGGAGGAGCGCCAACCGTTCCCTCATCCTACAATGCAAATCGAAGCTGGTATTTTTACAATCCCATCGCCGTGGAGGCTGGTAAAGCGCAATTCCGATCGAGATGGGGAACTCGTCAATTAGCAGATAATTGGCGCATTTCTTCGCAGGCATCTATTCTTGCTGCCGACACTTCTGCTCAGTCATCTTCAGGGTTGGCTTCCACATCAAAAGGCGATAGTCTGTCGGAATCTGTGTCAACATATCTGGCTCAATTGCCCTTAACCGCTGAAGCAATCAACGCATCAAATCAACGGATTGGAAATGATTTGTTGCAAATGGCATTCATTTATGAAACCAAATTGTCCGATTTGAGCAAGGCTATTGAAACACTCGAAATACTGGGCAACCGTTTCCCTGGTGATAGCCAATGGCTGGATGGTTATTACGCTCTTTATTTGCTTTATGTTCAACAAAATGATTCAGTCAAAGCAGAAGAATTGAAGAGTTATATCATGGCTCATTTTCCGGACTCAAAATATGCTATGCAATTGAAAAGCCCTCTTTTTGCGCTCAAAAAGGTGCAGGAAACGGCTGCTCAAGATTCTTTGTATCACAAAACATTTGAGGCTTTTATTAATGGGAATTATGATGAAGCCATGAAAAATATACGTCAGGCAAAGCAGCAATTTCCTTATTCTTCTTTAATGCCGAAGTTTGATTTGTTGAATGCCATCAGTTTAGGTAGAACGGGGAACGAAGACGGAATGAAAAACGAGCTTCAGCATATTGTTTCTCAATATCCAGAAAGTGATGTGATTACTATCGCAAAAAATTTAATGGCATTGTTGGAACAAGGCAAACACGTCCCATTGGGAGGATCCATTCGCAGTTCCTTTGATGCTACTTTGGCTTCGCCGGCCATCATTTCGGCAGACACCATGCGTGAATCGTTTTCAATGACCGATAACGGACGTGTGTTGTTGTTGATGGATATTCCATCCGATACCATCAATGTGAATGAATTGATCTACAAAATGGCTGCTTTTAATTTTACTCATTTTGTTCTTCACGATTTTGATTTACAACCATATCGACTTGGTGTTCAACAACATGCTTTAATTATTTCTGATTTTAATAGTTTTGATGATGCTTATTATTATCTTCAACGATTGGATGAGGATTCCACGCTAACTGCTTATTTGTCAAAAGAAAATGTACATTTATGGATCATTACTGACGATAACTGGAAAAAAATATTGGCCGGCCAAACGCTCTCTTCCTATCTTCAATTTTATCAAAACCGATTGTTGCCGACCATTGTTTCTTCATTCAAAGCACAACAAAAGCCTTAATGTCTTTTATTCAATGCTTTATTAATAGTTTTACACCCATTGCCATCATTTGATATACTTATGCACATTGAAACGTTTGTTTGTAATCCATTCATGGAGAATACCTATCTTGTTTATGACGACACCGCTGCTTGTGTTGTGATTGATGCCGGTTGTTTGACCGATGTTGAACGAAATCGATTGCAACAAACCATTGAAAAGCATCATTTAAAATTAGAACATGTGCTCAACACGCACCTGCATCTTGATCATGTTTTTGGAAATGGTTTTTTATATCAAACTTATCATCTTGCTCCCGAAGCTCATCGTGAGGATGAGTTTCTTTTAAGTCAACTGCATGCGCAAGCAGCACTATTTGGTGTTCCTTTTAACGAAAAGGTTCAACCCATCGGCAGTTACCTTGAAGATTGTGATCATGTTGCGTTCGGAAACAGTTCATTTGAGGTAATTCATGTGCCAGGACATTCTCCAGGAAGTATTTGTTTTTATTCGCGTGACGATCAAATCATCTTTGTCGGCGATGTGCTTTTCCGTGGCAGTATCGGACGTACTGATTTACCGAAAGGGAATTTTGAACAGCTCATTCATGGCATTCAACATCGATTGCTGGTGTTGCCCGATGAAACAAAGGTTTATTCCGGACATGGTATTGTTACGACGATTGGTCAGGAAAAAGCAGAAAATCCATACCTGTAATTGCACCGGAATGGCGGAGTATCATCTTTTGACTGTTTTGGGCCCCACGGCATGTGGAAAGACTCGTCTGGCGGTTCAACTTGCACATCAACTCGGAGGTGAAATCATCAGCGCCGATTCACGTCAGGTCTATCGAAACATGAACATCGGAACCGGCAAAGATTTAGATGAATATCAACGAGTTGATCCTCCTGTTTCATATCATCTGATTGATGTGGCAGACGCCGGCTATCAATATAATGTTTTTGAATATCAACGGGATTTTCTGAACGCTTTTCAACACATCATGGAACGAAAAAAAAAGCCCATCCTTTGTGGCGGCAGTGGTTTGTATCTTGAGGCGGCATTGAAAGGGTATCGTATGGACGAAGTGCCTGCAAATGAGGCATTGCGAACCCAATTGTCGGGAAAATCATTGGATGAACTGAAGCAAATCCTTGAACAATACATCACCCTGCATAACAAGACTGATGTGGATACCGTCAAACGAGCTGTTCGTGCCATCGAAATTGCTGATTTCTATCGGCATCATCCTCCGAAAGAAAAAGCTGACTATCCGGCAATCCATCCGTTCATTATCGGGCTGTTTCTGAATCGCGATGAACGCAGGGCAAGAATTACCAAAAGATTGTACGATCGACTTGACAATGGATTGATTGATGAGGTTCAACAATTGCTTCAAAGTGGGTTGGCTCCTGATGCGTTGATATATTATGGATTAGAATATAAATTTGTTACTTTGTATCTCACCGGCCAATTAACTTACGACGCAATGGTCCGACAGTTGGAACAAGCCATTCATCAATTTGCCAAAAGACAAATGACGTGGTTCAGAGGAATGGAACGGCGTGGATTTTCTATCCATTGGCTCGATGCTCAACTGCCGTTACAAAGGCAATGTGACACGGTCATGCAATGGCTGCGTTCTTCATAAAATGAACAGATAATCATTGGTTTATAAAAAAATAGGCACTTTTATTTTTTTAAAAGTCCCTTTGTTGACAAAAAGTTAGTAATTTTGTGACGTTGAAAAAAGAAGGGTATCCTGTTGTTCGTTTTAAATAATGGACACTACAAAAAGATGATTGATGCCAAAATCATTCAGCAATCCACACTCTCGAAAACTTCATTGACGGTTTCATCGTGATGAGGTGATTGGGTGGTGTTGTTTATTTATGAGTCGTTCCAAATCAAGGTGTCCATATTAAGAAGTCATAATTTACGATGAAAGAAGCCAAATATATTTTTGTCACAGGCGGGGTCGTATCGTCATTGGGAAAAGGCATTATTGCCGCTTCGTTGGGAAAACTTCTTCAGGCAAGAGGATTCAAAGTGACCAACCAAAAAATTGATCCTTATATCAACATTGACCCCGGAACATTAAATCCTTATGAACATGGGGAATGTTATGTGACAGTTGACGGATACGAAGCTGATCTTGATCTGGGACACTATGAACGATTTTTAAACGAACGGATGCATCGCACCAATAACATCACGACGGGATTTATTTATCAAAATGTGATCAATAAAGAACGGCATGGTGATTATTTGGGAAAAACAGTCCAAGTAATTCCGCACATTACGGATGAAATTATTGCGCATATCAAAAAATTAGGCAATACCGGCGACTACGATGTGGTGATTACGGAGATTGGCGGAACTGTGGGCGACATTGAGTCGTTGCCGTTTATTGAAAGTGTTCGGCAGATGAAATGGGAGCTTGGCAAAAATTGTTTATCCATTCATTTGACTTATGTGCCTTTTATTGCAGCTGCCAAAGAATTAAAAACAAAACCTACACAGCACTCCGTCAAAGAATTACAACAGGCCGGTGTTCAACCTGATGTGTTGGTTCTACGAACGGAACATGACTTGAGTAAGGATGTTCGTCACAAAGTTGCCTTGTTTTGTAATGTTGAGCCTGATGCTGTGATTCAATCCATTGACGTGCCGGTTATTTACGAAGTGCCACTAAAAATGGAAGAAGAGGGATTGGATCGTATTGTGCTGCGCAAATTAGGTTATCCTGAGACAAACACAAAGGCTGATCTGACCCGTTGGAAAGGGTTTGTCACAAAAATGAAAAATGCCAAACAAAAAATTCATATTGGTCTGGTAGGAAAATATGTTGAGCTTCCGGATGCTTACAAATCGATCACTGAATCATTGCTGCATGCTTCTGCTTATAATGATCGGAAGTTGGATTTGAAAATGATTCATTCCGAAAAATTGGACAACGAAAATTTGATCGAGGAACTTGGCGATCTGGACGGCATCGTCATCGCACCGGGTTTTGGGAATCGCGGTATTGAAGGGAAAATTGAAGCCATCCGATATGCACGCGAAAACAATATTCCTTGTTTAGGCATTTGTCTTGGCATGCAATGCATGGTGATTGAATATGGTCGAAATGTGTTGGGTTTCAAAGATGCCAATTCAACGGAATTTGATCTGAATACACGCCATAACGTGATTGATATGATGGAGGAACAAAAAAGCGTTTTGGACATGGGAGGCACCATGCGTTTAGGCGCTTATGCTTGTCAATTGAAGCCTGATTCGATGGTTTATAAAATTTATGGTCAAGAGCGGATTGAAGAACGGCATCGTCATCGGTATGAATTTAACAACGATTATCGAGAGCAATATGAAAATGCCGGTTTGATATGTAGCGGAATGAATCCTGATTCGGGGTTGGTTGAAATCATTGAACTGCCCAAACATCGATGGTTTGTGGGAACTCAATTTCATCCGGAATACAGCAGCACAGTGGTCAATCCACATCCTCTGTTTGTTCATTTTATAAAAGCTGCCATTCAACCAAAATAAAGGATTCTTTGGTTCTTATTTATTTTGCAACACATACATTTCTATGGATAAAAATACAGTATTAGGTTTTGTCTTCATTGCTTTGATTTTAATCGGTTTTTCGTTGTTCAATCGTCCTTCGGAGAGTCAATTGGCACGACAAAAACAGATAAATGATTCTATTGCTGCATTGCAATCGACCGGAGCTCAGAAAAATGTTATGCCCGATAGCGCTTCTTTAGCCAAGACAGATTCGTTGCAGGCATCTGCAGCCGATACTTCGCTGAACAGTTCAAAATTTGGTCCTTTTGCTCCTTCGGCAGAAGGTCGTGAACATTTATATACCATTGAAAATAATGTAATTAAAATAATCATCAGCAATAAAGGAGGCCGCATTGTTTCAGCTATTTTAAAAAATTATCACTCTTATGATTCATTGCCGGTTGTGCTCTTTGATGAAAAAGAGAGCTCGATGGGATTTACATTGGCTACGAATAACAATCGCGTGTTGAGCACTCAGGATCTTTACTTTCAACCGGTTGGATTTGACAGCCTTCATGCTGTGATGGTTACAAAACCGATGTCGTTTACCATGCGACTTCGTGCTGACAATGGAGCCTATCTCGATTATGTGTACACTCTGAAGCCAAACGATTACATGGTGGGATGGAAATTGGAAAATCACAACATGAACAGTGTGTTGGCGCAAAATACAGATCGACTTGAACTGAATTGGAATTCTAAAATCAGACAACAGGAGCATGGTCGTAAATTTGAATCCCGTTATGCCGGTCTTTATTATAAATTTGTTGGCGCTGATGTCAATAATTTAAGTCCTTCGGGCGATCAAACAAAAACTCCACCAAATCAGATTCAGTGGGTAGCTTTTAAAGATCAATTTTTTAGTTCGGTACTGATCGCTGATCAATTTTTCTTTTCAGCCACCTTGGAAAGTAAAGCACAAGAAGATCCGAATGTGCCTTACATCATGTCGTGTAAGTCGGATTTGTTCGTTAACTATAATCCCAAGAATCCTGATGGACCCGGATTTCGTTTCTTCTTTGGGCCCAATAAATATCCTTTGTTATCTTCCTATGACAAACATATTTCAAGTGATCAGAAATTGCATCTTACTAAGCTGATTCCGTTGGGTTGGGGAATTTTCGGATGGGTCAATAAGTACGCCATTATTCCGATGTTCAACTTTTTTGGTGGTTTCATTTCCAGTTACGGAATCATTATTTTATTGATGACCATTGTCATTAAATTAGTATTGTTCCCATTGACTTACAAATCATATGTGTCGTCGGCAAAAATGCGTGTGTTGAAGCCGCAGATAGATGCCATCAATGCTAAAATTCCTGCCGAAAAAGCATTGGAACGTCAAAAAGCCACCATGGATCTTTACAAAAAGGTGGGTGTTAGTCCTATGAGCGGCTGTTTGCCCATGCTTTTGCAATTGCCTATTTTGATTGCTATGTTTGATTTCTTTCCGTCATCTATTGAGTTGAGGCATCAGGCTTTTTTGTGGGCTAAGGATTTGTCTTCTTACGATGCCATTATTTCATGGCATGCCAATATTCCTTTCATCACGCAATATTTTGGGAATCACATTAGTTTATTCTGTTTGTTGATGACTATTGTTAGTTTTATCTATACTAAAATTAACATGTCGCAGCAGATGCAAAGCAGTCAGCAAATCCCGGGAATGAATTTATTGATGTACTTTACTCCTATTTTAATGTGGGTCTGGTTCAATGATTATGCCTCCGGTTTAAGCTATTATTATTTCTTGTCAACGCTCATCACCATTATTCAAACCTATACCATTCGCTATTTTGTGGATGAGGAAAAGTTGTTAGCTCAACTTGAAGCCAACAAGAAAAAACCATTAAAGAAAAAAAGCGGATTTTTGGATCGGTTAGAGAAGATGCAACGTGAACAAATGCAGCAAAGTGCTAATGCAAAGAAAAAGAGATAGTTGACGCTCATCTCCTCTAACAGCCTGTCAAATCGGAGGAACGATGAAATACTTTATCATTGCCGGAGAAGCATCGGGCGATCTACATGGATCCAATTTGATGCGCGCCATCAAAGCAAACGATGCAGATGCCGAATTTCGTTTCTTGGGAGGTGACTTAATGCAAGCCCAAGGTGGAGAACCTTTGATCCATCTCAAACGTTTGGCTTTCATGGGTTTTATTCCTGTCTTGTTGCATTTACGCACTATTTTACGAAACATGTCGATCACTCGGGAAGCCATTCGCTTTTTCCATCCTGATGTGATCATTCTTATCGATTATCCCAGCTTTAATTTGCGCATTGCCCGTTTTGTGAAACAAAATTTCAATGTGCCTGTCTATTATTATATTTCACCCAAAATTTGGGCTTGGAAGACTTTTCGCATTAAAGAAATTAAACGATATATTGATGCGGTTTTGGTAATTTTCCCGTTTGAAGTGGCGTTTTACCGACAACATGATTATTTTAATGTCTTTTATGTCGGAAATCCTTTAATGGATGCCGTGCCTGATCCCGATAGCGCATCGGTCAAGACCGCTTCATTTTTGAAAAGCAATGCCTTCGATAATCGACCGATTGTGGCATTATTGGCAGGCAGTCGTCAAAAAGAGATACGGGATAATTTGCCGTTAATGCTTTCAGTTGTTGCTCATTATCCGCAATATCAATTTGTGATTGCCGGTGCGCCTGGCATTGATAAAGAATTTTATAACGCTTTTCTGCAACCAAATGTAGATGTTCATGTGGTGTTCAATCAAACGTACGATCTGTTGAATGTTGCTTTTGCCGCCATTGTTACTTCAGGAACTGCCACGCTTGAAACCGCATTATTGAATGTTCCTCAGGTTGTGGTGTATCATTTGACACCGGCTCGTCTAACTCCTTTGTTGAAAAAGTGGATCATTAAAATTCCGTATATCTCATTGGTCAATATTATTGCTCAAAAGCAGGTAGTTGTTGAATTGATTGGTGCGGAAGTAACCACGCGGCGATTGGTGGATGAATTGAGGCAAATAACAGAAAATGAGCTATTTCGTGCCAATATATTGAATGATTACAATGTCATTCGTCAGATGTTAGGTGCACGAGGTGCATCAGAAATGGCCGCAAGCAAAATTTTGGAGTTGCTGCAGGCGCCGGCAGCCAGTGAATGATTTGAATATCAAGGATTATATCCGTCGGACTAACCAGAACCAGAAAAAGACGTTGTTGTTAATGCAACGTTTTGAATTGATAAATCATCTATATTAATAGTGCATGTACATCGTACACGACGAAGCACAACTCATTCGTGACTGTCAGCAGGAGAATGTTGAAGCTCAAAAGTATCTGTATGAACAGTATGCTCAAAAAATGATGGGTGTTTGTTATCGTTATGTCAACGATTATGAAACGGCACGTGATCTCTTGCACGATGGTTTTATCAAGGTATTTAGGTATATTCGATCGTTTCAAGGTGAAGGTTCTTTTGAAGGGTGGATGCGGCGTGTTTTTGTTACCACGGCACTCGAATATTTGCGAAGAAATGATGTGATGAATGAACATGCTGACCTTTCAAATCTTTTCGATGTGAAGTCTGAAGATGAATCGATCATGGAACGACTTTCAGCTGATGAATTGAGAGAGATTATCGGTTCATTGCCAACAGGATTTCGAACGGTCTTTAACCTTTATGCAGTAGAAGGATATAGTCACAAAGAAATAGCTGCCATGTTGGGCATAACCGAAAGTACTTCCCGATCGCAGTTTGCTCGTGCAAAAACATTGCTTAGACAAAAAATTAGAACGCTGTATGGCTAATAGGGATGATCAGTATTTGAGGCAATTGTTTTCTCAAAAATTTGAGCATTACGATGTTCGTTTGCCCGATGAGGATTGGGAAATGTTTGTTGCCAAACGACGTGTCGCACAAGAACGACATCGCCGTGCTTTGATTGTTCGGTGGTTGGCGGCAGCGTGCCTTATCAGTCTGATGATCGGAGGCTTTTCTGCTTTGTTTTTTCATCACGAGGTTCAACAGCCTATGGTATCTACCCTCTCACCTTCGTCTTTGAAAATAGCGGTTAAGCATCAGAATCAGTTGTTATTGTCTTCGAAATCTATCAAAAAGGGGAAACTCGTCTTAGCCAATGCAACGCCTGTCGTGTCTGAACCATCCAACAGTTCTGCCCTTCATTCATCAGTTTCCACTTTGCAAGAAAAATGTGTCGGGTTACAACAGAACTTAAATAAACCATTGAATGCCAATAAAATAATGTTTCCATCGTCGATTGCACTTGTTGAGAACATAACGAATGGTGTGTCTGAAGCTTTAGCCGCTCAATTTGTGGAGAAAATAACTTCCGAACAGGACAGCGCTGCTCAGATGCAACATCTAGAAAATCTTCCTGAGTTGCCGAGTTTGGCAGATCAGAACCATTCAACTAACACAACGAAGCACCATTCATCAGTGGGATGGTTGGCATTGCATGTACAAGGCAACAATGGTCTTCCAACCAATTTTAGTAACGCCAATGCATGGATGCAACCGGCATCCTTAGATTACAGACTTTTGACTCAGGTGAATCGGAATGCAGCTCCCGTTCAACATGCATCTTCCTCCTCACAAATGATTACGTTTATCGATAAAAAAACATATGCTTTCCCAATATCATGGGGTGTGACGTTCAGTCAACCTTTACTTTCACGTTGGGATTTGCAAACCGGATTGTCGTTTACGCAATTAGTAACCACGGGAGAGGTCACTTCCACCTTGAGCAATCGTGCTACAGGACGAATTGAACAAAATTATTTGGGAATTCCAATCAAAATCGCTTATTCTTTTGTGAATCAACCTTCGTTTTCGTTGTATGTTTCTTCCGGCGGCAGCATTGAGAAAGGCGTTTCTTTGGTTGAAAAAATTTATAACTACAACAGTCAGAATGCTGCTATCCTTCAAGATTCTTATTCCACAGGCATTCATGGTTTTCAATTTTCGTTAGATGCTAATGTTGGAGCTACTTATCGTTTGTATCGATTTTTGTTCATTTACATGGAAACCGGAGGTGCTTATTACATCCCTTGCGACCAGCCGGAAAGTTACCGAACAGTGCATCCTGTAAGTGTTTCGTTGAAGTTCGGTCTTCAGTTCAAACTTTACCATAAATAAAAAAAAACTAAAAAAGCAGGTCTTTTCTCAAAGGCCTGCTTTTTTGTTGCTAATAGGTATTAGTTTTTTAAGGCAAAAAAGATTGTGTAGTTTTAACAGTTGCAAATTTCGTCCATTTTATGGAGGATACAAAACTTTTTTTTATGCTTTACAACATGTTTTGATGCAAAATAATGACATTTCTGCGGCTAATTTTAACATTTGAAGATGTAGCAAGAAAATGGTTTGTTTGTCAACATGGAGCAAAAATAGTAATTTTGTCCGCAAATAGGGATTTTTAGCGATAAAAATTAAACCAATCATCAAATATACATTCAATTCAACCAAACCATGAATAAAATTTTGAAGAAAGCGTTTTTTTCTTCGAATGTTGTTTATTTTGAAGTGGAAGCTCCATTGATTGCGCGCGCCCGAAAAGCAGGTCATTTCGTTTTAGTGAAAGTGGGTGAATCAGGAGAGCGAATTCCGCTTACTATTGCAGCAGCCGATATAACAAAAGGTTCGATTTCGTTAGTCGTTCAGCGAGTAGGTGTTTCATCCGCCAAATTGTGTGCTTTGAATGAAGGTGATTACATCACCGATCTGGTTGGACCATTGGGGAAAGCAACTCACATTGAAAAATACGGAACCGTTGTTTGTGCTGGTGGTGGAGTGGGCGTAGCGCCTTTATTGCCCATCGTTGAAGCTATGAAAAATGCAGGAAACCGTGTGATCACCATTTTAGCAGCAAGAACAAAGGACTTGGTTATCTTGGAAGAGCAAATGCGTGCCAATTCCGATGAAGTTATTATCATGACCGATGACGGAAGTTATGGAAAAAAAGGAGTTGTTACTGTTGGCATTGAAGAGGTGTTGTTGCGTGAGAAAGTGGACATGTGTGTTACTGTCGGACCAGCTGTCATGATGAAATATGTTGCTTTGCTGACCAAAAAATACAATGTGCCAACGATGGCTTCATTGAATACCATTATGGTAGATGGAACCGGTATGTGTGGTGCGTGTCGGGTGACCGTTGGCGGTAAAACTAAATTTGTTTGCATTGATGGTCCTGAATTTGATGCACATCAGGTAGATTTTGACGAAATGCAAATGCGTCTTGGATCTTATAAGCCTTTGGAACAAAAAGCGATGGAGGAATATTTAGCTCAAACAGGATCGCGATAGCTTGTCATCATTTCTTTTAAATTTCGGAATATATTTTGATTATGTCTGAACAAACCGTTTCATCCCGCAACGCTGCATGGCGTGAGCAATTGCGGAAGTCTGTTTCAACCAAAGAAAGAACATCGATCCCGCGTGTGCATATGCACGAACTCGATCCTTTAGTTCGCAGTCACAACAATGAAGAAGTGAATATGGGTTTAACGCTTGAGGAAGCCCTCCTCGAGGCAAAACGATGTCTGGATTGTCCCAATCCTACCTGTATTTCAGGATGTCCCGTTGGAATAGATATTCCCGGATTTATCAAACGCATTGAAAATAATGAACTATTGGAAGCGGCTTCCATTTTGAAACGGACGAGCGCTTTGCCTGCTGTGTGCGGTCGGGTTTGTCCGCAAGAAAAACAGTGCGAGGCTTCGTGCATTTATACGCAGAAATTAGGCAAGGAAGCAGTGGCAATTGGTTACCTGGAGCGTTTTGCGGCAGATTATGAGCGTCACAGCGGAAAACTGTCGGTGCCTGTTTGTGCGCCTTCCAATGGGATTAAAGTCGCCGTAGTCGGATCAGGTCCTGCCGGTCTTTCTTTTGCCGGTGAAATGGCTAAAAAAGGCTATCGGGTGACTGTGTTCGAAGCATTGCACGAAATCGGCGGTGTACTGAAATACGGGATTCCGGCATTTCGTCTTCCCAATGATGTCATTGATGTTGAGATTGAAAATATCAAAAAAATGGGTGTCGAAATGATCACTAATTGCATAGTTGGGAAAACCATTTCGTATGAGGATTTGAAAAATGAAGGCTATGAAGGACTCTTTGTGGGTAGTGGAGCCGGATTGCCACGTTTTATGAATATTCCCGGTGAAAATTTGATTGGCGTAATGTCTTCCAATGAATATTTGACACGTATCAATCTGATGGGTGCATCGCGAGGTGGCGACACGCCTGTGTTGACAGGTCAACATGTTGCCGTCATTGGCGGTGGCAACACCGCCATGGATGCTGTCAGAACGGCAAGGCGACTTGGTGCACAGCGTGCCATGATTGTTTATCGTCGGTCTGAGCAGGAGATGCCCGCGCGTATTGAAGAGATTAAACATGCCAAAGAAGAAGGTATTGAATTTTTGACCTTGCATAATCCTATTGAATATGAAGGAGATGAAAGCGGAAGAGTGAAACGCATGCGTTTGCAAAAGATGATGTTAGGAGAACCTGATGCTTCAGGACGCAGAAGTCCTGTTGAAATACCGGGCGCAGTGGAAACCATTGATGTTGATGCGGTGATTGTCAGTATCGGTGTTTCGCCAAACCCGTTGATTCCTTCTTCCATCAACGGCTTATCCGTTTCTAAATGGGGAACTTTAGTGGTGGATGATCATCTGCAAACGTCTATTCCTGCCATTTATGCCGGAGGAGACATTGTTCGCGGCGGGGCAACCGTTATTTTGGCCATGGGCGATGGCAGAAAAGCAGCTGCTGCAATGGATGATTACTTGCGTTCTAAAAAAAATCAGAAGAATTGAAGGTCAAGTAACGGGAATGCCTTTTTTTGCATTAACTTTGTAACAATAAATAACATTCAACAATAAATTGATTATGACACACGAAATTACTGATCAAATGCTCGATCATGTGTTAGAAAATAACCATATCGTAATGATTGATTTTTGGGCAGAATGGTGCGGCCCTTGTCGCATGGTAACACCCATTATGGAAGATTTAGCTGAAGCATACGAAGGAAAAGCGTACATTGGATCGATCAATGTAGATGAAAATCCTGAAAGTCCTTCCAAATTTATGATTCGCAATATTCCTACCATATTATATTTTAAGGATGGAAAATTAGTGGATAAAGTGGTAGGTGCTTTGCCTAAACAAACGTTTCAAGCAAAGTTGGATGCTTTGTTAAAGTAAGCTACTCATTTTAATGCACTCATCGGATAGATGTTTGTAGTCTTCTATCCATTGTATTTACAGCAGCGAACGTATGAAAAACAACGTTCGCTGTTTTTAGTATCTCGGACACTTTTGACCGAAAGGAGACATTTCAACTCATTAATTTAGAGGATTTTTCTTTAAGGATTCGTTGAATTTGTAAATTTGTTTTCTGTGGTTGAGAAGTGTTATTTGGTGGCGTGTTTCATTTGATTAAGGATAAATAGGATGAATACCATTTCAGCACGCATTGCTGCTATGTTTCAACTGCACGAATGGCAGGTGGTGAATGTTTTGAAACTTTTTGACGAGGGGGCAACGATCCCTTTCATCAGCCGTTATCGAAAAGAACGAACCGGAAGTCTGGACGAAGTTCAGCTGGCGGCCATTGCGGAAGCCAATCAGAAGTTGGAAGAATTGCAGAAAAGGAAGGCTTATATTCTTTCTTCCATGGAGGAGCAGGGTGTTTTGACCGATGAACTTCGCCAAAAAATCAATGAAACATTGACGAGTTTTGAATTGGAGGATATCTATTTACCATTTAAACCCAAAAGGAGAACCAAAGCAGCCATTGCTCGTGAAAAGGGATTAGAACCTTTGGCGCGGTTGTTGTGGCAGCAAAAAGAAACCGACGTGGAAAAGAAGGCTCTTTCGTTTATCAACGATCAGGTGACAACCGTCGAGGAAGCCTTGCAGGGAGCACGTGAAATAATGGCTGAATGGCTGAATGAAAATGAAGAAGCAAGAAAACAACTTCGGCACTTGTTTCGGCAAACGGCCACTATCGAAGCAACCGTGGTAAAAGGAAAAGAGGAGGAAGGAATTAAATACCGCGATTATTTTCATGTTTCAGAACCGTTGAAACGATGTTCTTCTCATCGTTTGTTAGCCATTCGTCGCGGGGAAAATGAAAAAATACTTCGGGTTTCTCTCCAACCGGATGTCGTGCAATGTCTGAACATTCTAAAACGTCTTTTTGTCACTTCGACTGGTGCTGCATCAGTGCAGGTAGAAATGGCCATCAACGACGCTTTTCAGCGGCTTTTGAAACCAAGTCTCGAAAATGAACTTGCCATTGAAAGTAAACAAAAAGCTGATCAAGAAGCCATTGCTATTTTTGCTGACAATCTTCGACAGTTATTGTTGGCTCCACCTTTAAGCAACAAGCGTATTCTTGCTGTTGATCCCGGATTTCGCACGGGCTGCAAAGTGGTCTGCCTCGATGCGCAAGGTCATTTGTTGCATCATGCGGCCATTTTTCCGCATCCTCCGCATGCAAAACGTGAAGAAGCTTCAAAAACCATTCTCGACTTCATTCACACTTTTAAAGTTGAAGCGATAGCTGTGGGAAATGGTACCGCTGGTCGTGAAACAGAAGCATTCTTTCGTGAATTTTTACCTGAAGATTTTCCGGTCGTCATGGTCAGTGAAAATGGAGCCTCGGTCTATTCTGCTTCCGCTATTGCACGAGAAGAATTTCCGAATCATGATGTCACCGTGCGTGGCGCTGTTTCGATCGGGCGTCGATTGATGGATCCTTTGGCAGAATTGGTAAAGATTGATCCGAAATCGATTGGGGTCGGGCAATATCAACATGATGTAGATCAGGTGGAACTTAAAAAGGCGTTGGATCAAACCGTCATGCATTGCGTTAACACGGTGGGCGTTGAACTGAACTCAGCCAGTCGGTATTTGTTGATGTACGTTTCGGGGTTAGGCCCGCAATTGGCTCAAAATATCATTGACTATCGTGCCAAAAACGGACCGTTTCATTCTCGCCAAGAATTGCTAAAGGTTCCAAAAATGGGTCCAAAAACATTTGAACAAGCTGCCGGATTCCTTCGTATTGCATTGTCTGAAAATCCTTTGGATAACAGTGCCGTTCATCCTGAAAATTACCCGGTCGTGATGAAGATGGCGGGTGATTTGGGCGTGTCATTAAAAGAATTCATTGAGAATAAATCATTGCAAAAGCAAATTAGCATAGAAAAATATGTCAATGATTCCATTGGGATACCTACGTTGACGGATATTATGAATGAACTGATTCAACCGGGACGCGATCCGCGAAAAATGTTAGCATCACCCTCGTTTGATCGAACCATTCAAACAATGGACGATCTCAAAGAAGGGATGATTCTTCAGGGTGTAGTTACGAATATTACCAATTTTGGCGCTTTTGTTGACATTGGTATTCACGAAAGTGGATTGGTTCATCTCTCGAACATGGCTAATCGTTTTCTCCGATCTCCGTTAGAAGTTGTTGCTTTGCAGCAAGTTGTGACGGTAAAAGTGATTGGGATTGATTATGAACGAAAAAGAATTCAATTATCAATGAAGGATGTTTAATCATTTTAACTTTTTTAGTCTTCTTAATGCATGATTGATGGGCATATTCATGCTATATTTGTATTGAAAATGCTTAAAAAGTTTATACAACCCTCGTGTTGAAAATAAAATTAAAAATATGAAAAAAATTATTTCAATTTTCATGATTTCATTGTGTACCATTTCTTTTGCATTTGGACAAAAGAATGCGTTAGGGTTACGCTTTACGGGAGGAACAGAGGTGTCTTATCAACGTGAATTGTCCAGTTATAATCGATTGGAATTTGATTTAGGTTGGACTTGGAATACTTCGGCTCTTTCGGGTTTTTATCAATGGGACTATCATATCACCAATGGATTGAAATGGTACATCGGCCCCGGAGCAAGTCTTGGAATTTACAGTAAAGATAATCACAGTGGTGCTGATATTGGCGTTGGTGGTATTGTAGGCATGGAGTATAATTTTGATATTCCCCTTCAGGTTTCATTGGATTGGCGACCAATCATTAATTTTGGAACTTATGACAGTCAATTTGGATCCACTAATGTTGGTTTAAGTGTTCGATATCGCTTTTGATTGTTCTCATCCAATTTGCTCATTATTATATGGAACGGGAAGCAGCAGTTTTGTTGTTTCCTGTTTTTTTTTGTGTGTTTTCAGCGTTGGTTTATGATTTGTTGTTCAAGGCGCACAAGGTTGCAGGGATTTTATCACCCAGGTTGCGTCATGCTAACTCATTTCATTGAAGTGTCTTTATGACGAGGTTTGATGGAAGCTTATTGTCGGCATCACGACCTTTGGACTTGATATGGATTTGATACGGAGCAAACATGGACTAAAGGGCTTTCTTTTCAATGTTGTTTCTCTATTTACAAAAAAACTTTTTCAGATGTTGGGTAGAAAGGTTGATTTATTTTTCGTTATTTTTTTCAATCCCCCGCCGATGTTTTAATCAATGCGACATTAAACTACAATTTTGCAGAAATATGGGTGTCTCAGCACCGGATTAATGGCAGAAAAGGTAGCTAAATAATGAAATTAAATTATTTTGAACAACGGAGGTTGATATTTACTTTTTAATAACGTTTTATGTTGTGGATAATTCATACTTTCGTTGCATCAAAAAATAGAATTGATTAACGGAAAATTATCAAAAGCACGAAATTTGCATATGATCACACGGTTGTGATTATCAAATAAATTAACTAATCTCTAACACTTAAAGAATCAATTTATGAAAAAAGTTCTCGTACTAATGATCGGTTTAGCTTTGCCCATGATGAGTTGGGCCAGTGAGGCCAATCTCAAAATTCCCACGTTGTCACCGGATCAAAATTCACTTTTGGTTTGGGGTTTTGTTATTTGCGGATTAGGGTTGTTGTTTGGCTTATATCAATTTTTGAAAGTCAAAGCGATCCGTGCTCATCAATCGATGTTGGATGTTTCCAACGTTATTTTTGCTACCTGCAAAACCTATTTGTTGCAACAGGGAAAATTTTTAGTGTGGTTGTTTTTAATCATTGCAGCAGCCGTCACCTTTTATTTTGGTTTTTTACAAAGCGAAAGTGCCTGGGGAGTTTTGTTGATTTTGGCATGGACGATCCTTGGCATTTTAGGTTCATATAGTGTAGCCTGGTTTGGCATTCGCATGAATACGTTAGCCAATAGTCGGATGGCTTTTGCCTCATTGGAGCGTAAACCGTTGAAGCTCTTAAATATTCCTTTAAATGCAGGCATGAGTATTGGTGTGATGTTGGTAAGCATCGAATTAATTATGATGTTGATTATCTTGGTGTTAATGCCGCGTCATGTTGCCGGTTCATGTTTTGTAGGTTTTGCCATTGGCGAATCTTTAGGCGCTTCGGCATTGCGTATTGCAGGTGGAATTTTCACCAAGATTGCCGATATTGGGTCTGATTTAATGAAAGTTGTTTTTAAGATTGATGAAGATGATCCGCGCAATCCCGGTGTCATTGCCGATTGTACCGGTGATAATGCAGGAGACAGCGTTGGGCCTACCGCTGATGGTTTTGAAACCTACGGTGTGACCGGAGTAGCACTCATCTCATTTATTGTTTTGGCTGTCGGTACCATTACAAACAATAAGTTTATTTCAAATCCCGAATGGCAGTCCAGCTTTTTGACTTGGATTTTTGTCATGCGTATTTTAATGATCATTACTTCTGTCGTTGCTTTTTGGATAAATGGAGCTCTCAGTAAGAAATTATACGGACACCAAGATGAGTTGGATTTTGAGCGACCGTTGACCAATTTGGTTTGGATTACCTCCTTGTTAAGTATTGTGGTTACTTTTATTGCGAGTTATTTTATGGTTGGTCCCAATTCGTTGTTAGGCAGTGTTAATCCTAATCTTTGGATCATTCTTTCTGTTATTATCAGTTGTGGAACATTGGGCGGAGCCTTGATTCCTGAATTTACCAAGTTATTTACCAGTCCTAAGTCGTCGCATGTGCAGGAAGTGGTCAGCGCCAGTAAAGAAGGTGGTTCTTCATTGAATATTTTATCAGGCCTTGTTGCCGGTAATTTTTCAGCATTTTGGATGGGAATGGTCTTTGTTTTGTTGATGTTGATAGCCTATCTGGCCAGTACCTTCGGGCTGGAACAATTTATGTCCTATTCGTCTATTTTTGCTTTCGGATTGGTGGCATTCGGATTGTTGGGAATGGGTCCTGTGACCATTGCTGTGGATAGTTATGGCCCTGTCACTGACAATGCACAGTCTGTTTATGAATTGTCCTTAATAGAAGATGTTCCGAACGTAGCTGTTGAAATTGAAAAAGAATTTGGATTTAAGCCTGATTTTGAAAAAGCCAAACATTATTTGGAGGCTAACGATGGAGCGGGAAATACATTTAAGGCAACGGCAAAGCCGGTGTTAATCGGTACGGCTGTTGTGGGAGCTACCACGATGATTTTTTCCATTATTTTAGTGATTAAAAATGTGTTGGGTGTTGATCCGGAGTCAATTCTTAATGTTTTGAATCCATGGACAATCCTTGGATTCCTGTGTGGTGGTGCCGTCATTTATTGGTTTACGGGGGCTTCGATGCAGGCCGTAACGACCGGTGCTTATCGAGCCGTAGAATATATCAAACGGAACATCAACCTTGATCCGGGTGCTGAAAAGAAAGCGTCGATGGATAAATCAAAAGAAGTGGTAAAAATCTGTACTCAGTATGCTCAACATGGTATGTGGAATATTTTCCCGGCTATTTTCAGTTTTGCATTAGGTTTTGCTTTCATTTCGGGGACTGAAATCACCGGGGCGATAACGCCTGCGATTCAGTTTGCTGCAGCTTCTTTCTTTGTCAGTTATTTGATTGCTATTGCTGTTTTTGGCTTGTTTCAGGCTATTTTCATGGCCAATGCCGGTGGTTGCTGGGATAACAGCAAAAAAGTGGTTGAAGTGGATTTACAAATGAAAGGTACTGATTTGCATGATGCTACCATTGTTGGCGATACCGTAGGAGATCCTTTTAAGGACACTTCCTCCGTAGCAATGAATCCGATCATCAAGTTTACTACGTTGTTTGGTCTGCTTGCCATGGAAATTGCCATTTCTGCCAATTTCCGTCCGGTTGCTCCTTACATTGGCGTGGCGTTCCTTGTCATTGCCTTTTATTTTGTCTGGAGATCGTTCTACAAAATGAGAATCAAGAAATAAATGATTAAGGATTCAACTTTCGCACGTAATTAATGGCATGATATAGCTATAATTAATAATGTATGTGTTTTGAAATCAAGTTAATATATAAAATTTAGTTTTTTCAAGTTTAGATTATCCGACCTCACTTCTAATCCTTCTCCCGAGGAGAGGGAAACAGTTCAGTGCACGTAGATAAAATATATACAGCTTTTATGTATCTGAAAATTAATTATTTGTACATGCGAAGGTTGAATTAAGGATCTTTTTTATAAAGGCAACTTCAAGGACGAAGTTGCCTTTCATTTTTTTTGTCATTTACAAAGAAAGAGTTCAATGAGATTGATTACAAGGTCTTTTTTTGTATCTTTGTCCTAAGAAATGGATGAAATCCGTGTCAATAAAACAGTATTATGGGAATTTTTAACCTATTTTCGAAAGACAAGCAGGCAACGTTGGATAAAGGGTTGGAAAAAACAAAAACGAATGTATTTTCTAAACTCTCAAGGGTTGTGGTTGGTAAATCCAAAGTGGATGAAGAGGTGTTGGATGAACTTGAGGAGGTTTTGGTTTCTTCGGATGTCGGTATTGAAACGACTCTTCGCATTATCGATCGCATTGAGAAACGAGTGGCTCGTGATAAATATATAAATACCTCTGAGCTGAACGCTATTTTAAAGGAAGAAATTGCTGCGTTGCTGGCTGAAAACAATCAGACGTCCGAAAGTGATTTTGAACAGGCGCTGAGTCAAAAACCTTACGTGATCATGGTGGTTGGGGTGAATGGAGTTGGAAAAACGACCACCATCGGCAAATTGGCGTATCAGTTTAAGAAGGCAGGCAAAAATGTCTATCTTGGAGCAGCCGATACATTTCGTGCTGCTGCTGTTGAACAGTTGGTCATCTGGGGAGAGCGGGTCGGTGTGCCGGTCATTAAGCAACAAATGGGTTCCGATCCTGCATCGGTAGCTTATGATACCGTCAAGTCCGCCGTTGCCAATGATGCTGATGTGGTTATCATCGACACGGCAGGCCGTTTGCACAATAAAGTTAATTTAATGAATGAATTGACAAAAATCAAAAATGTGATGCAAAAGGTGATTCCCAATGCGCCACAGGAAGTTTTATTGGTGTTGGACGGATCGACGGGACAAAATGCTTTTGAGCAAGCACGCCAATTTACTAAAGCAACGCAAGTGACGGCATTGGCTATTACAAAATTGGATGGTACAGCTAAAGGAGGCGTTGTTATTGGTATTTCCGATCAGTTTCATATTCCGGTGCGTTACATCGGCTTGGGCGAACGGATGGAAGATTTGCAATTGTTTGACAAGGATCAATTTGTGGAAACATTGTTTGAACAGCATTAATGGAATCGGCTATGAAAATTCTGTTTTATTTATTGTTGATTATGAGCAGTTTGACATTTCATGCTTGGGGGCAGACCAAGTTCACCATGCCACTTTGGCCTAATGGCGCAGCAGAAAGTAATGGGATCACCGCTAAAGAAATCATTGAAAACAATCACATGATGGCTAATATTTCCGAAGGAGGAATCACTGTGCTCTTGCCAGCTGCTCAAAAAGCTAACGGTGCAGCTGTGTTGATTTGTCCCGGTGGAGGCTATCAATATGAAGCCATTTATCATGAGGGATTTGAATTTGCCGATTGGCTCAACGATCAGGGTATCGCCGGTATTGTGTTGAAATATCGTTTGCCCAATGGACATGCCGATATTCCTATTACAGATGCCAAGCAGGCTATGCGTATCATTCGCGCCCATGCTGCCGAGTGGCACATTGATCCGAACAAAGTAGCTGTTGCCGGTTTTTCAGCAGGCGGCCATCTGGCTTCAACGCTTGGAGTGCATTATGATTTAGGGGATTCGACTGCTTCGGATTCGTTGATGCGCTATTCTTCCCGTCCTGATTTGATGTTGTTGTTCTATCCTGTCATCACCATGAAGCTTGGCGAGACACATCTTGGTTCGCGGCAAAATTTGCTGGGGCTGCACCCGACAGAACAGCAGGTTGATTATTATTCCAATGAATTGCATGTGACTAAAGACACGCCACCGGCTGTTTTGATGCTGAGTGACAATGACAAAACGGTTCCACCGATCAATAGTATTCATTTTTATGAAGCGCTCCATTCATGCCATGTGCCGGCTTCTCTCTATATTTTCCCTTCAGGTGGTCATGGCTGGGGTATGCATACAACTATTTCCTTTTGGCAAGATTGGCGAGCCTTGTTGCTGAATTGGCTGCAGGAACAGCATTTTATTCCAGGAGGAACGAAATGAACTGATGTAGCCAACGCATTTTATTTCACGCTTATGTTATGCCAAAAGAATCGATGATGACATGATGAATAGAATGCCAATGATGCAGGAATGAAAGGAAAGTGGTAACTTTGTAACGCAGTTAATTGTGTTGTCTTGCATTGTTGAGGCCATTTCCCTGTTTGAATTTCTTTGTGAACCACATAAACTGTGTTTTTATTTTCAAAATGAAGCTATTTTAAATCCACCATGTTCCATCATGCATTCCGTCCGATGAAAAGAATCAGTTTTGTCCTTTTTTTGTTAATGATAACGTTTGCAGTTTCTGCGCAGCAAGATCCGAAAGCAAAAGCAGCATTTGAGAAAGCGGTGTCTATCATTCGTCATTCAAGTGTTAAAATGACCTTTACCACGGTGGTAGAGATGCCTACCACAAAGAAGAGAGAAACCGTTAGCGGGACTTTATGGATGAAAGGAGCTAAATTCAAACTCATCATGGATGGGATGACCTCTTATTTTGACGGTAAGACCGAATGGGTTTATCAACCAGAGAACAAGGAGGTAACGATTGCATCGATATCAAGCAAAGAACAACAAGCCATAAATCCCTTAGCGATTTTATCCAATTATGAAGGGAAATCGGTAAAAATAATCTTTGATTCTACTGTAAAATCGGTTGCCACCTCAGAAACGATTGATCTTTTCCCTACCAATTTATCCGCCAATGAATTTAAAATAGAGCTTCGGCTTGATAAACAAACCAATTATCCTCAGGCCATTACCATTTTTAGTCGTGATGGTACGCGTACTTATATTACTCTTCATGCTTTTCAGGTGGTACCGACACTGAATGATGATGCTTTTGTTTTCAATTTGAAAGCACATCCGAGAATAAGTGTAAACGATTTGCGCTAATTTAACTTAATTCCCTCTTTTTTATCACTAAATTCGTCATAGCAAACGTTTGCAACGTTTTTTTATTACAAAAGAATCGTTTGCAATGCTAAATCCTATTTCTCACTCTATATTTGTCCTGGATTTATCAACGTGAATTAGATCACTTTTTGATAAATTAAATAGAGTGTTAACAATTAATTTATTAATGCATGAAGAACTTGAATGCTATCTCTACGCATACGTTGCGCAGATGGGGTACGCTACTCATCTCATTGCTCTTTGTGATGAGTTTGGCAGCCCAAAACATTACTGTCAGAGGTGTTGTGAAAGATGCCGGAACAGGGGAAACAATTATTGGAGCAAACGTTGTCGTTAAAGGCACAACCTCCGGAACCATTACCGATGCAAACGGTAATTTTTCGTTGTCTGTTCCTGCTAATGCCACGTTAAGTGTTTCTTATCTCGGATATGAGACTGTTAATTTGCCGGTGGATGGAAGAACACACTTGGTTATTAACTTGAAACAATCAGCTGTCGCTTTGAATGAAGTAGTGGCTATTGGTTATGGTACAGTAAAAAAAGGTGATGCTACCGGTTCGGTGGTTGCCTTGAATACTGACAAAATGAACAAAGGACAAGCCACTTCGTTGACTGATCTTTTGGCAGGACAAACAGCCGGTGTCACTGTGACCACTTCGGGCGGTGCTCCCGGTGCAGGTGCAAACATTATCATTCGAGGTGGATCATCTTTGTATGCAAGTAATGCTCCTCTTATTGTCGTGGACGGCGTTCCCTTGGATAACAACGGGGTGAGTGGTTTGCAAAACCCGCTGTCAACTATTAACCCTGACGATATTGCTACCTTCACTATTTTAAAGGATGCTTCAGCCACGGCTATTTATGGTTCACGTGCTTCGAACGGTGTTATTTTAATTACGACCAAGAAAGGTCGTTTAGGTCAAAAAATTCATGTCAGCTATCAGGGGAACTATTCCGTAAGTACCGTTGGTAGTACGCTTAATGTCTTATCAGGCGATCAATTCCGTAATTTCATGGATACCTATTGGGCTGGGAACAAAACCATTCCTCCATTGTACGGAAAAACATCTACCGATTGGCAAAAGCTCATTTTCACAACCGCTTCAGGTACCGATCAGCATTTAAGTGTAAGCGGTTCAGCCGGTGTTTTGCCATATCGTGTATCAGTGGGTTATACCACTCAAAACGGTATTTTAAAAACAGGCAACTACACCCGTACCACAGCAGCATTGAATTTGAATCCGAGTTTCTTGGATGATCATTTGAAATTCAACATCAATTTGAATGGGTCATACAATACCAACCGTTTTGCAGATCAGGGTGCCATTGGTGCCGCTTTGCAAATGGATCCGACACAATCCGTGATGGCTTCGGGACAATATGGTGCTGGTTATTGGATGGCACTCGATGCAAATGGGAATCCAATTAAAATTGGCATTGCCAACCCTGTTGCTATTTTGAATGATGAGCTCAACTATTCGTATGTATATGAAAGCATGGGAAGTGCTCAGGTGGATTACAAATTTTACGGACTTCCCGATTTACATGCCAAAGCTGATGTTGGTTATGACATTACAAACAGCAACGGAAATAAAACCATTGTGGCTAACTCGCCTATGTCATGGGTATGGGGCAGCAAGAAAACAGGAGCAGGGGAATACGATCCTTATCATCAACAATCGAGTAACACCATGTTGGATGTTTATCTTGATTACAATAAGACATTTGGAATCAATCAATTGAATGCTATGCTCGGTTACTCGTGGCAACATTTCTTCACGACGAGTTGGAATGCTACCTATTATACAGACAATACCAGTATTGCACGTCAAGATTATCCGGCCGAAAATTATTTGCTTTCTTTCTTTGGTCGTTTGAATTATACCTTATTAGATCGTTATTTGTTTACATTTACCTTGCGTAATGACGGTACATCTCGTTTTGCACCCGGCAACCGTTGGGGTTTGTTCCCTTCAGGAGCTTTTGCTTGGAAGATTAAGGATGAATCGTTCTTGAAGAATGTCAACTGGTTAAGTGATTTGAAACTTCGTTTGGGTTACGGTCAGACCGGACAACAAGATATTGGGGGCAATTATTATCCTTATATTCCTACTTATAACATTAGTCCCGACATTAACACGATGTATTCATTTGGTAGTACTTGGTATAATTTGATGCGTCCGGGCGCTTACAATACCAATATTAAATGGGAAACAACCACTACGTATAATATTGGTTTGGATTATGGTTTCCTGAATGGTCGTTTTACCGGCAGTGTAGATTTATATAAACGCGTTACTTCCAATATGTTGAATAATTTACCGGTGGCTGCAGGAACGAACTTTACCAATATTTTACCTGCTAATATCGGTTCATTGGAAAACAAAGGACTTGAAGTCGTGTTAGGTGGCAATCCTATTCAAACCCGTGATTTTACTTGGAATTTGAGTTATAACATGAGTTATAATAAAAATACAGTTACCAAGTTAACCCGAGTGAACAATGCTGAATACGGTGGTATTGCCGGTGGTGGTATCTCCGGAGGTACAGGGAATACGGTTGAAACAACGAACATTGGATATCCCGCTTGGTCATTTTACGTCTATCAACAAGCTTATAATTCAAAAGGGCAACCGATTGAAGGTGTTTATGTAGATCGCAACGGCGATGGCATTATCAACAGTCAGGATCTCTATGTAGATCACAACGGAGCTCCTTCGGTAACCATGGGCTTGTCTTCAAGAATGACCTGGAAGAAATGGTTGTTGACCTTTACATTGCGTTCTGAATTAAATAATTATGTGTACAACAACGTTCAATCCAATATGGGATTCTTAAACAACTCCTATGATCCTTCTCCATTTTTGAAAAACATTTTAAGCAGTGCTTTGACAACCAATTTCAAAAATGCGCAATACTTATCAGATTACTATGTTCAAAATGCGTCATTCTTAAAAATGGACAATGCATCGTTAGGCTATACTGTGAATAAATATTTGACAGTCACTGCAACGGTTCAAAATGTATTTACTATCACCAACTATAAAGGCTTGGATCCTGAAGTACAGGGAGGAATTGACAACGTGATCTATCCTCGTCCGCATATCTTCTTAATTGGTGCAAGTGTTAACTTTTAATTCGTATTCCAATGAAAAAAATAAAATTCAGCATTCTTTTAGCTGTGGGTGTTTTGATGACGTTCATGATGTCATCGTGCACAAATGACTTAAATGTGACCCCATTGCAACAATCGATTTTAACGCCAGCCAAAGCTTTTGCTAATGATTCAGCTTATACGAATTTTCTGGCAAAAATATATGCAGGATTTTCAACCACCGGTATTCAGGCTGTTGATAATAATGTAGATATTCAGGGAATTGACGGCGGTAGCCAGGCTTCTTATGTTCGTGCATTATGGAACTTACAGGAATTACCAACCGAAGAAGCCATGTGTGCATGGAATGACCAAACCATTCAGAATTTTCACACTTTTCAATGGTCATCTTCCGATCCGTTTATTTTAGGTTTCTATGATCGGTTGTATTTTCAGATTACCATTGCTACTTCATTCCTGCAACAAACCACTCCGGCTGCTTTAGCTGCCAACAAGGTATCATCGGCGATGCAGGCTACGATCAAAACGTATCGGGCAGAAGCTCGTTTCTTGCGTGCCTTAGCTTATTATAACGTGTTGGATAACTTCCGTAATGGCCCGATGGTTACTGACGATAGTCCTATCGGATCTTCGGCTGTGCCTCCTTATGCTAAAGCACCGCAGATTTATGCCTATATCTCGAATGAGCTGAGAAGTTGTGTTAGTGATATGTTGCCACCGGTTGTAGGATTTGGTCCAACTTACGGACATGCCAATCAAGCTGCTGCATGGTCGCTTCTTGCAAAGCTTTATTTGAATGCCAACACATATCTTGGTACCAGTAATACCCAGTATTATGATTCCTGTTTAACTTATTGCAATAAAGTGATCAATGCAGGTTACCAATTAAATCCGGTTTATCAAAACAATTTTGTATCAGACAATTATAAATCACCGGAAATTATTTTCCCGATTGTATTTGACGGTACACATGCTCAAAGTTGGGGTGGTATGATGTTCTTAATGTCATCTGCTGTTAGTGGTGATATTCAGTCTATTACTGCTTCTCCTGGTGCATGGGGTGGTAATCGCGCAACTCAGGATTTTGTTGCCAAGTTTAGTAATACCGCACAAAATGAAAATGCTTCGTTAGATACGCGTGCAAACATGCTTTATACCGGATTTAATCATCCGAGTATAGACGATAATTCACAATTCAAACAAGGAACTCCTGTGTTGAAATATAGTGAGAAAAACAGTCAGGGCGTTGCTCCGAATCCTGCTCCATCATTCCCTGATACTGACTTTCCGGTATTTCGTCTTGCTGACATTTATTTAATGTATGCTGAAGCCGTTTTACGCGGTGGTCATGGAGGTGATCTTCAAACTGCTTTGAATTATGTCAATGCATTGCGTGACAGGGCAGAAGGCGGAGGATTTACGGATCTTGAAATTCAACTTAATCAGTTGACTTTACCTTTCATTCTTGAAGAACGTTCACGTGAATTATTCTGGGAATGTACACGTCGTACCGATTTAGTACGTTATGGGTTATTAACCTCTCCAAATTATGTATGGCAATGGAAAGGTGGCGTAAAATCGGGTGTAGGGGCCAGCTCTATTTACAATATTTATCCGATCCCGGCATCTGATTTAAGTGCTAATCCAAACTTGATTCAAAATACCGGATTTTAATCTAACATAGTTCAGTAAAGCATTTCCATAACGAGATGCTTTACTGACAGGTTAATACCATAAAAAAAATAGTTATATGAAAAATTATAAAATATTATTCTCCCTTATTCTGGGGGTGTTGCTTGTTACATCGTGTAATAACAGCGGCATTAAACCTACCGTTCTTGATAATCCCAATGCTCCGGTGTTAAATCCCCCCAGCATGAAATATGCCGGTTACAATAAAGATTCCGCAGCTTATGTATTGAATTTGGATAGTATGGGTACAGCCGAAGTCTTTACGATTAAGCCGGCTAATTACGGTCCACAGTTAGCTGTGACCTATTCATTGCAAATTGATGTTTCGGGCAATAATTTTGCCAATGCTCAGGTGGTTACGACTTCCACGAATGACACGTTAGTTGTAACGATCCCACAATTGTATAATAGTATTACCAATCCAGCGGGGATTAATGTACCTGTTGGCGTACAAACCAGTTTTGACATTCGTGTGATGGCTACCATAGGAAGTGGTTTAATGCCCGTGTACTCGAATACGCAGACGATTAAAATTGATCCATTAGCTGCTTTGAAACCTTACACGATGGTACCTGCAGGAATGTTAAAACCCTATTTCATCATTGGAACTGCCGATGGGAACTGGAATAATTCATTCGCAGGAATTGGGGTTTCCATTATTCCAATGAGTGTCATACCAGGTAGTTTCTACAATGCCACAACGGGTGCCGGAACGTATGTTTATACCGGTTATTTCAAAGCAACAAGAGGGTTTAAATTAATCCGTGATATTGGCAGTTGGGGTGAGCAATGGGGTAGTTCAGACGGTCATTTGACTCCTTCTCATAACAATGGCGGATCACAAAACTTCTTTGTCCCGAATGATGGTTACTATACCATTACACTCAATTCAGTAACCAACTCGTTGTCTATTGTTCCAGCTTCTGTGGCTCCGACCCAAAGTTATACATCAATGGGATTAATTGGTGAATTTAACGGATGGGGTGGTGATGTAGCGATGTCCCCATCAGAACCTACTTATGGCACGAACAATCATGTTTGGTACACCACTTATACGTTTGCTAATAATTTTACTCCTCCGGTAGGTAACGGCGGATGTAAGTTCCGTGCAAATGGCGGTTGGACCTATAATTGGGGTGCAGGAACATTCCCAGTAGGATTGGGAACGAATGGTGGAACAAATATTCCATTCCTCAAAGGAAGTTACACCATTGTGATGAATGATGTTGACGGATGTTTCTACTTCTTTTCAGCACAATGATTTGAATTAAAAATAACAATGCATTATCAACATAAAGTGTTTTTATTCAGTGAATTATGTTGGTATTTCAAACATTGTATGGTTAAAGAATTGATGAAGGATGATGTGAAATGTTCCGGTAATCGGTTGTTACCGGAACCACTCACAGTCTAACTAAAAACCAAAATTTATATGAAATTCCCGATCAAAAGTTGATAGAATCAGATTTGATCGGGAATTTTTTAAACAAAAAGTATGGAATAATCCTTTGAAAGGATCATTGATGATGGTTGTTTACTCCGTGAACGCTATCACATGCTTTTATTCGATTAATATTTTTTTATTTATGAAGAAATTTATCCTATCTATTACCATTCTTTTTTCGATGTTATCTGTCCATTGTGTTACAGCACAGGTGGTAACAACGAATCCGCCGATTGTTGTTCAGCAACAAGGCTTAGGGATCACCGTTATTTTTGATGATTCCTATGTGTCTTCATTGAATGGAATCTCAGGCCCGATTTATGCACATACGGGCGTCATTACCAGGAGTAGCGCTAACAGCAATGATTGGAAATACGTTTTGACTCCTTGGCCAAACGGAAGTAATAGTGCTCAGGCAAATATTACCGCCAATACATTGACTCCGGTTTCGGGATCATCCACAAAATGGCAGTTGAATATCACTCCTGATATCAATACTTATTACGGCATTCCAACGGATACACTTGTGACTCAGTTGGCTTTTGTGTTTCGAAATGCGGATGGGTCGTTGCAAAGCAGCAATATTTATGTTCCGGTCTATCAACCCGGATTAAATTTGCAAATTGCATCGCCAGCCAATAATACGCTGGTTCCGCTTAACACGGCCACCACGATTACCGTGAATGCATCCAACGGTACTAATTCATGCAGCACCAGTGTTTATACGGGAACCACGACGACTCCCAATATTACAGGAACAACACCCATTGCAACTGGAACCAATACGGTATCCACGTCGTACACTTATTCGACTCCCGGGAATTACTATATCATTGCTAAAGTGATTTCAAACGGAGTCACCATGTATGATACTTCTTACGTGTGTGTGCCTAAAGCACAGGTGTCTATGGCTCGTCCATCTGGTTTGAAAGAAGGCGTTACCGTGAATGCTGATGGATCCGTAACATTTTGTTTTTCATTAGGTTATGCAGCGCCTGTTTCACCATCTACGCAGGTATTTTTGTTGGGTGATTTTAATAATTTTCGATTGGATAACAACTACATGATGAATAGACAGGCCGAGAGCACAACGTATGGTACTCCAGTATATTTTTATTGGCTCACGGTTTCCGGGTTGAATCCGACGACAGAATATGCTTATCAATATTATGTAGCCGGCTTAACAGGTACCAATCCGGTCAGGGTTGGGGATCCTTATTGTGAGAAAATTTTGGATCCAAACAATGATCCTTACATTAACGATACGATTTATCCCAATTTACGTCCTTATCCTTACAGTAAGGCAAGTGGCATTTTGTCCTGTTTCCAAATAAGTCCTCAAAAATATCAATGGCAAGACACTACCTTTAAGGCTCCTCCCGAAAATCAATTGTTGATTTATGAAATGTTAATTCGCGATTTTACATCGCAAAAATCCATTGCGGCTGCTATGCAAAAACTTCAGTATATTAAGAATTTGGGAGTTAATGCGGTGGAGTTAATGCCGATTATGGAATTTGACGGGAATGACAGTTGGGGATATAATCCGAATTTTTATTTTGCTCCCGACAAAGCATACGGAACTAAAATTGCCTATCAACAATTTATTGATCAGTGTCATCAATTGGGGTTAGCTGTCATTTTGGACATTGTTTTCAACCAAACATGGGGATTAAGTCCGTATTGTATGGTTTATTGGGATTCGGCGAATAATCGTCCTGCTTCTACCAATCCTTACTACAATGCGTTGGCACCCCATCCATACAGTGTCGGCAACGATATTAATCATACCTATCAACCAGTGAAAGCATGGTTATCGCGTGCATTGCAATTTTGGCTTACAGAATACCATGTAGATGGTTTTCGTTTCGATTTGAGTAAAGGATTTACTCAAACGGTATCGGTTGGATCGCCTATGGCCACATCAAGTACGACGATTCAATGTGAATCGTATGATCAAAGTCGTGTCAACAACATTGAAACGTATGTCAATGCGATCAAAGCAGTAAAACCAAATGCCTATGCCATTTTGGAACATTTTTGTGTGGATCAGGAAGAGAACACGTTGGCAGCTTATGACAGTACGATGCTTTGGCGCAATGTTTCCACCCAATTTCAACAAGCAGCCATGGGTTATCAAACAAACTCTGATTTTTCGACCCTCGCCTCTGCTTCCAATTCAGGTGGTAGTGTAAGCATTCCAACCAATCGCGTTTCGTATGCCGAAAGTCATGATGAAGAACGTATGGCCTACAAAGCAGAGACGTATGGACAACCCATGTTACAAGCTAGTGTGGATAGTGTCATGAAACAATTGTCCGTTTGTGCTGCGTTTATTTTCACCAGCCCCGGTCCGCGTTTGATGTGGCAATTCGGAGAGTTGGGATATGATATTTCGATCAATTACAACGGGCGAACCGGAGATAAACCCGTACTGTGGAATTATTACAATGTTCCATCCAGAAAAGCATTGCATGATGTGTATGCCAAAATATTAAATTTCAGGGATCAATATCCGTATTTATTTGGAAATCCTACCGCTTGGAATTGGCAAGTATCAAGCAATGATTGGAACAACGGAAGGAGAATTTATTTAACCAACGGGAATATGACGGCTGTCATTTTGGGAAATTTCACGGCAACCGGACCGGTTACGGCATATCCTGCTTTTGGGCAAACGGGCACTTGGTATGATTTAATGACGGGTCAAACGTTGAATGTTACAGATCCAAACATGACCATTACCTTGCCAACATTTGGGTTTAAGTTTTATACAAATCAGCCGGTCAATGTACCTATCAATACAGCTGTTGCCGAAACAAAAGCAGCCATAGTACATGTTTATCCGAATCCAACATCCGATATGTTGTTTATTTCAGGAGCCGATGCAACGTCCATTGAGGTATTAAATCTTAGCGGAATGGTTGTCTTGAATCAGCCTTTTGTAGCAGATGCTGTTTCATTGGGTTCGTTGCCATCGGGCATTTATATCGGACGGATTCATTTAGCTGATGGTTCTATTCAGATTGTTAAAGTAAGTAAAAAGTAACCATAGGTTGCAATGGAGGAATCTCTTCAGGAGTTCCTCCATCTTGCAGCTTTTCCCAATCGTTAACCAAAAAACCAATGCCGAAGCCTCAAATTACTATTAAGGATATTGCACGGGAATTAAATGTGTCGATTTCTACCGTTTCACGTGCATTGAATGATAGCCCTGATCTTAGCACAGTGACCAAGGAGCGCATTAAGAACTATGCTAAATTGCATCATTATAATCCTAATTTTTTGGCTTTAAGCATCAAAAAACGGGAAAGTACGCTCATTGGGGTTATTGTTCCGCAAATCACACACCATTTTTTTGCTTCCGTTGTGGAAGGGATTTTAGACGTGGCAGATCGGGAAGGATACAGCGTGCTCTTATTTCGTTCACATGAACAATTTGAAAAGGAGGTACGCAGTGTACAACGTCTTCTTTCTTCGAGGGTTTGTGGCGTGTTGACCTCCGTGGCGAAAGAAACAACACGGTATGATCATTTCCAGGAGTTAGTGGACAATGACATTCCAGTCATTTTTTTCGATCGTATTTGTGTCGATATTCCTTCAAATCGTGTAGTCATTGACGATTACGCCGGAGCGCTTACTGCCACAGAATATTTGATCAACACCGGATGTCGGAAAATTGCGTTTTTTTGTTCTCCGATGCATTTGGAAATTTCCAAAAACAGACGTGCCGGTTATATGGATGCACTGAGAAAGCATGGTCTGCCCGTGGATAATGAATTAATAAAAATTTGTGACAATTACGATGATGCCATTCCGGTTGCAACCGAAATGCTGCAGTCGGAAGATCATCCCGATGCTTTTTTTGCCGTGAATGACGAAACAGCTTTAGGTATTCTTCATGCAACCAAACATTTGCATTTAAAGATTCCTGACGAAGTGTCCATTTGCGGATTCACTGATGGATTTGCTGCCATAGCGTCTGATCCACAGCTTACTACCGTGGGGCAGAACGGGTACGATGTGGGAGCCAGTGCCATGGAGTTGTTGCTGGAGCGCATTCGATACAAAGGTACCGATCTCATGTTGAAAAATCGGATTATTCGTACCAAACTGATTGTAAGAGAAACAACACGATGAATATTGAGAGGGATGATGATTGATTAATTTATTCACTATTAACTCCACTTCAAAAAGGCAGAGCTAACAGTTAAAGTGATCAAATATTCAACTTCAACAATTCATCCATTTGATGAAAGGGGTTATTTATTTGTCCATTTATCCCCAAACCTATGGTCACGCAAAGCATCAATTGTTTGCATATACCAATAGAAATTCGGATTTGAGTGTTTCGATTGTCAATGCCAATGGTCAGCTTGGGCGGCCTTTTAAAGCTTTAGGTGTGAATCTTTCTTTATATAGAGATCAGTTAAAAAGTGGCTTGTATATGGTAAAAGTAATTCATTAACAAGAAGACGTATTTATTCATCCAAATGATAGGTGAATTTGTATGTATCGCTTAAACCAAATAATTTTTATATCGCAGTTCATTGCCAAACCTGATTTATTATTAGCACGTTGGAGGGTGAATGAACATTAGTAAAATAACTAAATAGGTTATGATTTTAAATTTTTCAGTCGATTATCAGACAGTTTGGGGACAAACGCTGTTCGTAAGTGGTTCGATTCCGGAGCTACAGGAGTTGGAAATGCATTATATTGATGGCCGTTGGTCGGTTCAGTTGGAAGTTTCTGACGATGTGGAGGTATTTACGTATTCATATTTTGTTCGCAATGCCGATGGATCGGTCATTCGTGAATGGGGAAAACCTCGCATTTTTTCGTCAACGAATCAAACCGGCATTTTCCATTTAGTAGATCAATGGATGGGAATGCCTTATAACAGCTCCTTTTTTTCATCAGCTTTTACACACGCTTTTTTTGTAAGAGATCAGGCACGTCAGGAACAGGCTAAATCGTTTGTTACTGCGCTTACTTTGAAGGTTTTTGCGCCTGAAGTCACGCCGCGACAAGCCTTAGCCGTGGTGGGCAATCAAAAAAATCTTGGGCAATGGGATGTGTCCAAAGCTGTCGTGATGGATTGTTCTCGTTTTCCGGAATGGGAGGTGATCATCGATTTGTCGAAATGCAAAGCTCCGTTAGAATATAAATTTGTGGTAATCGACTCGAAACAAAAGACTGTGCTGCAATGGGAAAATGGAGATAATCGCAAACTGGAACGACTGCCCAAAAAAGGCGAGCACTTGGTGGTGACTAATGGCGTATTCAGAGGAAATAGTCCCTCATGGCGTGCTGCCGGGGTAGCCATTCCCGTTTTTTCGCTTCGCACAGAACACAGCTTCGGCATCGGTGACTTTGGCGATTTGAAAAAAATGATTGACTGGACTGCCAAAACAGGACAAAGAGTGGTTCAAGTTTTGCCGGTGAACGACACCACGATGACTCATACCTGGACCGATTCCTATCCTTACAATGCCAACTCTATTTTTGCACTTCATCCGTTATTTTTGGATCTCAATGTATTTGTTCCATTTCAAAACGAAAAAGTGAATCAGCGGTTTGTGACGTTGCAGAAAGAATTGAATGCCTTATCAGAGGTCGATTATGAAGCGGTATCGGCTGCCAAGTGGGAGTTTTATCAAGTGGTTTACAAGGAAAAAGGGAAAGAAACGTTTAAATCAAGTGCTTACAAGAAATTCTTTGATGACAACAGTGAATGGCTTGTTCCTTATGCTGCTTTTTGTTATTTAAGAGATACCTACAAAACGGTCGATTTTCGGCAATGGGGTGAATATAGCATTTACGACAAAGCAAAAATTGAGAAACTCTGTGACCCGAACGGGAAACATTACGATGAAATTGCCATTCATTATTTCCTGCAATATCATTTAGACAAGCAATTATCTGAAGCTTCCCATTATGCTCGCATGAAAGGTGTGGTCTTGAAAGGAGATCTTGCCATAGGCATTAGTCCGAACAGCGCTGATGCATGGACTGATCCTCATCTTTTCAATATGGATGCGCAAACCGGAGCGCCACCGGATGATTTTTCATTCACGGGTCAAAATTGGGGTTTTCCAACCTACAATTGGGATCGGATGCGCGCTGACGGCTTTCGTTGGTGGCGACGTCGATTCACGAAGATGTCCGATTATTTTGATGCCTATCGGATCGATCATTTACTCGGATTTTTCCGTATTTGGGAAATTCCACTCGACGCCGTTCAGGGTTTATTGGGACATTTCAGTCCCGCACTGCCCATGTCGCATGAAGAGTTGCAGGCAAACGGTTTTTGGTTAGATGAGCAAACGCATTTAAAACCCTACATTCGTGCTTATCAGTTGCAAGAAATGTTTGGCGAAAATGCCGAAAAGATCATCCATCAGTTTCTGGTTGACAAGGGAAATGGCGTTTTTGAAATGAAACCCGAATTTGATACCCAACGCAAGGTGGAACACTATTTTAATGAAACCAACGGAGATGTCAACGTCAGAGACGGCCTCTATGCTTTGATTGCCGATGTGCTTTTTGTGCGTGACAAAAAAGAGCCGCATAAATTTCATCCGCGTATTACAGCTCAATATACCTACAATTTCAGAGCGCTTTCCGATAGTGATAAATATACGTTTAACCGCATTTATGATCATTTTTATTATCAACGGCATAATTATTTCTGGTCTGAACAAGCAATGCAAAAATTACCCGATTTGATTGCATCTACCGATATGTTGGTTTGTGCAGAAGATCTTGGGATGATTCCGGCGTGTGTTCCATACGTGATGCATCAATTGCAAATGTTAAGTCTTGAAATTCAACGGATGCCCAAAGATCCAACTCGAACCTTTGCAGATACGCGTCATTATCCCTATCTTTCCGTTTGCACTACGTCCACGCATGACATGAGTACGTTGCGCGGCTGGTGGGAAGAGGACGGAGCGGTACGTCAACGTTATTATAACGAAGTGTTGGGGCAATGGGGTGAGGCTCCTTTTTACGCTGAACCATGGATTTGCAAAGCCATCGTGCGAAATCATTTGTGGGCACCTTCCATGTTGGCTATTTTCCCTTTTCAGGACTGGTTGTCGATAGACGGCACGTTGCGTCGCATCAATCCGCAGGAAGAACGCATTAATGTGCCTTCCAATCCACGTCACTATTGGCGATATCGAATGCATCTGACATTGGAACAATTATTAGAAAGTGATGCATTGAATGATCAAATTCGTGCGATGATTTATGAAACAGGTCGATAACAATCCATTTTTTTAATAAAACAAACCATCTAAATTAATTCAAAAACAGTATATTTGTAAGGAATAAATGAAGCAGTTACCATGAACACAAAACCCAGACTTTCTACCGTCCAAATCTTGAACATGAATTTTGGATTCTTGGGAATCCAATTTGGTTTTGCCCTGCAAAATGCCAATGCAAGCCGTATTTTACAAACTTTTGGTGCTGACATTCAATCCCTTTCATGGTTTTGGGTGGTGGCTCCTTTGACAGGAATGATCATTCAACCGATCATTGGCCATTATTCTGACAGAACTTGGTGCAAGATGGGACGTCGAAAACCTTATTTTCTGGCAGGTGGTCTTTTGGCAGCCATCGCTTTGATTTTTATGCCTAATTCCGGCGCGTTGGCTTCTATCATGTCGCCCTTGATGATTGGTGCCGGCATGTTAACCATCATGAATGCTTCGTTCAATGTAGCCATGGAACCTTTCCGCGCATTGGTGGCCGATATCTTACCCGACAATCAACGAACTACCGGTTTTTCGGTTCAAACCTTTTTAATCGGTATTGGTGCTGTTGTTGGTTCATGGTTGCCTTATGTTCTTTCCGAATGGTTTGGATTTGGCAAAAATACGCCCGACGGGCAGATTCCGGTCAATGTCATCTGGTCGTTTTATGCGGGCGCCATTGTCATGGTGGGTGCTATTGTATGGACTATTGTCACCACCAAAGAATATCCTCCCGAAATACAGCGATCATTTCATTCCGACGAAAAGCCGGAAGAGGAGCACAAAGCACGATTTGTCGATATTTTCAAGGATATTGTTAAGATGCCCCTGACGATGAAACAATTGGGAGTGGTGCAGTTTTTCTCCTGGTTTGCTCTTTTTGCCATGTGGGTTTACACCACGCCGGCAGTGGCACTCCATGTGTATGGAGCGGCCGATGCCAATTCGCCGGCATATCAGAAAGCCGGCGATTGGGTTGGTATCTTGTTTGGCGTCTATAATTTAGTGGCCATGTTGTTTGCATTGGCATTGCCATCGTTGGCAGCATTGACCAATCGTAAAATTACCCACGCCATTTCATTGTTGTTTGGTGGAGTGGGACTTATTTCAATTTATTTCATCACCTCGCCCTATTGGCTCATTCTGTCCATGGTTGGTGTCGGTATAGCATGGGCGAGTATTTTAGCCATGCCGTATGCTATACTTGCCGGCTCGGTACCGCCCGCCAAAATGGGTGTTTACATGGGGATTTTCAATTTGTTTATAACGATACCTCAAATAGTCAGTAGTATATCGAACGGACCAATCGTCAAACATTTTTTCCATGATGACGCTATTTATGCGCTGCTTATGGCCGGCGTTTGTCTGTTGCTTGGCGCTGTTTCCGTTATTTTTGTGAAAGACGATCATTGATATTGTTTTATTTTTCGAGCGTTCTTTGTCATTCATGTCAAATGAAATCCAAAAAGGAAGTGTTGTCAAGTCATAATCTGACTTTGCTTCTGATGTTCACTTTCGTGGCGTTAGGGGCATTGTTTCTATCCGAGTGCAGTAAATCACCTGTGCCGTCTGATTTGGTTCAACATTATGTAATTCAAGCTGTTGATGTTTCATTTCTCCCTCAAGTGGAGGCGGCCGGCATTACACTTTACAATCAGGCAGGAAAGCCGGAAGAGATGCTCACCACCTTAAAAAATGCCGGTTGTAATACGGTGAGGGTGAGGTTGTGGTATGCGCCTAACGATGGTCATTCCGGCTTTGCTGAAGTGAAAAATTTAGTACAACAAATCAAAGCCAAAGGGTTGAAAGTGTGGCTCGATCTTCACTATTCCGACACATGGGCAGATCCCGCTCATCAAACGCCACCGCAGGCTTGGGCAACGTGTACGTTTGCTGCTTTGCAAGATAGCGTTTATGCTTATACAACGCGTATGATGACACAAATGCAACCTGATTACATTCAAATCGGAAATGAGATCAATGGTGGGTTTTTATGGCCAAAAGGTTCGATTGACAGTTTAAGTAATTTCAGGGCGTTGCTGGCCGATGGTATTAAGGCAGTCAGGGCTGTAAATCCTAACACAAAGATTATCATTCATTTTGCCGGATTAACAGGAGCTAACTGGTTTTTTGGACAACTGAGAGGGTTGGATTATGATATGATTGGCATTTCGTATTATCCCGTTTGGCATGGTACGGATTTAACTCTTTTGCAAAGTACGCTGTCCGGACTTGGTTCAACGTATAACAAACAAGTGGTCATTGCCGAAACAGCTTATCCGTTCACGTTGCTTTGGAATGACGATACCAATAATGTAGTGGGAGAAACAAGTCAATTGGTGCCGGGTTATCCTGCTACGCCGGAGGGACAACTTGATTTTATGATCAAAATAAAAGAAATTTCGACTTCTTTTGCTGAAGGATTTGGTTTTTGTTATTGGGGCGCTGATTTTATAGCTTTTAAAGGTCCGACAGCAACCGATGGTTCTGATTGGGAGAATCAGGCTTTTTATGATTTTAAT
>Ga0207433_10001486_pt1 | contig 50427 bp, 44 predicted proteins | sample YelNatPaOPGAMG01_FD_187559 | JGI IMG/M metagenome (GOLD analysis project Ga0207433, IMG submission 187559) | Hot spring thermophilic microbial communities from Obsidian Pool, Yellowstone National Park, USA - OP-RAMG-01 (SPAdes) (version 3) | ecosystem: Environmental > Aquatic > Thermal springs...
TTGCCTCAATAATTTTTCTCTTTCCTTCCCTTATTACCATTGCCATTGGCTTTACTATTTTTCTCAAAGCATAAAGGGTTTTCTTTGCATTATATTCTTGGAAAAATCCCATCAAAACATTCAAAATAACAACTAAAATCACCAAAACAAAATCAAAAAATTCTCCAAAAATTAAAGAAACTGCTCCAACAAAGAGCAGAATGTAAATTAAAGGATTTTTAAATTGGGAAATAAAAATTGAAAAAACCTTGAGCTTTTCCTTTTCCAAAACCAAATTCCATCCATATTTTTTCCTTCTTTCCAAAACCTCTTTTTCGCTTAATCCTTTAAGATTTGTCTTAAAAAGAAATCGTTTCATTGGTTATGATTATAGTTTTACTCCTCCACCAATTTGATTATTTCTTCTTCAAAACTATCATAACGAAGATCATCAATATGCCCTCTGTGTTGTAAAAGAATTTTTTTTCCTTTTTTAGCAATCAATTTTACCCCTTTTGTTTTAGTAATCTTTCCTATTTCGAAAATATTTAATTTCTCTCTTTCTGCAACCTTTTTAATTTTCTCCCATTTTTTTGGATCTACTGTAAAAATAATTTTCCAATCCCCTCCAATACCAAAAGCAAATTTTAACGGATCTATTTTTATTAATTTGCTAAATTTCTTGACTGCGGGATGAATAGGAATTTTTTCCTCGGAGATTACAGCCCCCACTTCACTTTCTTGAGTTAATTTATACAAATCTACAATTAATCCATCACTAATATCAATGCCACCATGCCCAGCTTTATATTTGGAAATTAATTTAGATTCTTTTAGACTCGCTTTAGGATATTTTAAAGCATTAATAAAAACTTTTTTAATATCAGATGGAAGAGGATATTTTTTAATAAAGGCATAACCTGCAGCTGTGAAAGTGCCTATGTACCCTGTGACAACAATAATATCTCCAGGCTTTGCTCCATATCGTGTAGTTAAGCTATCTTTTTCCACTTCTCCCACGGCTGTAGCTAATAACTGGAGTTTAGTAGCATATTTAGTATCGCCACCCAAAATACACGTTTCATATTCCTCGCAGGCTTCTCTTATTCCTAAAATGAGTTCTCTTAAATTATTAATTCCATAATCTTTTGGTACTCCTATAAAAAGCATTAACCCTAAGGGCCTTGCACAATTAGAGGCGACGTCACTAATGTTAGCGTAAACCACGTAATGACCTAATTCCTTTGGACCTATTAATCCTAAAGTGTAAGCTAAAGGACGAGAAGAGATACCATCTATTGTAACTACAAGATATTTCTTTCTGCTGAGTCGTAATATTGCTGAATCATCTGTTCCTACTTCAGAAACTACATAAGGAAATCGCTTTTTGTTAACCGCTAAAATCTTTGAACATAATTCGATTACTGTGTGTTCGAATATTTGTTTTTTATCTTTCGTTTCCAAAATTTTTTTGAAATTTTTTGATTCCCAATACTTCATATTAAAATTGGAGAAATTTCCTTTGCCTCCTTTAAAGCTTTTGGTAAAATTTTTAAAACATAATTAATTTCATTTAAGGTTGTATTTTTACCTAAAGAAAATCTTACTCCACATTGGACTAACTGAGGAGTGTATCCTAAAGATAATAGAACATGCGAAGGTTCAGGGTTAATATTAGAACAAGCGGAAGCGGTTGAACAATAAATACCGAAATTTTTGCTTAAAATTCTAACTAAAACTTCTCCTTTTATATCCGGCAATATGAAATAAACATTATTTGGTAATCTTAATTTCTCGTCGCCTACCAGGATGGCTTCCGGGATTTTCTTTTTAATCTCTTTTGTAAAATAATCTCTAATCTTTATCAACCTTTTACTTTCTTTATTCCTATTTCTTTGAACGAATTCTAAAGCAGCGGCAAAACCGCAAATAGCAGGTACATTTTCTGTACCGCTTCTTAATCCTTTTTCTTGTCCGCCACCAAAAATTAACGGTTTTATAGGAGTATCCTTTTTTACATACAAACAACCTATTCCCCTCGGACCATAAATTTTGCTTCCATTCAAACTCATTAAATCTACATTTAATTTTTTGACATTTAATTCGCAAAATCCGGCTGCTTGGCAAGCATCAGTGTGAAAAATAATACTTCTTCTTTTTGCTATCCTTCCTATTTCTTTAACAGGTTGAATGGTTCCAATTTCATTGTTTGCGTACATTATACTTATTAAGAATGTATCTTTTCTTATTGCCTTTTTAACATCGAAAGGATTTATTATTCCTTTGTTGTTTGGTTTTAAATAAGTAACTTTTAGATTCGTTTCTCTTTCTAAATATTTCAACGTATTCAGAACGGCATGATGTTCAATTTCTGTGCTAATAATATGTCGCTTAGAAGAATTTATAAAAGCTCGTGCTACTCCCTGAAGAGCTAAATTTACACTTTCTGTACCACCACTCACAAAAATAATTTCTTTTGAGTCCGCATTTAAAACTTTAGCAACTTTATTTCTGGCGATTTCTAAATATTGTTTTGCCTTTTCACCTAATAAATGAATCGAAGAAGGATTGCCAAATTCAAAATAAACTTTTTCCATTAATTTAAGGATTTCTCTATCACAAGGAGTTGCAGCCGCGTAATCGAGATATACTTGCTTCATATTAAAAAATCAATTAAAATTTATTTAGAATTTATGCTTACTCTCCAAAAACAGTGTGCACCATTTTTAGAAAAAATTCAAGGGAAATGTGGTTTTTGTGTTCCTCTTGAACCACTTGTTTTATATACTACACAGAATTTTTATGTTGTTTTATCTCTGGGTCAAATAGTAGAAGGATATTCACTTATTTGTTCGAAACTCCATCGTTCTTGTTGCGGAGATATACCAATTGAACAAATCGATGAGTTTATAAAAATCAAAAATTTAATTAAAAAAATTTTTGGGGAAGTATATAATTCAAAAACAATTTTTTATGAACACGGACAAACCGGTGTTTGTATGCGTCATCTCATCGATAATATGCAAAATCATTGTTATCATGCTCATTTACATTGTTTGCCTTGCGAGGTTGACATTTTCGATTTAATCAAAGAAAAAGTGCCAAATTACATTAAAATTACTAACTTTCAAGAATTAATAGAACTGAGGAATAAAAAATTCCGTGGCGGAGCTTATCTATTTTACGAAAATAAAAAGGAAGAAAAATTTGTATTTCCCGCTGAAGGTTTAAAACTTCCTCGTCAATTTCTTCGAAGATGCGTGGCTTATAAAATAGGAAAACCTCATCTGTTTGATTGGGAACGTTTTCCTGGGTGGAGGAGATTAGCACGGGCTTATAAAAAATTACGACCTCTTTTTTCAAAAGTATGAAAATCAAAAAGTATAATAAATTAGTTCGGGATAAAATTCCAGAAATTTGCTTAAAAAACGGAGTGATACCTAAAGTTAAAATTGCAAAAAATAAAAAGCAATATCTTACTTATTTACAAAGAAAGGTTCTTGAAGAAGCATTAGAAATTGCGAAAAAAACAAAAATTAAAGAATTAAAAGAAGAAATTGCTGATCTTGTAGAAGTAACTAATTGCTTAATAAAAACACTTGGTATCTCGAAAAAAGAAATTGAAAAAATCCGAAAACATAAAAACAGAGAGCGAGGAGGATTTAAGAAAAGATTAATTTTAATGGAAACAATAGAAAAATGATTGAGAAAAGAGTAAATCAAAATAAAAATTTCTTTCTCGTTATAATTATCGGAGCTGGGCCAAGTGGACTTTGTTGCGTCTACGAACTTGTAAAGAATAAAGTTGGCCCTATTTTAATTGTAGAAAAAGGCTGTAATATAGCCGCAAGAGATCATAAAGTTTCTCTAAAAGATTATACCGAAGGAGTCGGAGGTCCAGGATTGTATGGGGATGCTAAATTTTGTATTTATGGCCGGGCTGGTACAAAACTCACTAAATTTTTTTCAGAAAATTTTCTTAATCAATTAGCAAATTATGTAGATGGGATTTTTAAAAGATTCGATAAAAATAAAACTAAAAAAGAGACGCCATCTATTTTTAAAATTAAAAAGCTCCAGAATATCTGCAAAAAGTACGGGTTTGAATTAAAAATGGCATATCCTGTTAGACATCTAGGATTTCCAAATGGAAAAAAGGTAATAGAAAATTTCGTTAAGTTCCTAAAAAATAAAAAAGTAGAGATTTGGGCAGATACTTCAGCAGAAAAAATTATAAAAATCCGGGGGGGCTATAAAATCTTATTAAAGCGAAAAGAGAAGATAAAAATAGTAAAATGTAAATATTTAGTAAACGCTGTAGGACGAAGTGGAAATAGATGGTTGAAACAAGTATGCGAAAGTTTAAAAATTCCATTCGAATTAAATACTCCTGATGTTGGTGTTAGAATTGAATGTCCCAAAAATATTCTTCTCCCAGTTTATACTTTAGTTAAAAATCCCCGGATAGAATTATCAATGGGAAAAGATTATGTGAAAACCCATTGTCTTTGCATTGGTGGAGAGATCGTTGTTTACGAAATTGGTAAAACTTTTTTAGTTGATGGACATGCAAACCATAGAGAGGGGGGGAACGCTCATTTAAATCTGCTCTATCATTCTCAAGAGAATAAAAAAATTTTGGATTTAAAAATAAAAAGACCAATTGTTCAAAGGATGGAAGATTTTTTTAGAAATCGACCAACGGGAAAAGAAAAAATTATAAAAAATAAATTGAGAGTCACAACTTTACTTTCTTTCTTAGATTACCAAAAGGATATTAACAAAATTTTTCCAAAAAAATTAGTTTTAGCTATTAAAAAATTTATTATTCAATTTGATAAAATCTGCCCAGGTTTTAAAGATAGTGATAACCTTATATACGCTCCAGTAATTGAATGGAATACTTATCAAATAAAAGTTAATAAAAAAATGGAAACTAAATTAAAAAATTTTTATGTTGTAGGTGATGGAAGTGGTTTAACTCAAGGAATTATCGCTGCCAGTGTGAGTGGAATAATTGCAGCGAGAAACATTATTTCTAAAGAAAAAAGGGGCTATCCTAAAAGATAACCCCTAAAGAAGGTTCAATTGTTCTTCTGATTTTGGTCCCACTTTAATGTTTAGCAGGTCGATCTTTTCGCCTATTCGAAGCGTTCCAAATACGCCATCATAGCCGGGGGGATTGAAGCAATATTCGCCCTGTTTTACTTTCAAGATGGCTTCTATAAGTTTGGGTGCTAAGTTTAAAGAGTTTAATTTTTGTTCTGCCTCTTTTACATCTGTCTCCCAAAACCTTAGTTCGTTTCCAAACTCTCTGCAAATCATAATGTACTCTTTTTCTCCGACCACTTGAGCTTTAAGCACTTCAAATAAAGGAATAACTCGAAAAAAGGGTTTAGCTTCTGGCCTAAATTCTCCAAGTTTTCTTTTCCCTCCTTGAATTTTTTGCAGTTGGAAAGCTCTTTCAAGAACACCTATATTTAGTTTCTTCTTACAGATCGGACATATCCCTGAAGGAGGAGAATGTTTAGGTGAATAATAACACGGTATCCCTTGGTGTCCTGGTCTATCATCTCGATGTCCTGTAAAGAAATATTTACCTTCCGAAGGTGGAAATTCAATTGTGAACAGTACGCGGTTTTCTCTGATGGCTCTGATTATCTCTTTATATTTCAACTCTTTTATATCTAACACTGTTGATTCTCTTCCTACAGCATTGACACTAGCACTGTGAAGGTCGCTGCTAGAAATAAAGGTAAAATTGTCTAATTCTGGAATCAGGCTTAAGATTTCTCCATCTGCGCTTAGGCCGGTTTCCACAGCGTGAAAGAGTTTAGAAGCATCTCCAAAAACTTCTCTCAGCGAATTTATATTGTTGCGGCTACCAAAAATCCCTTCGGGCGTCATTATATGGGCGGGAATTACTTCTATCCACTCGTCTAAATCAACGATTTCTTTGATTTTCCTCTCCACCTCTGTTGGCTCTGAACATACAATAAATGGCCTGCCAGTCGTATTTTTTACTCTCCATTTGTTTAAAAGTTCAATTGCTTTCTCTACTATTTCGAAAGAAGGAAAAAGACATACTACATCCATTCTTTTTCTTCCCTTCCCTCCTTTTTTAGCAAAAGTGAAGATTAACTCTGTTTGGAGAATAAACTTTGCTTTTTTAATCTCTTCTAAACTCGCTTTAGAGTCATTTCGTTTAATCTTTTGGAGAGCGAAAATTCCTTCCTCGATCTCTGTTAAAGTATTTCTTAACGTTTCTAACCATTGTGGGAAAAGACAATCGCCCGTACCCATAATATCAATTCCTTTTAAACTCATCGTAAATGCTAGTTTCTCTAGCGAGACATTAAATACACTCGGCGAATAATTAGAATGGCAATGTAAGTCAACATTAACTCTCATGGTTTCCCTCCTTTCTTTATTTTTTTTAAAGTTTTCAAAGTACAAAAAGCCTCTTTGTAAAAATAAATAAATTTAAAAATTTTGTCAAATTTTTCAAATATCATTCTTTAATAAAATCTTTGCTTCCTTTAAAATTTTATCTTTCTGAGAAATTTTTGTTTTTTCGAATTTTTTTTCTAAAATATCTTTTACTAAAACTATACCCTGAAAAATTAACTCATTTGCTATTTGATGATTTACTGAAGGCAAAATAGTGATTGGATATAGTTTGTTTTTTTCGATGAGCAATTCAAGCCCCCTTCCTTTTGGATATTTCCAGCCTAACAATTCGACTCCGATGCATTCTGAATATTTTATTGCCTCACTTGTAAATTTTGTGTTCGTAACCAAAACGCTCTTGTAATCAAATCCAGAGTTTAAAAATTTTCCTTTTTGAATGTCCAAAAACCTTCCATAATTGGCTAAAGCAGTTTGTAAATCAATCCTTCCTCCTGCTTCATGTCTAAATTTACATTCCCCAATGTAAACTAGTCTTTCTTTCTTTGCTAAAAAATCAATTTCATAATTTACGCAAAAACCAGGAATTATTTGGTTTGTTTTTGTTTCGAAACCTTCAAATTCAAAAATTTTTGCCACAAACTTTTCAAAAGGAAAACCCGTCGGTCCCAATTTTTCTATTGCCTTTTTTAAATTAAATTTTATTGCAGATTGAGGAAATTCTTTTAACAAAAGTTCAAAAATTCGATTGAAAATTTGAGAGGTTGAAATTCCGTCAAAAACTTCGTTTTCAATTTGTTTTGCAATTTCAAAAGCCAATTCTTTTGAGGCTCCCGCTCTTTTTGCAGATTGATAAACTTTTTGAAAAGAAAAAGGCTCTTTTTCGCCTCTTAAATTAACCACAAAAATTTCTTTTTTCATATTAATGAGTGGCGCAAGAAATACAAGGGTCGTAAACTCGAATTAATGATCTGATTTTTCTAATTTGTTCTCTCTTTTTTGATTTTAAAATTTTTGGCAAAAGCAATTTGAGATCTTCTTCGATATTGCTTAAAAACTGGGCGGTCGGAGTAATAATATTGCACTTTGAAATCCTCCCCTCTTTATCGATCTCAAAATAGTGAAAAAGTGTCCCCCTCGGAGCCTCAATGGCACTCAAACCGCTCGTCCTCCCAAATGTATATCTGGAAGGATTAATTTCTGGTTTTTCTTCTTTAAGTGACAATTTCAAAATTTCTTTTAATAACTCTTGGCAAATTTCTAAAAATTGTAAAACCTCAATTGCTTGAGAAAAAAGATTGTGAAAGGTGTTTTTAAAATATTGTTCTTTGCCAAGTTTTTTTTCTTTTAAAAACTGGTTTAATTTTTCTTTCGAATTTTTTGTTAAAAACTTTTCGTTATTTTTAATTCTCGCAATCGCTCCCACCATATAAGGCCCTCCTTTAAATTTTACTCTTTTTACCGGAAATAATTTTAAATTTTCTTCAATTTGAACTGAATAAAAATCAGAAAAAGTAAATTTTTCTTCTCCGATTTTGACAAATTTTTCTATGTAGTAAGGGTAATCTTTTCCGTTAAAAATCGAAGCAAAAAGATTTTCTCTTTCAAATTCTGGATATTCAATCTTTTTAAAAGTTTCGATGAGCAAATTGGCATCCTCGATCGCCTGAGGAATTTTTTCTAAAATCTTTTTTAATTTTTCTTTTTCAGGAATTTTTGTAAAACCGCCTACAATTGGCGTTATCGGATGGACCGCCCTTCCCCCAATCACTCTCGTTATTTCTAAAGCTAAATCCCTTACCCTTAAAGCGGATTTTGATTCTTTGCTAAATTTCTTTAAAAGGTCAAGGTCGTTTTCAATGTCGAAGAAATCGGGTAAAGAAAGGAAAAACAAGTGCAAAGTGTGCGAATGAATGATGTTGGCAGCCAAAATTAATTTTCTCAACAAGGCTGTTTGTTCTGAAACTTTAATTTTCAAAGCATTCTCTATGGCAGTTACAGAACATAAAATATGAGGCACAGGACAAATTCCGCAAATTCTCGAAACGACGATCGGCACCTCAAAATATCTTCTCCCAACTAAAATTCCCTCAATTTGCCTCAATCCCAAAAGAGTTTGAATTTTTAAATCCTCGATTTCTCCAGTTCTCATTACCTTTGCCCAAAATCCTGCTTCTCCCTCAATTTTGTGAATGTGAGGAATGGTAATTTTTTTTGATTTTTCAAAACTATGATTTACTTCAAAATGCATATTTTTATTTTAGTTTTTCTTCGATGTCGTCTTTTATTCCAAAAATTTCTAAATTATCTTCGATCTCTTTTGGATTTTTAAATTTCTTTAATGTCTCCAAAAATCCTTTTGGGTTTATATTTTTCAAAATTCCCCGGCAACCATAGCAAAGCTGGTAATTTTTAGGGCAAATTGCGCCACACCCTGCCAAAGTAATGGGACCCAAACATGGTTCTTTTTTTCTCAAAAAGCAGGTTTCTTTTCCTTGATGTTCGCATTCTGAACAAACTGGTTTTTGTGGAATTTCTGGAATTTTTCCTTGAATTAACTCTTTTGCGAATTTTAAAAACTCCTCACCATCGATAGGGCATCCTGGAATGTAAAAATCGACTTTCACAAAATTGTCGATTTCTTTAATCTCCGGGTTTTCAACATTTAGCTTTTTATAAATGTATCTTATCGTCCTTTCTTTTCCTTGGTAATTCTTCATTTCTGGAATTCCCCCCAAAGAAGCGCAATTTCCCATGGCTACCAAAATTTTCGATTCTTTTCTGATCTTTTTCAAAAGTTTTATTTCTTCTTTTTTTATGGGTAATCCTTCGACAAAAGCAACATCAATTTTAACTTTTCCTTTGGGAAAGGGCATCTCTTCAATTAACGAAAAATCAATCAACTCAACCTCTTTCAAAAAATTAAAAAATTTTTCTCCCAAATCGAGCAAAATAAATTGACAACCCTCATCAGAAGTCAAAGAAAAAAAAGCAACTTTTGGCTTTTTCTTTTCCATTAGAAAGATTTTAATATAAAATTAGTAAATTATCAAATCAAGTGTTAGAATTATTTTAAAATGGAAATTCACGTTAGTTTCAATATCAAAAAAAATATTTTATCTTTGGGGGCGGAATCTGCAGGAAATTTTTCTGTTTTCACTAAAGATAAAATTTATTTTTCTCAAGAATTTGGGGATTTGTTAATCGAAAAAAATTTTCAAAGATTTCAAAATTCTATTTTAGAGTACTTAATTCAAAACAAAATAAAGCCAGAAATAATTTTAACCGACCTTCACCCTTTATACAAAAACACTTTTTTGGGGGAAAAATTATCAAAAAAATTTAAGGCTAAAATTATTAAAATCCAGCATCATTTAGCCCATATTTTTTCAGCAATCGGCGAAAAAATATTGATAAAAAATAAAGCAAAAAAATTGAACAAAAATTTAGACATTATTGGCATTGCCTCCGATGGAACGGGATACGGATTAGATGGCAAAATCTGGGGCGGTGAAGTCTTTAGAATTAAGATTAAAAATTCGAAAGCAAACATTGAACGAATCGGACATTTGGAAAATCAAATTTTAATTGGAGGAGAAATGGCAATCAAGGAACCAGCAAGAATGATTTTGGCAATATTGTCAAAAATTAAAGAAAAAAAAGAAATCTATCTATTTCTTAAAAAACATTATTCAAAAAATCAGTTTGAAGCTTTATTCAACCAACTCAAACAAAAATTTAATTGCTTTGAAAGTTCTAGTACCGGAAGGGTGCTGGATGCGGTTTCGGTTTTGTTAGGATTTTCTAAAAACCAAAGAGCCTACAAACACGAACCGATAGAAAATTTAGAAAAAAATTCTACCCAACCCTACAAAATAACACCAAAAATAAAAATTCAGAATTCAAAAATTATTTTGCTCACCACACCCTTGTTTCAATATTTAATTGAAAACTTCGAAAAAAATAAAAACAGATTGGCTGCAACCTCACAATTGTATATTGCAAAAGGTTTTTACCAAATCGTTATTAAATATTTTCAGAAAAACAAAATTAAAAAATCAACCTTTAACGAAAATTATTTTTTTGCGGGCGGTGTAGCCAACAACAAAATAATCTCAGCTTATTTAGAATCAAAAGGTTTTTATGTAAATAAAATAATTCCAAGGGGCGACGGCAGTATTTCTTTTGGTCAATGTCTTTATTATATGTTAACAAATCCTCGGAATTAATTTCCCCCGCGGCATTTCTATTTGTCTTAAACTTGAGAGTTTAGTTTTTAAAAAAACTCCCCTGCCCTTTTTTGCTGTTCCGATTATTTTTGCTTCTTTGTTAAATTTTTTTAATATTTTTAAAACCTTATTAACATTTTTTGGAGAAACCGCAGCCACAAACCTCCCCTCGCTCGGTAAAGAAAAAATATCAATTCCCAAAAACTCAGCAATGGCAATTGTTTCTTTCTTGTAAGGAAGTCTTTCTTCTTCTAAAATAATTTTCACTCTTGATTTTTCTGCCATTTCAACTAAATTTGCCGACAATCCGCCCCTGGTAGGATCTTTGCAGGCTTTCAAATATTTCCCCACTTTTTCTATTTCTTTGTTTAAGGGCTTAGAATCGCTTTTTATTTTTGTTTGATAGTTGAACCTCTTGGACAAAATAGCCACTCCGTGTTCTCCTAGGTCCCCAGAAGATATAATTAAATCTCCAGGCTCTACTCCGTTATTGGGAATTATTTTTTTTGCTATACCTATTCCCGCAGTAATAATAGCAATCTTGTCAATCTTTCCTTTTTCTGAAACTTTAGTATCGCCCGTTACCACAGGAACTCCAGCTTCAAATGAAATTTTATTGATTGAACTTATTATCTTTTTAAAATCAGATTTTGGAAAACCTTCCTCAACAATAATACTTAAAGAAATTCCCAAAGGCCTTGCCCCCATTACCGCTAAATCGTTTATCGTTCCGCAAACGGCAATTTTTCCAATATCGCCACCAGGAAAAAATATAGGGTCTACGATAAAACCATCGGTAGTAAAAATAATTTTTCCTTTGTTAAAGATTTTAGTTTTTTCAAAAACCGCTCCGTCATCTTCAAGGTATTGCCAATCTTTTTTAAACTTTAAAATTTGACGGATTTCTTTTATTAGCTCCCATGATTTATAACCACCCCCGCCGTGTTCTAACTCTATAAATTTTTGGAAATCTTTTTCATTTGCCATAACGAAATTCTACGTTGCAAGCGCCTTCAATTGAAACCATACAAGGTCCTACGGGATTTTCCGGACGACAAATTTTTCTAAACAAAGGACAATCTTTTGGCGATTTTAAGCCCCAAATTACTTCTCCGCATTGGCAAGCGGTTTTCTTAAACGAAAAAGAGGGATTTTTTTCTAAAATTTTTTTATATTTTACTTTGGCGTTTTGTTGCCAAAATTTCTTTTTTATTTCCAAGCCAGATTTTGGAATTATTCCCAGACCCCGCCAATTGCTATCCACCACATCAAACACTTCAAAAATTGATTTATAAGCTCGGAAATTACCCTCTTCTTGAACCGATCTTGAATATTGATTTTCAACTTCTTTTCGCCCTTCTTTGATTTGTTTTAATAATAGATAAATTCCTGTTAAAATATCGCTTACCTCAAACCCTGTAATAACTAAATGAGATTTTAACTTGCGATAAGGTTTTACTCCGGTAATCGTTGAAACATGACCAGGGCACAAAAATCCATCAATTTTTAAATTATCAATTTTGGTTAAAACTTCCATTGCCGGCAAAAATAATCTGTGAGCAGAAAAAACGGTCAATCCTTTTTTTATAATATGAGCGGTCATGGGAGCGGTCGTCTCAAAACCAATAGCAAAAAAAACTAAATCCGGAAATTGCTTTTTAATATTTAGAGCATCTTCAAGCGAATAAACGCTGAAAATTTTTAATTCTTTTCCTTTCAAGTTTGTGCCATAAAAAGAATTTTCTAAAAGCCCCACCGCATCTCCGTAAGTAGCAACAGGGATCCCTGACAAAGCTAAATTTAAAACAGCAATAACGTCTTCTTGGGGAGTAATACAAACCGGACAACCGGGACCAGTAATTAATTTCACATTCTTTGGCATTAAATTTCGAATGCCGTACCTGGCAATTTGTTGGGTAAGCGTCCCGCAAACCTCCATCAAATAAACTTTTCTTTTTATTTTTAAGGCAATTTGATTTATTTTTCCTAAAATTTCTTTTTGATAATTTATTTTTCCGGAAAGCTTTAAAGTTTCTAAAGCTTCTTTTATAGGTATTTTTTGGATTGCAAAACCTGCGTGGACATTAATATAATCGCCTGCTTTTGCTTTTACAAAAGAAATGTTCACCTCTCTTTTAACACCGCCGAAATCAACCAAGGCCCTTTTGCCTTCAACAGAAACAATTTTCCCAGGAACAGCCAAACACACGTTTTTTAGATTAATTTATTTATTTTTTCTGCAATCTCTTTCATTTTTTGAGGTTCAATTTTTTGAATTTTTGAAAGATTAATTAAGACGCCATGACCATCTCCCGCAAACCTGGGCACCAAATGAATATGAGCGTGGGGAATTTCTTCGCCAATAACAAACGAAACGACAAAATCGGTTTCCATTGATTTTTTAAGAGCCTGAGCAATTTTCCCCACCACTTCAAAATATTCTCCCAAATAGGGAACGTCCCAAACCCATCTAAAATGTTCTTTGGGAATGACTAAAGTATGCCCTGGGTTTCTTGGGTTAATATCTAAAAATGCAAAAAATTTTTCATTTTCAAAAACTTTAAAAGAAGGAATTTCGTTTTTTGCGATTTTACAAAAAATACAATTTTCCATAATAAAAAATTATAGCATTTTTAAAAAAATGCTACAATAGAGAAATGAAACTAGGAAAACACATAAAATGGTTAAAAAGATTAGTTGAGAGAGAAAGAGAGGTAGAGATTGAAATAATGAAAAAGGAAATTAAAAGCCTTCCTGGAAAAGAAAGAGAAAAAGTGGGAAGGGCAATTTTAGGTTTGAAAGGGAAAATAATTGGCAGAGAATTTTCTTTTAAAATAGTGAAATACGGAAGGGAAAAAGACATTGAAACCGAAATTTCTGTGGGAGATTTAGTTTTGATTTCGAAAGGACAACCATTAAAAAGCAATTTGGTGGGTGTGGTGACAGAAAAAGGAAAAAAATATTTATCGGTAGCACTCGAACACATTCCCTTTTGGGCATTCTCCAACGCAAGAATTGACCTTTTTGCAAACGATATCACTTACAAAAGACAAATTGAAAATTTAGAAAATTTAAAAGAAAGCGGAAGGTTAGCGTTAAAGTATAGTTTAGGAGGAATAAATCCGCTACCGTCGACAAAAACCAGTTTTTTTCCAATCGATAAAAATTTAAATGCTTCCCAAAAATTAGCGGTTTCGTTTTCTTTGGGAACTAAAGATTTCTTTTTAATTCAGGGACCATTTGGAACTGGAAAAACAAGAACGTTAGTAGAAGTCGTCCTTCAACTCGTTAAAAAAGGAGAGAAAGTTTTAGTTTGCGCAGAAAGCAATGTGGCAGTAGACAATTTAGTAGAAAAATTAAGAGAAAAAGCGAAAATCGTCAGGTTGGGGCATCCTTCAAGAGTATCCAAAGATTTAATCGATTCTACTCTTTCTTATCAAATTGAAAATTCTGAAAAATTTAAAAAAATTAAACATTTAAGAGAAAAAATTGAACAACTAATCGACTCCAGAAACCAATTTTTGCAACCAACTCCCCAAAGAAAAAGAGGTTTAGGAGATGAAAAAATTTTAAGACTGGCTGAAACCCAACGAACAAAAAGAGGGATTAAAATAGAAGACATCGTCTCGATGGCAGAATGGATCAAAATTCAAAATCAAATTAAAAAAATAATCAAAGAAATTTCAAAAATTGAAGCGAAAATAGCCGAAAAAATTTTGACAGAAGCTCAAGTAGTTTTGTGCACCAATTCATCCGCCGCTCTTGAAATTTTAGAAAATTTTGAATTTGATACCGCTCTTGTCGATGAAGCAACCCAAACCACAATCCCAAGCATTTTAATTCCAATTTGTAAAGCAAAAAAATTTATCTTGGCAGGAGACCACAAACAACTACCTCCTACGGTATTATCTCCTAATGCCAAAGCCCTTTCTGAAACCTTGTTTGAAAAGTTAATTCAAAATTATCCTCAAAAATCTGTTTTACTAAACATTCAATACCGAATGAACGAAATTTTAATGGAATTTCCCAACAAAGAGTTTTACCAGGGAAAGTTAAAAACTAATGAGAGAGTAAAAAATATTACGTTAAAAGATTTGAAGATTAAAAAACCGAATTTTGGCGATTTTTGGGACAAAATTTTGGATCCAGAAAATGTCGTTTGCTTTTTGGACACTTTAACATCAGAAAGAAAATTCGAAAGAAAAAAAGCAGGGTCTACTTCAAAAGAAAACCCATTTGAAGTCGAAATCGTAAAAACGATTTTAGAGAAAATGTTTAAAACCGGTATAAAAAAAGAATTTATAGGCGTAATCACTCCCTACGACGATCAATTAGACCTTCTAAGAAAAAGTTTACAAGAAAAGGTTGAAATAAATACTGTCGATGGTTTTCAAGGAAGGGAAAAAGAAATCATAATAATTTCTTTCGTTCGAAGCAGTAAAGAAAAAATTTTGGGATTTTTGACAGATTTAAGAAGGCTAAATACCGCAATCACTCGAGCAAAAAGAAAACTAATTTGTATCGGCGACAGTGAAACGCTAAAATCTCATCCTGTGTATTCTAGGTTTATTGATTTTATTAAAGAAAAAGGGATTTTAGTGATTTTGTGATCTAATTTCTAAAAAGCAATTCAGAAAATACCTGAAAGCACTTTATAGCAGAAATTTTTACTTAACTTTAGCTTTTATTCTTCTAATTCCAGCACCTGCTGATTCTTCTTTTAAAATTTTAAATTCTCCAAGTTCTGAAGTTCTTTTTACATGGGGACCAGCGCAAATTTCTTTTGAAAAATCATCGATAGTATAAACTGTTACTCTTTCTGGATATTTTTCTTTAAAGAAAGCTAAAGCGCCAGATTTTAAGGCTTCCTCTAAACTCATTTCTTCTTTTTTTACCTCCAGATTTTCTCTAATCTTTTGGTTCACTAAGTTTTCGATTTCTTTTATCTCCTCTTGGGTAAGCTTTCTCTCAAAAGAAAAATCAAATCTCAATCTTTCTGGGGTAATATCAGAACCCATTTGCTTTACCTTGTCTCCTAAAATTTTTCTTAAAGAAGCATGAAGCAAATGGGTAGCAGTGTGATGTTTTATTGCTTGATATTCTGGAGCTTTTCCAATACCTCCGAATTTTTGTTCTGCTCCTGCTCTTGAAATTTCTTGATGCTTTTTAAAAGCTTCTTCAAATTCTTTGACGTTTAAAAATCCATTTCTTTCTTTTACCATTTCTTCTATTAATTCCAAAGGAAAACCATAACTTTGATACAAGTCAAAGGCTGCAATTCCTGAAGCAGAATTTGAAGTAAACTTTCCCTCTTTAAACATCTTGTCGAACTCTTTTAACCCCTTATCTAATGTTTTTTCGAAGTTTTCTGCTTCATTCAAAATAACGGTAACAATTTCTTCTTCTTTTTGTTTTATTTCAGGATAAACATTTTCATAAATTTCGCTAACTTTTTTTATGGGAGAAATCAAGCACTTTTTGGAAAGCCCCAACATTCTTAAATATTTCACCGCCCTCCTCAAAATCCTTCTTAAAACATAACCCCTATCTACATTAGAGGGTAAAACCCCTTCAGAAATTAAAAAAGAAGCTCCTTTTAAATGGTCGGCGATTATTTTTTGAGATTTTTCATCTTTTACCCCTTCTTTTTCTAATTCCTCAATAATCGGCAAAAATAAATCGGTTTCAAAAACAGATTTTTTACCTTGCAACACTAATGCCAACCTTTCCAATCCTGCGCCGGTATCAACGTTTTTTTGCGAAAGCCGAGTCAAATTTCCCTTTTCGTCCAAATAATACTCCATAAAAACCAAATTCCATATTTCCAAAAATCTGTCGCAATCGCATCCTGGTTGGCAATCTTTTCTTTTGCACCCTATATCCTCTCCCAAGTCATAATAGATTTCAGAACAAGGACCGCACGGCCCGGAATTTCCCGCGATCCAAAAATTGTTTTCTTTTGAAAGTTTGAAAATTTTATTTTCTTTGATTCCAAATTTTTTCCAAATCTCAATCGTCTCCGTATCTTCAGGAATATTTTTGTCGCCTTCAAAAACGGTGATCGAAAGTTTTTCTTTCTCCATTTTTAAAGTATCCAACAAAAATTCAAGAGCCCAAAAGATTGCCTCTTCTTTCCAATAATCGCCAAAAGACCAATTTCCTAACATCTCAAAAAAAGTAAGGGATCTTGCGTTTGTGCCCACTTTTTCAATGTCGACTGTCCGAAAACATTTTTGGCAATCAACGATTCTCCGTTTGGGTGGATTTTTTTCTCCGCAAATGTAAGGTTTAAAAGGAACCATTCCCGCAGAAACAAACAAAAGCGTAGGATCAGGAAAGGTCAGGGGAACACTAGGAACCTCAAGATGTTCCTTTTCAACAAAAAAATTTATAAATTTTTTCCTTAATTCAAAAGAATTTTTCATTTAAATTTTCAATCTCCCAAGATAAGAAATTTAGCTCGCTTTTGAAAAATTTACAAAAGTTATTTTATGACAATTTTCTTTCTGCCAGCAGTTTTTACCAGTTTTGGAACTTTTATCGTTAAAAGGCCGTCTTTTAAAGAAGCCTCTATTTCGTCAAACTCTACTTCGACTGGCACTTTCACTATTCTTGAAAACCTACCCCAAAAACATTCCTGAATCAAATAATCTCTCTCTTCTTCTGGCAATTTTCTCTGCCCCTCAATAACAATCTGATCTCCTTCAGTATAAATTTCTAAATCGCTTGCTTTCACTCCTGCCACTGGCACCTCTAAAATTACATAATCTTTTGTTTGGTACATATCAACCGGAACCTCGCCTTCTTTTTCTAACCAATCTTCCTCTTTAGTTTCTTTTTCTTCTTCCACTTCATTTGGAACCTCTTTCTTTGATTTTAATTTTTCTAAAAATCCCATATTTTTATTTTTTATTTTTCAACCTTTGAAAAAGTTGATGAACCAACCACCCTACAAAACCCAAAAAAACAATCACCACCACATAAGAATGAAAAGGAAGGGTTTTTTCTTTGGTTATTACAATAATAGAAAAATTAAAAACGAAATGCAACAAAGTTGCCAACAAAAGTCCAACGAGCAATGTCAAAACGTTTCCTTTTTTAAAATAGTACAAGGAAACAAAATAACCAAAAATAGCAGAGCTTAAAGAATGCAAAAACACTGGTCCCAAAAACCGCAAAGAAGCCAATAAAAAGACAGATGAAAAATAATACTCAGAGATATTAAATTGATTTGGGTCTACATTTTTAATAGCGAAAAAGTTTTCACAAGCAGCAAAACCCAAAGCAGAAATTATCATATAAATCATTGCGTCTACGGGTTCGTCGAATTCTTTGTTTTTAAAAACAAAAAAAACAATAGGCAAAAATTTAAAAAATTCTTCCAAGAAAGCCACGATAAAAAAATTCTGAAAAAACCAAAAGAAAGAAAAAGGATTAGAATTAAATGAAGAAAAAATATTCAATAAAAGAAATTGAAAAGAAACCGCAGGAAAAACAAAAAGAACGCCCAAGAGAAAAACAAAAATTACCATTCTCTTTGGTTCTGGCCTTTGGTCTTCTTTCAAGTAAAAAGAAAGCCACAAAATCGGCGGAAAAACTCCGCAAAAAAAAGATAGAAAATAATAAATTATTTTCTCCATTTTTCTGTTAACCAAAAATCCATATATTTTTTAAGCATCAACCTTGTTTGGGCATCCAAAGCGGGAAAGCAACCAAAAACTATTAAGGTAACAGGAATAAAACACCATTGCAAAAATACAGAAATTTTTTTTAAAAAATTTTTTTTGATAGGAGGCAACAAAAGCAAACTCAAGATAGCGCAAAGAAAAATTCCAAAAGAGGCAAAAACCATCAAATTTTGGGTGAAATTTGGCAAATTAAAGCCTAAAAATGATTGATGAAATTTTGACCCGCCCAAAGTTGGCGGCAACCAACCTAATAGAAAAATCAAAAGAGAAGCAACCGCCCAAGACCAAAAACCTTCTAAAATTATGAAAGATTGAAAAATTTTCGTAAAAAAAGAGATTTTTTTATTCTTTAAAAAATTAAAAATTACGTACGGGATATTTTCTGCTCCCCAAGCCCATCGTCTTTGTTGCTTGTACTGATTGACAATGGTAGAAAAAAGATTTTTCCCCAAAACCGCGTCCATATAGACAGGATAAAACAAAGGAATGGTTTGAAAATTCCCATCGAAAGCAAAAAAACATTTCCAAAAGATTCTCGAATCGTCAGAAACTACCTCTTTTGGAAAATTCACTTTTTCAAAAACCTGCCAAGGCAAAGAATGAGAAGAATAAGTAACTAACTGTTCCGGTCTTGATTGTTGGATCATTTGCCAAAAAGTGTTTGAAGTGGCTACAATTCTTGAAAAGAACGGAGCTTGCCATACGTTGTTGTTGTAAACTGGAATGGGTTGAAAAGCAAAATTTGGTTTTTTTTGGAGTTTTAAATACCAAAAAGTAACTATAGAAAAGTAGTCAATTTCTGGTTTAGTGTCAACGTCGAAAATTGAAACAAGAATATTTTCTTTTATCAATCCAAGGCCATCAATTTCTTTTTTTAAATTTTCGATAGCAAAATTTACGTTAGCACCCTTTCCTTTAATTTCAAAAGGCAAATTTTGCGGATGTACAAAAACAAAAACTTTTAAAAAATCTTGAGAATAAATTCTTTGCAGTTCTTTTGCCATTTCAATTTGTTTTTCTCCTCCTCTCTCTTCAACTGTCAAAACCAGCATCATTCTTTCTTTTGGGTAACGTATGTTGTTTTTTAGATGTTTTATCGAATCTTCAACTAACTCTCTGCTTTCTCTAAAAAATGGCAAAATAACGATATGGTAAATCTCCTTAAAATTCGGAAAATATAATTTTATTTTTTCAAACCAATTTATTTTCAAATTTTTTTTCATCTTAAAATAAGAAAAAACTTGATGGAAAGAAAAATAAATCACTCGCAAAAACCAATAAAAATCAAAAAGAATAATAAAAATAGCAATTAAAACTGGAAAAAAAATCGAGCCCAAAAAAACAAATATTAAAGTAAACCAAGACAAAAACCCAGGAAAAATTTCTAAAGCCCGATAAATTCTTCTTTCTTTGTGATCTTTTAAATCGTCAGCCTTTCCAATATCTAAATACTCCATATTTTGAATTTTACCAAACTTAAAAAAAATTCCGTATTGGGTCATCTAAAATGTAAGAAAAACGGGATCGTTTGGGAATTTAAAAAGCTTATCAAAAGAAAAACAAATCTTCAAAGGTTGAGCCAAAGAAAAATCAAATCAAACTCGCTTACTTTTATCATGACTCAACCAGAACCAGTTTCATTTACTTAGTTAAATGACCTGGTACGAAATCTCAATCTGCCTTGATATTTGGGCCCAACTTTTATTTAATAATCCCTATCATAAACCTCCAAATTCCATTTTCTAACTTCTAGTTTTTAGGTTTTAGTTTTTAGTTTTGAGTTTTGAGTTTTAAGTTTTTAGTTATTGAAGGTATTTTTCTTTTGCGATTTTATGTTCTAAAAAAGTTTTGCTAAAAATTGTTTTTCCGTCTGGAGTAGAAAGATAATACCAGTAATCTGTTTCTTTTGGGTAAATTACAGCCAAAATGCTTTCTATACCTGGATTGCAAATTGGGGCAGGTGGCAAACCAGAATACTTGTAAGTGTTGTAAGGAGAATCAATTTGAAGATCTTCTAAAGAAATTTTTGTCGTTTTTTTTCCGGTAAGGTATGATATGGTAGCGTCAACTTGCAATGGCATTTTTGATTCTAGTCTTTTCCACAAAATCCCAGCCACAATCTCTTTGTCTTCTTTTGTTTTTACCTCTTTTTCCACCAAAGAAGCCAAAATTATGACTTCTTTTAAATTTTTTCCTTGATTTTCAATTTCTGGCAAATAGGGAGCGGTTTTTTTATCAAAATTTTCTTTCATTGCCCTCACTAAATCATCCGCGGTAAAATCTATGGGAAAATAATATGTATCTGGAAATAAATAACCTTCGAGGTCGTCAGGTAAATCAATTTTTAATTTTTCTTCAATATCTTTTATGGTAAAACCTTCAGGAATAGTTATTTTTACCTTTGCGGTTTCACCTTTTAATAATTTTTCAAGAATTTGAGGAATAGTCATTGAAGGGCTTAATTCGTATTTTCCAGCTAAAATTTTTCTGTGCTCTTTTTTTAATACCGCATAAACTACAAACAAAAATTTGTTTTTGATGAGGCCTTCTTTTTCCAAATTTTTGGCAATTTCTAATGTTCCCTTCCCTTTTTCCACAGAAAAAATTTTTGTCTGAGCATTCTGGCTTCTTGGAGAATAAATTTCTTTTAACGCCAATGCAAAGATCAAAACAAAAAAAGAAAATAAAATCAAAAATAAAATTTTAAGTTTTTTTAAAAATTCCATAAATTAATAATCTTATTTATCACAAATAATTTTATTAAATTTATTGATTTTTCCAAATCAAAATCTTAAAATTTACATAAAATGAAATATTTTATTATTACTTTTGGCTGCCAAATGAATAAATCTGATTCTGAAAGAATCGCTTCTTTTTTAGAAAAAATGGGATACCGAAAAACTCGCAAAGTAAAAGAAGCACATTTGATAGTGGTAAATATGTGCTCTGTAAGGCAATCTGCGGTCGATAGGATTTATGGAATGGCAAAAAATTTTGCCAAACTCAAAAGCCACAACTTAAAACTCAAAACTTTATTGACAGGATGCATTCCAAAAAAGGATTTTTTAAAGTTTAAAAACTTTTTTGATTTCATTTTACCAATTAAATCTTTGGAATTTTGGCCCAAATTTTTAAAAAGAGAAGGTTTTCATTATTTGCCAAATCAGAGAGAAAAAGAATTTTCTGAAAAATTTTATTGCTATTATTTAAAAATTCGCCCAAATTATGAAAAAAAATTTTCTGTCTTTATCCCTATTTCTACAGGTTGCGATAATTTTTGTTCTTATTGCGTCGTCCCCTACACAAGAGGACCTTTAATTTGCAGGCCCCACGAAGAGATTTTAAAAGAAGCAAAAACAGCTATAAAAAACGGAGCGAAAGAAATTTGGCTTTTGGGACAAAATGTTAACGATTATCATTATAAATCAAAGCTCGAAAGTCAAAAGCCAAAAGTAGTAAATTTTGCGAAATTGTTAAAAATGATAAATGACATTCCCGGAGATTTTTGGTTACGCTTTACTTCTCCCCATCCTAAAAATTTTTCTGATGAACTCATTGAAACAATAGCAAAATGCGAAAAATTTACTCCTTATTTGAATTTGCCTTTGCAATCTGGAGACGATGAAGTTTTAAAAAGAATGAGGAGAAATTACACTGCCAAAGAATACAAAAATCTGGTAGAAAAAATAAGAAAAGTTTTCAAAAAAATTAGAAAATCTCTTTACAAAAAAGGTTTTCCAGAAGGTTTTGCTTTGGAGGATACGATTTCAATTTCAACCGATATTATCGTCGGCTTTTGCGGTGAAACAAAAAAACAATTTCAAAACACAGTAAAAATTTTCAAAGAAATAAAATTTGATATGGCCTACATTGCCCAATACTCAGAAAGACCCGGAACTTTGGCAGAAAAATTTGAAGATGATGTCCCAAAAAAGGAAAAGGAAAGAAGGTGGAAAGTGTTACAAAAATTTTTGCAAAAGTTTGCTTTAAATTTTAATAAAAAATTTGTTGGAAAAAAGGTTTTAGTTTTGCCAGAAGAATTCAAAAACGGATTTTTGATTGGGAAATCAAGGCATCACAAAAGCGTCAAATTTGAGGGGAAAAAAGATTTGATCGGAAAATTTGTTTTGGTGAAAATCGAAAAGGCCTTTCCTTGGGGCTTAAAAGGAAAATTAATCGAAAAATGAAAAAAATCATTGTCATTTTAGGGCCTACAGCTTCTGGAAAATCTGATTTGGCAGTAAAAATCGCTCTTTGGCTTTCGTCAAAAGAAATTAAAAAAAAATTCGCAATTGAGGGCGGAGAAATAATTTCTGCTGATTCAAGACAAGTTTATCGAGGAATGGATATTGGAACAGGAAAAATTACCAAAGAAGAAATGAAAGGTATTCCCCATCATCTTTTAGATGTTGCTTCGCCAAAAAGAAATTTTACTGTCGCTCAATTTGTAAATTTGGCAAAAAAAGCAATTTCAAAAATTTTCAAAAAGAAAAAAATCCCAATAATTTGTGGGGGTACGTGGTTTTACATTTATGCTTTGGTTGACGGTTACGCTTTTCCAAGGGTAAAACCTGATTGGAGATTGAGAAAGGAGTTGGAAAGAAAATCTGAAAAAGAACTTTTTGAAGAATTAAAAAAATTGGACCCAGAAAGAGCAAAAACGATCGACCCTCACAACAAAAGAAGATTAATTAGAGCAATAGAAATTGTAAAAAAAATTGGAAAAGTGCCTCCTCTAAAAAAACAACCTCTCCCCTATCCTGTTTTATTTTTGGGAATTGAAAAAAATTTTTCTGAATTGAAAAAATTGATTGAAAAAAGACTGTTAAAAAGATTAAAGCAGGGAATGATAAAAGAAGTAAATAAATTAAGAGAAAGCGGGGTTTCCTGGAAAAAACTTGAAAGCTTTGGTTTGGAATACGAATGGATTGCAAAATATTTGCAAGGAAAAGTTGAAAAAAAAGAAATGATAAAAAAGTTGCAAAAGGACATTGAAAAATTCGCAAAAAAACAAATTAAAGTTTTCAAAAAAGACAAAAGGATTTTTTGGGTAAAAAACGAAAAAAAATCAAAAAAATTAATAATTAATTTTCTCTAAAAGAAAAAAGAGGGGAATTTTTCCCCTCTTATGTTACCTTACCCAGCCAGCACGCTGGGTGTGAACGCGTGCGGGTAAGGTATTTACGACCGGCGGATCCGGCCTTCTGGGACCAGGGTGTCCCCAATGGTGAGGCCGATGATAGTGGTAATTTTTCACTACCACCCATCCCAAAGGTACTGGCACAGGTATTGGTGCCGGTGCGTAGATTGGCGCCGGCGTATAGATCGGCCGGTCGATATAAACTGGCCGATCCACGTAGACCGGCTCTGGTACTGGCCGATCAATATAGACCGGCCGATCCACGTAGACTGGCTCTGGTACGACGGGCCGGTCGATATAGACCGGTTCCCGCTCTATTATTTTTTCTACCTTTGGCTTTTCTGCAATCATTACGAGATTTCCACAATCCTGCAATTGTGCATAAACACCCGTATCGCAACTCATCAAAATTCCTCTCCTATCTCTTTTTAATGCGGTTTCCTCGACCATCACTTTTCCGCTCTTTTCTGTGAACATCTTAACTCTTGTTCCTGCTTTCAAAATAACCTCCTTTTCAATTCTGCAACTTCCCGTAATCGCACTCCAATCAGCCCCTCTCGTAACTTCATAAGTTGAAAATAATAAAACTAACACTAAAGGTACTAACAACTTATTTTGGGTTTTAAAGACCATCTTTACCACCTCCTTATTAAATTTTAGATATTTTATTTTACCAAATTTTTTCTTCTTTGTCAAGATTAGCCTTCACTCCCATTCTCTTTATATCTTTTCCAGGGGGCCAACAACTAATTAAAACCAAAGAATTTTCAGAATCATCCTCCCAAGGAATTTCTTGTCCTTTTTTTAATATAACTTTCTCTTTGACTTTGTATTTATACTTTTTCCCGTTAAAATAAACGAAAATTTCATCCCCCTCTTTCAAATTTTGCAATTTCGTAAAAACCCAATCGTACATTATTTTTGGCCAATGAGGTGGAGCAGAATGTCCCAAAATTATTGTCGCTCCTTTTTCACCTGGAAAAGCTGAACCAGGAAATAGTACCACTCCTTTTTTCAATTGATTTGCTACTTCTTTTTCGTTTTTTGCCAAAACGATTGGAGCCGAAACTTCAATGTTGGGGATTTCGATTTTATTTTCGAAAATAATCGTTTGAGATGAAGTCTCTTCTGTTTTAACTTTTCCAAGAAATTCTACTGAAAATTCATTTTTTTCTCTTTCTTTTTTTTCTTCAACTTTTAAACTCAAAAAATCCCAAATTACCTTTGGGCTAAACAAAAAGGAAATCTTTCCCCAATTAAAAATTAAAAATCCTAAAATAAAAAAAATAATAAAATATTTAAAAAAGATTTTTTCTTTCATGAAAATTTTTAATAAATATGAAAATTATGCGGAATGGCAGAGATGATATTATTTTTATCAAAAGAAAGCAAAATAATCAAAACAGCCAAAAAAGTTAAAGTTTTTGGAATAAGGTCGCCGTAATCAATAGCAAAACGTCTATAAACGAAAAGGTCTGAAATGACCGCTACAAATAAAATAAAAAGTATTGAAGCAATATTAAGATAAACGAAGACATCGATTACTTTTGGATAAAGTAAGCTTAGAAATGAAAAAGTGCCAAGCTGAATTTGTTGAAAAAAGGCTTTTGATTCTTCTTTCAAAAATTCGGGTTTTGAGGTTGTCGTTTCTGGCATAGTACCGGCCAAAGTGGTAGTTTCGAGCATCGCAATTTCAGGGGAAGGAATTGTCAAGGCAGTTTGAGAGGTAGTGCTCTCTTTGGGTTTTTCTGGAATTTTTTTTGTAGAAGTGGGAGCAAGATTTTCTTTGGCAAGATTTGGAGTTGATTTCTTTTTTGTTTTTTCTTCTGGAGCGATAGTTACTATTTGCGGGGAAAGATTTTTTGATTTTTTGGTGCCAAAAAATTGAACCACAACTGTCGTTTCTGCTCCTTGGAATTTTCCTTTTGCGATTCCAATTCCCATTTCTTCAAAATTGGGATTGAGTAAATTTTCTCGGTGAGAATAAGAATTCTTCCAGGCGCCAAAAACTTCTTCAGAATCTAAAAATCCAATAGCCAAATTTTCTCCCGCTAATTTAAAATCATAACCTACTTTTTTTAACCATTCCCAAGGAGGATTCCCTTCTGGGTCTTGATGAGAAAAATATTGTCGCTCTATCATATCTTTTGCTTTTAGTTGAGCGGCGAAAGTTAAAAGAGGGTCTTCTTTTAAAGGAGAAATGTTTTTTTCTTTTCTAGTTTCATTAACAAGGGCAAATAAGATATTTTTTGAAATTTCAGCAAAAAAAGAAGATTTCGGAAAAAAAATTATCACTGGAAAAAGAATAAATTTTAAAAATATTAAAAAGAAAAGATAAGAAAACAAAAATCTGCTTTCTAAAAATTTAGGATAAAAATTATTTTCAGAGCAGGGCCAAAAATAAATTTCAAACTTTTTAAATACCCTCATTATTAAATTATAACTTATAATTTTCATTTTGTCAATTCTTAAATTCTCTTGGCTACAATGATAGTGAACACTTTTACATAAATGAAGATGAGGCTTTTAGGAAGATGAGGCTTTTAGGAAGATAAATATGGTCTGGAATGAAGGTAGAGAAGCTGTTCCTAAAATTAAGGTTAAAGGTCGAAGTTTATTCGAGTAAATTAAAGAGTTGGCCTCCTACCATGATAATCTTATCACAAACTTACTTTATGCTCAAAAAGGAGACAGGAGCAGAATTTGCAAGGAAAGTTCTTTTGGAGAATTTAAGAAGGAACAAAGGAAATGTTAAAAAGACAGCCAAAGAAATGGGATGTTCAAGAAACACAATTTATTTGGCTTCAAAGAAAGAAAAAGAAGGTGATTTATTAGATAAACCTCATACACCAAAATCTTCTTATCCCAGAACTACTCAGAAAGAGATTGTCGATTTAATAGTAAAGAGAAGGAAAGAAACTGGATTTGGGAAAAGGAGGTTGAGGTGGTATATAGCAGAAAAAGATAACATTTTAATATCAGAGAGCACTATTGGAAAGATTTTAAAGCAGAAAAAATTAACCAGAAAGAAAAAGAGAGTAAGGAGGGAATATCATTCTGTGAAGTATCAATGGGATAAAATTTTGCCTTTTGAGAATTTGGAAGTAGATACCAAAGAAATTTTAGATAAAAGAACCTTACCAAAAGAGGTTTACGAGTATTTATTGAAATCAGATTTCATTCCTAAATATCAATGGACTGTGATCGAACCTGTAACGAGAATCAGATTTTTGTTTTGGTCTTTCAATAAAGATTGGTCTTGTGGGCAAGTGTTTTTAAAGGTGGTCGTTTGGTGGTTGAGATTATTGGGTTTTAGAAAAAAGATAATTCTTTGGTCAGATGGTGGAACAGAATTTCAAGCTTCAATGAGAGGAACCTTTGAAAGAGCGAATGAGTATTTCTTTGAACCTTTAGGAATAGAGAGAAAAATCATCAGAAAAGGACATCCAGAAGAAAAATCTCTTTTGTTGAAAGGTCTCATCAAACAGATGATTTTGAACTCTATATTCCACATCTTTTAAAGGTCAAATCAGAGTTAGATTTCATTAAATTGGGAAAGCTTTTGTGGCAAAAAGTTTATAATTTAGTGAGACCGCATATGGAATTGAATAATATGACTCCTTATGAGAAATTGAAATCTTTAGGTTATACTGTTCCACCAGAATTTTGTTTTTTCCCAACCTTAATTTTAGATCGCTTAGTGAACCTTCCAGAAATTACCAATTATCCAAAAAGTGTTCAGGATCATCTTGACTATGACCTAATATCTAGGAAAAATTTGCTTGATTTTTAAATTTTAAAAGAGTAAAATTTTCAAATGAGTAAAAAATACGTTTCACCCTTTGTTGAAGTAGCAAAGAAAGTGTGTCCAGCAGTAATTACGATCGTAATTTCAAAGTATTTGCCAAAAATTGAAGGATTTTATTTTTTTCCCTTTGGTGAAGAAGAATTCATTTTACCAAAAATAAAAGACGAAAAAGAAAAAACAAGAATTGGAGGAGGTTCTGGATTTATTGTCTCTGAAGATGGATTTATTTTAACTTGCGCCCATGTCGTTGCCGACTCTGAAGCAGATTACACTGTCATTGTATCTCCAAAAGAAAAGCATCAAGCTCAAATCTTGGCTCGTGATCCGTTAATAGATGTAGCGGTTTTAAAAATCGAATCTAAAAAAGTTTTGCCGTATTTGGAACTTGGTAATTCTGAAGAAATTGAATTAGGAGAACAAGTGTTAGCAGTGGGTAACCCCCTGGGTGAATTTGAAGATACGCTTTCAGCAGGAATTATTTCTGGACTTTCAAGAAAAATTACTGCTGTTTCGGGCCTCAAAAGCGCCACTCTCCGCGGTTTGATTCAAACAGACGCTGCTATTAATCCTGGAAATTCTGGAGGACCACTAGTAAATATGGAAGGAAAGGTAATCGGAATTAATACAGCCATGGTTTATGGAGCAGAAAACATTGGCTTTGCTATTCCAATAAATTATGCAAAAAAAATTTTAGACGAAGTAAAAGTTTACGGAAAAATTAAGAGACCATTCTTGGGAATTCGCTATATCATTCTAAATGAAGAAATTTCAAAAATGCAAAAAATTCCTGTAAATTATGGCGCCCTAATAGTAAGAGAAAGATTCGGAGAGTCAGCAATCGTGGAAGGGTCTCCAGCTGAAAAAGCAGGTTTGAAAGAGTACGATATAATTTTGGAGGTGGACGGTGAAAAAGTCACCCAAGAAAAAACTTTAGCCGATATTTTAAACGAAAAAAAATCCGATCAAGAAATTGAACTTTTAGTTTTAAGAGGAAAAGAGGTAATCAAATTAAAAGTGAAACTTGAAGAAAAAGAAAAGGAGAAAATTTAATGACGCTTTGCTTTCAATCGAGTATATAGTCGAAAGTATTGTAAACATTCCTGGAAAAATAAATCAAAATGAAACCTTGCTATAATTAAACGAAAATTCCCGTCAAAAATTCTTCATTTAAATTTATGAACCAAATAAAAATTGTTGGAGCAAAAGTTCATAATCTTAAAAATATTTCTCTTTCTATCCCAAAAAATTCATTGGTAGTAATTTGCGGTGTGTCAGGTTCTGGAAAATCATCGTTAGCTTTTGACACTCTTTACGCTGAAGGGCAAAGAAGGTATGTTGAAAGCTTGTCCGCTTACGCAAGACAATTTTTAGGAGTGATGGCAAAACCAGATGTAGAGAAAATTGAAGGAATTTCTCCTGCTATTTCAATAGATCAAAGAAAAGGAGGAAGGAACCCGAGGTCCATTGTGGGAACGATGACTGAAATTTACGATTATTTAAGATTGCTTTTTGCAAGAGCGGGAATTCCTTTTTGCCCGAATTGCAACATTGAAATTAAACCCCAAACCACGGACCAAATCATCGCCCAAATTTTAAAGCTTGAAAAAGGAAAAGAAATTTTAATTTTAGGACCTGTAGCAAGAAAAAAGAAGGGCGTTTTTGAGGGCACTTTTCAAGAAATTCAGAGAATGGGGTTTCAAAGAGTAAGAATCGACGGAATAGTTTATAGAATCGAAGAAGCACTAGAAAAGAAATTAGAAAAATACAAACAACACGACATTGAAGCCGTAGTCGATAGAATAGTTTTGGACGAAAATTTAGACAAAGAAAGGTTGGCAGATTCAGTAGAAATGGCTTTGAAAATAGGCAAAGGAATTCTCGTGGTTGCTTTTAATGATAAAAAAGAGGAACTAATTTTCTCAAAACTTCTTGCTTGTCCTATCTGCGGTTTTTCCCTTCCAGAAATTGAACCTCGGCTTTTTTCTTTTAACTCGCCTATTGGAGCATGCCCCGAATGTCAAGGCCTTGGCGAAAAATTGATAGTTGACCCTGATTTGGTAATACCAGATAAAAATTTATCGTTAGCAGATGGCGCAATCTTGCCCTGGGCAAAAGCTTCGCATAAAATAGGAAGGCAGGGATATTTTTGGTACCTATTAAAGGATTTCGCTCAAAGAAACGACATTAATTTGCACACCCCAATAAAGAACCTTGAGGAGGAAAAAATAGACCTCTTACTTTATGGAGACGGATATTTTGAAGGAGTTATTCCTTGGTTAGAAAGAAAGCACAAAGAAACTGATTCTGATTATGCTAAAGAAGAAATCGAACAGTACATGATAGAAAAAGTTTGCGAAGTTTGTAAAGGAAAGCGCCTTAAAAAAGAAGCTCTAATGGTAAAATTTCTAGATTACAGAATCGACGAATTGACCGAAATGGAAATTGGGAAGTTGAAAAAAATTTTTGAAAAAGTAATGAAAGGAAAGATGATAAAATTAGCAAAAGAAAAAAGAAAAGTGGCAAAGTTAGTAGGAAAAGAAATTTTAAATAGAATTAACTTTTTAATCGATGTGGGTCTCGATTATTTAACCTTAAATAGAAAAGCAGACACTCTCTCTGGAGGAGAATTCCAACGAGTAAGGTTGGCAACTCAATTGGGCTCTAAACTTTCAGGAGTTCTTTATATTTTGGACGAGCCCTCAATAGGTCTGCACGCAAGAGATCAGGAAAGGTTAATTTTAACTTTGAAAAAATTGAAAGATTTGGGAAATACATGTTTGGTTGTAGAACATGACCCAAACACTATTTTAGCGGCGGATTGGATAATCGAAATCGGTCCTGGCGCCGGGAAAAAGGGAGGAAGGTTAGTTTTTGAAGGGAAACCGCAGGATTTATTAAAAGCCCAAACTTTAACCGGAGAATATTTATCTCAAAGAAAAAAAGTAGAAATTGGAGGCGAAATTTTAGAGAATCCAGAAAAGTTTTTAACGGTAAAAGGGGCAAAAGAACATAATTTGAAAAATGTCGACGTGAAGATTCCTTTGGAAAGATTCGTCTGCGTTACTGGTGTCTCAGGGTCTGGAAAATCAACTTTGGTTTGCGATATTCTAGTCCCAGCTTTAATGAAAAAATTTTACAAAAGCAAAACTTTACCGGGAAAACATAGCAAAATTTTGGGTACTCAATACATTGATAAAGTAATCGTTGTTGACCAATCCCCTATTGGCAGAAGCCCAAAATCAAACCCTGCCACTTACGTGGGTTTTTTCTCGCAAATCAGAAATCTTTTCGCCCAAACAAGAGAATCAAAAATGAGAGGATATAAAGCGGGAAGGTTTTCTTTTAATGTCGAAGGAGGAAGGTGCGAATACTGTCAAGGTCAAGGTCAAATCAAAATTGAAATGTATTTTTTACCAGACGTTTTCATCGAATGCGCAGAATGTAAAGGAAAAAGATACAACAAAGAAACCTTAGAAATAGAATACAAAGGAAAAAATATTGCCGAAGTTTTGGAAATGACCGTCGATGAGGCGATAGAATTTTTCAAAAACATTCCTTTTGTGCACCAAAAATTAAAGCTTTTACAAGAAGTTGGCTTGGGATACTTGGAATTAGGACAACCCGCTCCTTCTCTTTCTGGAGGAGAAGCTCAAAGAATAAAATTGGCAAAGGAGCTTTCAAAAAAAGAAACCGGAAAAACCCTTTATGTTCTAGACGAACCAACGACCGGACTTCATCCAGACGACATAAAAAAGCTTTTGAAAGTTTTAAGAGAATTAGTCAAAAGGAAAAACACTGTTTTGGTGGTAGAACATAATTTAGATGTAATAAAAAACGCTGACTGGATAATAGATTTGGGACCAGAAGGCGGAGAAAAAGGAGGAGAAATTGTTGCCGAGGGCCCTGTATCAGAGATAATTAAAAATCAAAAATCTATCACGGGAAAATTTTTAAAAAAATACTTGACTAAAAGCGTTTAAACCAAATCTGAGCTGTTTTCAGAATAATTTTTAAATCAAAAATTAAGGAACGGTTTTTAATATAATAGAGGTCGTATTCAAATTTTTTCAAAGAATCTTCAATCGACCTCGCATAACCGAAATTAATTTGCGCCCACCCAGTAATTCCTGGTTTAATAATATGTCGCAGATAATAAAACGGGATTTCTTTCTCTAAAATTTTTACAAACTCTGGCCTTTCCGCCCTAGGGCCTACCAAAGAAATTTCGCCTTTGAGCACGTTAATCAATTGGGGGATCTCGTCAAAATGTAACTTCCTTAAAATTTTTCCGATTTTAGTAACTCTGGTGTCGGCAACCTCTGCCCATTGAGGTCCGCTTTTTTCAGCGTCTTTTTTCATTGAGCGAAATTTAATCAATTTAAAAACCTTATTATCTTTGCCCACTCTCTCTTGAAAATAAAAAATTGGCATTCCATCTTCGATTAAGATCAGCAAAGGAATGACAATCAAAAATGGAGAAAATAAAGCCATAAAAAACAAAGAGAAAAAAATATCAAAAATTCTCTTTAATTTATCTTCTAATTTTTTTTTCTTTAAATTTAAAAACCAATCATCAGAAATTAAATTTATCGAAACTCTTTTGAAAATGATTTCGTAAAACTCGTCCAAGGTATAAAGTAAAACATCTTTTTTTAAATAGCTTTGCCAAGAAAAAGATTTTTTATCGAAAACGATTATTTCTGGATTTTCTTGAATTTCGCAAAGACGATATCCCAAACTGGGATTTTCTTGAATTGCGGTTTTTAACTCATTTACTTCTTTACATTCGTCAACAAAATAAATTTTTTTAAGAAAAGCTTTGGAAAAAATAAAATAAAAAATCTGCCGCCAAGAAATAAAAAGGGCTACAAAAATTGAAAAAAATAAAAAAAGGTTAGTTTTTGGAGAAATTTTAAAAATAGGGTAAAAAAAATAAAAAATAAATAAAGAAACAAAAAAGCAAACTGAAAACGAAATGAAAGCCTTGGAAAAAAATTCTTTTCGGGTTAAAAACTGGTACAAATCAAAAATATAAAAGATTAGCAAAAAAAAGAAAAGTAAAACAGAAAAAGGAAAAAGATGGCAACGGAAAAGTTGAAAATCGAATTTGAAATATCTCAAAAAAAGCGCCACAAAGAGAGAAAGATAAAAGAAAAAAATATCTCCAAAAAATAAAAGTGCTTTTTTCATTTATATTTTGAGAATTTCAAAATTTTTGAATCCTTTTTTTAATTTCCTCCACCACCTCTGGATTAGCTAAAGTAGATAAATCGCCCAATTCTTCACCCGTAAACAATCTTTTTAAAATTCTTCTCATAATTTTTCCCGATCTTGTTTTTGGTAAATCGTCAACTAAATAAATTTCTTTGGGCAAAGCAATCGGTCCGATTTGTTTTTTAATTAAATTTATAACATCATCTTTTACCTCTTCTGCCTTTTTTGCTCCTTTGTAAACAACAAAAATTACCGGAACTTCGCCTTTTATCTCGTCGGGAATTCCCACTACTGCCGATTCTGTAATTTCTTCGTGTAAATTTACTGCCGCCTCTAATTCTCCCGTAGAAACCCGATGACCTGCTACTTTTATTACATCATCAACCCTTCCCACAATCCTAATTAATCCGTTTTCATCTCTAAAAGCACCATCGGAAGTAAAATAAACATTCTCACCGTATTGGCTCCAATAAGTTTCTTTGTATTTTTCTGGATTCTTATAAGTTCCTCTTAACATTCCTGGAGAAAATGGAGGCAAAATAACTAAATTTCCCTTCTCCCCTACTTTGCAAGAATTTCCCCTTTCGTCTAAAATATCAACTTTTATTCCAGGAAAAGGTAATCCAACGTGAGCGGGTTTAAAAGGTCCAATTCCTGGCAAAGAAGTAATTAAAATTCCGCCAGTTTCTGTTTGCCACCAAGTATCAACAATCGGACATTTTTCTTTACCAACATTTTTAAAATACCACATCCAGGCATCCTCATCTATGGGTTCTCCTACTGAACCTAGCAATCTTAAATTTCCAAACTCATACTTTTGGCCAATTTTTCCGTTCATTTTTTCAAACATTCTAATTGCTGTGGGCGCGGTATAGAAAATAGTTACTTTGTATTTTTCTAAAATTTGGGCCCATCTATCTGAAACTGGCCAATCAGGAGCACCCTCAAAAATCAAAGTTGTAATTCCGTTTAACAATGGAGAATAAAAAGTGTAAGTGTGTCCTGTAATCCAACCAACATCAGAAGTGCACCATAAAATATCGTTCTCGTGCATATCAAAAATCCACTTACCTGTCCAGTACGCCTGCACAATATAACCTCCGCAAACATGCATGCATCCTTTTGGAATGCCGGTAGTTCCGGAAGTAAAAAGTATAAAAAACAAATCCTCGCTATCCATTATTTCTGGTTCGCAAAATTCGCTTTCATTTTCAATCAATTCGTGAAACCAAAGGTTCTTATTTTTATCAAAAGAAACTTGGGTTCCCGCTCTTTTTACAACGATCACTTTTTCCACTTTTGTTTCCTTAATTGCTTCGTCGGCTGAAGATTTTAAATCAACAACCTTTCCCCTTCTCCAATACCCATCGGTAGTAATAAGAACTTTGGCTTCTGTAATTTGCAATCTCACTTTCAAAGCTTGAGCGGAAAATGCAGAAAAGACAACGCTATGGACTGCTCCGATTCTAGCACAAGCTAACATTGAAATTATCGCCTCTGGAATCATTGGCAAATAAATTCCAACAGTGTCTCCTTTCTTAACCCCTATTTTTTTTAGAGCATTAGCAAATTGGCAAACTTTTTTGAAAAGATCTTCGTAAGTTAAAATTCTTGGTTTCTCTTCTAGAGGTTCTGGCTCCCAAATAATGGCAGGTTTTTGTTTTATTTTTTCCCAGCCAAGTTTGTTATTTTCAAAAATGTTTGAGGTAATGTTTGTTTTTCCTCCCAAAAACCATTTAAAATAAGGAGGTGTATGCTCGAATGTCTTTTCCCAAGCTTTAAACCAAAAAAGTTCTCTTGCCAAATCCTCCCAAAATTTCACCGGATCTTTTTTGGCTATTTCATAAATATTTGGGTCAGAAATTATCGCCCTCTCTTGAAATTCCTTTGTCGGAAAATATAAATTGCCTTTCTTGAGCATGTTTTTATTTTTTTATTTACCAAACCTTTATTGTTTCAATTATAACAAAAAATTTTGAGACAAAAAAGCAAGCTTACAAAATTTCTCCTCTTAATTTTTATTTTTCAATTTTCTTTATTGTTTTTAATATCTGAACTACATTAATTTTATCTGCGTCAGGCAATTTTTGTAATGAAATTTTAAAAAAGGGCAGCTGAGATTTTCTTTTAATCTGCTGCCCTTTAACTTCAAGCGTTCGAAGCTGTTTCTAAAATTTTTATAATCTCATTTATACTTCCCCTGATTCCTGAAACATCTCCTTGAAGTCCAGAGACATCTCCCTGAAGCCCTGAGACATCTCCTTGAATCCCTGAGACATCTCCTTGAATTCTAGAGACGTCTCCCCAAATTCTTGATACATTGCCTTCTATTTTTGAAACATCACCTTGTATTTTGGAAACATTTCCCCAAATATAGGAAACATCTCCATAAATTCCAGAAACATCGCCTTGAATTCCGCTGACATCGCCCCAAATTCCAGAAACATCGCCTTGAATTCTGGAAACGTTTCCCCAAATTTTAGAAACATTGCCTTCAATCTTGGAAACGTTTCCTTGAATTTTTGAAACATCTCCCCAAATATTTGAAACATCACCTTGAATTCGCGAAACATCACCCTGAATCCCGGTAACATCGCCTTGAATCCGCGAAACATCACCTTGAAGACCAGAAACATCTCCTTCAATTTTTGAAACATCTCCTTCCAGATCAGAAACATCGCCTTCAATTCCAGATAAATCGCCCCAAATTTTCGAAACATCGCCACAAATGTTAAAAGCATTTCCCCAAATATTTTCGTGAACATTTTTTAAATTACTCCAATCTCCTCTTTTTTCCCCAGCTTTTCTCAGCTTGAGTTGGGAAACAACCCTTTCTTTCATCTCCTGTTTCATTAATCCCACCTCCTTAGCGATTTTAATGTGCCACCTTCTTAATTTTAAATAGCATAATGTTAAAAATTTGTCAATCTTTCGAATTCGCTCAATATATAAATTTTCATTTCCATAAATTTTTATCTAATAAAAATTAGTTTTAAATTGAATTTTTAAAATTTTAGTTCTATAATTTGAAAAAAAAGACATCTTAAAATGAAAGAATCATATCTTTACAGAAAACTTTTCCAAAACAAGGTTCAATGCAGAACCTGCGCTCATTTTTGTCTCCTGGCACCTAAGGAAAGAGGAAAGTGTGGAGTGAGAGAGAATATCGATGGAAAGCTTTATACACTAAATTATGGAAAATTAATTGCAATTCACATTGACCCGATTGAGAAAAAGCCATTCTATCATTTTTTGCCAGCAAGCCAATCTTTATCGATTGCTACTGTCGGTTGCAATTTTTCCTGTAAAAATTGTTTTTTACCGGCAACTTTTGTGATAACTCAACAAGGTCCAATTGTTATTGAGGAGATATTTAATTCTGGTAAAGATTTTATGGAAAGAAAAGATGGAAGTATAATCGCAAAAGTTAATCCTTATCGGACAATTACCCATCAAGGAAAATGGCGAAAAATAATTCATGCTTTTAGGCACCCCTTTAATGGAGAAATTTTTAGGATAAAACCTTATTACACTCCAGAAATTTTATGTACTCCTTCTCACGAAATGTTTGTTGTTAAAAATCCGTCAGAAAAGCCAAAGAAGGTTAGAGCTAGAGAACTCACTAAGGATTATTATTTAGTAATTCCCAAAAATTATTCTTTTCCCAAAAGAGAACCTATTTTGGACCTTAAAGCAATACTTTCTGCGGAATTAGGGAAAAAATACAAAAAGAAAAGAAAATTAACAGAAAAAGATGTCAAAAAAATTCTTGAATTGTCAGAAAAAGGATTTACATCTCGGCAAATTGGAAAAATGTTTGGCTTACATCCTAATTATGTAAGAACCTTAAGGTCGAAATTAAGAAAGAGAGGAAATTTTTCCACCTTGAAAGATATCGTTTTAAAGGAAAAAGAAAACCAAATAAAGTTCACTAATGAAAGGGGTTATATTCCTCGATTCATTAAATTAGATAAAAATTTAGCTAGGCTATTAGGCTATTATTGTGCGGAAGGTTGCGTTTCAAAAGGTAAAAATCGGCCGAATTCATATGCTTTAGTATTTTCTTTCAGTAAAGATGAGAAAGAAAAAATCGAAAAAACTAAAGAACTGTTGAAAAAAATCTTTGGAATAAATACTTCGATCGAGAAACAAAGAACCGATTTGACTATCCGAACAAGCAAAACTTCGGTTGCTCTATTTTTTAAAATCCTCTGCGGGGAAAATGCAAAAAACAAGAAAGTCCCCTTTGTCTTAAATGAATCTCCTAAAGAGATTATTCATGAATTTTTAAAAACTTATGTAGAATGCGATGGTTGGGTAGAAGAAAACGATGTAATTGCAATCGATACTGTTTCTAAAAAATTAGCATTGGGAATTTATTGGCTTTGGCTAAAAATGGGATTTCCTCCGTCCTTTTATGAATGGCATTCGCCCTCAAAAACTAAAATCGAAAATCGAATTGTAAACCAGTCAACTTTATATTATGTGAAATTAAAGGCTCAAAAATTTAGATATCAATTTCTTTTTCCTAACAAAAAATTTAAAATAAGTACGAAAAGTTTAAAGAGTGTAAAATTCTTAGAAAACGATAAATTTTGGTTTGTGCCTATTTTTGACATTTCTAAAGAAAAATATTCTGGATGGGTCTACAATCTCGAAGTTGAAAAAGAACATTCTTACTTAGCAAATTTCGTTGCTGTAGGAAATTGTCAAAATTGGGAAATTTCTCAAGTTTATAAAGGAAAAAAAGAAATTCCTGGAGAATATATCCTTCCAGAAAAAATTATTGAGATAGCAAAAGAAAATAATTTGCCCTCAATTTCATATACTTACGTTGAGCCCACGATCTTTTTAGAATATGCCTTAGATGTAATGAAGCTAGCAAAAAAAGCAGGACTAAAAAACAATTTTGTTTCAAACGGCTTTATGTCAGAAGAATCTGCAAAATTAGTTATCCCCTACTTGGACGCAATCAACATTGACATTAAAGGATTTACAGAAGATTTTTACCAAAAAATTTGCAGGGGAAAGTTGGAACCTGTTTTGAAAACCGCAAAATTAATGAAAAAGAAAAAAGTTTGGGTTGAAATTACAACATTGGTAATTCCAACTTTGAACGATGATGAAAAAACTTTTGAAGGAATCGCAAAATGGATTTTTGAAAATTTAGGCCCTGAAACCCCTTGGCACATTTCCCAATTTTGCGGAGCCATATCTTGGAAATTAAAACATCTTCCAGATACCCCTCTTGAAACCTTAGAAAAAGCAATCGAAATTGGAAAAAAAGTTGGCTTAAAATACGTTTATATTGGCAACATTCCAGGTCACAAAGCAGAAAATACTTTTTGTCCAAAATGCGGAGCGTTAGCTATTAATCGAGCAAATTATTTCGTCCATCGCTACGACAAAGAAGGCAAATGTCCAAAATGTGGAGAGAATTTAGATTTAATTTTAAAAGATAACCAATAAAATTTTTATGATTTTTGAAATTATTTTCTTTTTCATTTTCGGAGCTTGCGTTGGTTCTTTTTTAAATTGCGTAATTTATAGATTAGAAGTTGGAAAAAGCTTTTTGAAAGGAAGGTCTTTTTGTCCAAAATGTAAACATTTTTTGGGTTTTTGGGATTTAATTCCGATTTTGAGCTTTATTTTTTTGAAAGGAAAATGCAGATATTGTAAAGAAAAAATTTCGCTTCAATATCCTCTCGTAGAAATTTTTACCGCTTTTTCTTTCGTTTTTGGATTTTTCTTTTTTAAAGGAATTGCGCTTTTTTGTTTTTTAATTTTTTCTTGTCTTTTAATTTTAGCTTTTGTTTTTGATTTGAAACGATACGAAATTCCAGATGCAATTTTGTATTCTTTAGTTTTTGTTGGCTTTTTCTTTTTACTCTTTAATTTTTTCTCAAAAAAAATTTCTCTTTTTGAAATTTTTCTTTCTTTGCTTTTCCCGCTTTTTTTCTTTTTAATCATTTTTTTCTCAAAAGAAAAATTGATGGGCTGGGGAGATTTTTATCTTTTGCTTTCTTTCGCATTCTTTTTGGGTTGGCCCAAAATTATAATCGCCATTTTTCTGGCTGTAATTTCGGGAGCGGTCTTGGGAATGATTTTAATTTTACTTTCAAAAAAGAACCTGAAATCTCCACTTCCTTTTACCCCTTTTTTGTTTTTTGCTTTTTTTTCCTCTATTGTCCTTGAAAAAATTTTGTTTGATTTTTTGCAGTATTTTTTTTAAAATTCAAAAATGAGAAAATCTTTCACTATCATTGAACTGTTAGCAGTCCTTTCAATAATTGCAATTTTAAGCACGATGACTTTTTTCGGTATTAAATCTTCGCAGTCAAATTTTTCGGTTTTAAGATCAGGATTTGCCTTGGCAGCAGAAATTAGAAAGGCTCAAGAGTGGGCTTTGGGACAAAAGAACGGAACGACAACATACGGAGTTTATGTAAAAAAAGGAAATCCGCCAGATGATCCTGGAGAAATTATTCTTTTTGCTGATAATAATAATAAATCGTATCAATCTGGTGAAGAAGAAGAGGATTTTATTAGGAGCTTGAACGGATTAGAAAAAGGAGTTTTTATAGAATCTACTAGTCCTAATGTTCCATTAAATATAGCCTTTGAAGCGCCACAACCTACAGTGTATTTTGATAGAAGCACATCTACTGATGAAGCTGAAATTGTGCTTTCTAACGGCTCTTTTAATGTAAAGGTTAAGGTCAATCGTGCGGGATTAATCTGGGTAACTACAGAATGAAAAAAAGTTTTACAATAATTGAAACTTTGGTAGCTATAACCATTTTCACTTTGGGGGTTGTTTTTTTGGCAGCTTCTATTTGGCAAAGTTATTCAATGGCATCAGCCACTACCCAAAGATTTATTGCTGTCTATTTGGCTCAAGAAGGCTTAGAAATTGTGAAAAATTTGAGAAATGAAAATTATTTAAATGCAAGAGCTTGGGATGATAAGTTAAGTGCTGGAGATTACGAAGCAGATTACGCGAGTTCTTCTCTCCAATCATGTCCAAACCCTTGTAATTTCGATATTTTAAATTTCTTAAATTTAGAGTCATCCGGTTTTTATGGTTACTCAAGCGGTACTTCAACACCTTTTAAAAGAAAAATTTCAATTTCTTATCCCGAAGAAAACAAAATGGAAGTTACAGTAAAAGTTTATTGGCAAAAAAAAGGTTCAGGAGAAATAGAAGAATTTTCAATAACTGAACATCTTTATAATTGGAACCAATAAAAATGAAAAAAAGTTTCACATTAATTGAATTATTAATAGTTTGCACAATATTTAGTTTTTTTTCTGTGGGAATCTTTAGTTTTTTTATTTCTCAAGTACATTTGCAAACTCAAACTTTAATGCTCCAGCAAGCCTTTAGCGAACTTTCTTTTGCTTTAGATAAAATGTCAAGAGAAATAAGAATGGCAAAAAAAGATGATATTGAATATAAAAAAGTGACTAAAAATTGTTCAGGAGATTTAGAAGGGACAGATAAATTAAATTTTTGGCCTATACCAGATGGAATTAGTTTTAGAGATTACGAAAATCGATGCCATAAATTCTTTTTACAAAACAACCAAATTTTTGAAGAAGCTCAACCTGACATTCCAGCTTTACCTTTAACTTCGACTTCAACTTTAATCATTCAAAATTTAAGATTTAATTTAACGGGTGAATCCCAAAATGATGGTAAACAACCCAAAGTAACGATTCTCATTGATGCTAAAATCAAAGGAAAATACGAAATGCCTTTAAAGGTCCAAACTACCATTTCCCAAGCAGATATAGATTTTGAATATTAAAATGAAAACTAAAAAAGGAGCAATTTTATATTTAACTTTAATCTTGTTATCTCTTTTGGTTTTAATGTCTTTGTCTTTAAGTCAAATTGTTGTTCTTCAATCTAAGGTCTCTCAAAATATCGGAAAATCTGTAATTGCATATTACGCAGCAGAAACAGGAATAGAAAAAGGATGGTATGAGTATTATGTACATTACCAAAATCCTCCTTTTAGTACCTCTTCTGTTATATACAATTTGGGAGCCAACCCGGTTCAATATTCACTAGATTTTTATGCTACAAGTTCTCACCCAAATAGTCTTTGCCCTGGAGACATTTACAGCCTCGTTTGTATTTATTCTCAAGGAAAATTTTTAGATGTTCAAAGAGTAGTCTCTACTAACTATTAGAAAATGGAAAAAATTTTTTGGCATCTTAAAAAAATAGATTGGTTTTTGATAATTTTGATTTTTCTTTTGTTTTTAATAGGTTGTGTAGAAATTTTTTCTATTTCAAAAGGGAATCTTTTTGATTTAAAAAAGCAAATTGTTTTTTTTCTTTTTGGGTTTTTGTTGATGATTTTTATTTCTTTTTTTGATTGGCGAATTTTAAGAGAAAATTCTTTTTTAATTTTGGGGCTTTATTTTTTAACTCTTTTTTTGCTAATCTTGGTTTTGCTTTTTCCAGAAACCCGAGGCAGAAAAGGCTGGTTTGAAATAGGTTTTCTTTCTTTTGATCCTGCTCAAATTGCGAAAATTTCTCTTTTAATTTTGCTTTCAAAATATTTTTCTTTAAGACATAAAGAGCTTTACGACTTAAAACATATTTTTATTTCTGGTTTTTTTGTTTTTTTGCCAGCTTTATTAATTTTTAAACAGCCGGATTTTGGTTTTTTTTCTTTAATTTTATTTTTGTGGTTTTCAATTTTATTCTTTTCAGGAATAAAAATTCGGCATTTCCTTTTAATAATATTGCTTTTATCTTTGACCGGTTTTTTAGGTTATCAAAAAATTCTAAAACCATATCAAAAAGAACGACTTTTGAGCTTTTTAAAAATAAAATCCGAAGACCCTTTAAAAATTGGTTGGAGCCAAAGGCAGGCAAAAATTGCTATCAGCTCTGGAGGGCTTTTTGGTAAAGGCATAAACAACGGTTTTCAAGTTCAATCCGGATTTTTACCAGAATCAAAAACCGATTTTATTTTTGCAGCAATCGCAGAAGAAATGGGTTTTTTGGGAATTTCTTTTTTGTTATTTCTCTATTTGATTATATTTTGGCGACTTTTTAGGTTTTCCATTACTTTAGAATCTAATTTCGCCAAGCTTTTTACCCAAGGTTTTTTATCCATTTTGTTTTTTGAATGCTTTTTGCATCTTGCTACCAATTTAAGCTTGATTCCGGTGATAGGTTTTTATCTGCCTTTTGTAAGTTATGGAGGCTCGGCAATTTTTGCAAATTTTATTTGTTTGGGGATATTGCAAAGTTTTCGAGTTTACGCTTGAAAATTTTTTCAACTTTTTTTAAAATTATATCTCAATCTTATTTTAAAACCTGGCCCTGTCGTCTAGTGGCAAGGACATTGCCCTTTCAAGGCAAAAACAGGGGTTCAATTCCCCTCAGGGCCAAAAGCTTTATTGAGCATCTAATAGTCCTAAAATCTTTTTCATTAAATTAAGTTGCGGGAATTTCCCCAAGCTTCCTTTTTTGGCGTTTTCTTCGGAAAACTTTTCGATTTTGTCAAAATTTTTTGTCCCAAAAATTAAAACAGGATTTTCACCCGCAATATGAGATTTTTTTAAACTCGAAGTAGGATGGTCTCCGGTAACACAAATTAAAACATTTTTCAAATTTAAAAGAGGATTCAAGTTTTTGTCTACTTTTTCAATAAATTCTTTCTTTGAAAAAAAATTTCCGTCTTCTGCAAAAGTATCGGTCGCTTTAATATGTAAAAACAAAAAATTAAATCTCTTTAGATTTTTTACAATAGCCATAACCTTCCCTCTCAAATTGGTATTTGGCATCCCGTTTGCCCCCTTAACTTCGATCTCTTTCATACCCAAAAATCTCCCGATTCCTTTATACAATGTACCACCTGCCACAAAACCTGCTTTCAAAAAATATTTTTCTGAAAAAGTTTTTACTTTTTTATATTTTCCCGCTCCTCGCAACAAAAGATAATTTGCTGGCAAAAGCCCCTGGAGAATTCTTTTTTTATTTTCAGGATGATTTTCTAAAACTGCTCGCGACTTTTCAATGAACTCTTGTAAAATAACTGCTGTTTTTTTGGCTTCCTTTTTTTGCGCTCGAAATTTTTCAGGGAAAACCCCAATTTTTTTGGGGTCGTTTGAAGTCACCTTTTCTGAAAGACAATTACCAGAAAGAACGAGAATAAATCGATGGCCAAACGATTTTTTAACGAAAATTTTTGCGCCTTTAATTTTTATCTTATTTAAAGCAGAAATCAGTTTTTCGGTTTTTTCTATTCTTTGAGCCCGTCGGTCAACAATCCGTCCTTTAAAATCTACCGTGGCAAAGTTTCCTCGAAAATAAATATTGTCTTTTTTTATTTTTATTTTTGCTCCCAAGGCTTCCAAAACCCCTCTATTTGGATTTTCTCTTTCGGGATGATATCCAAAAATAGCCAAATGCGTTTCTTCTGAAGTCGGAAGATGACCTCTTTTTTGCCAAGCAAGAGCAGAACCCAAAATTCCAAATTTTGAGAAAAAGTTTAAATTCGGAGTATCTGCCGCTTCCAGGGGCGTTTTATTTTTTAATTGAGGAATTTTTTCGTCTGCCAAGCCATCTAAAACAATGAGTATTATTTTCTTTTTCATTTTCGGTATAAAAAACGATACCACTTATCTCCGCGATTATCTGTAACATCATGCCAAGCCATGCCCACTAAAATCGCCAATAAAAAAGGCGATTCGATCAAAGAAAGCTTCAAGTTAACCAACAAGCCAAAAAAACCGTAAAACCAGTGGTGAATTTTTAATTTCCAATTTAAAAAGGGAAAGGGCACAAATAAAGAGGGGGGCAAGAAACATTTTTTTTCTTTGTTGTTTACGTTTTTTACATAAAATTCGCTCAAAAGAAAACCCAAAATTCCGCCCAAAAAGGTCTGCAAAGAAAGAAACAAAACACAAATAAAAGGCAAATGCTTTAAATTCTTCTTTTTGTTTTTCAATTTATTTAAAAAATAAATTTTCATAAAGTCGCAGGGACTGGAGGAATCGAACCTCCATCTGCGGTTTTGGAGACCGCCGTTTTACCACTAAACTAAGTCCCCACCATTAAAATTTTAAAAAATCCGCATTAAAAATCAAGAAATCTTTTTAACTTTAAAGTAATTCTTTATTCTTCTAAAATTTCCTCAACCTCCTCGCAAATGATTTTTGGAATTCCGTCTTTATCGTCTACCCTACCCACTGCAAAAATGGCTTTATGTTCTTGAAAGAATTGAGGATATTTCATCAAAACTGTTGGAAAAACAACCAATTCCAATTGCGTCTCTCCGTCTTCGATTTTTGTAAAAAACATCGGAGAACCATTTCTGGTAATTACTTTTTTAAGTTCAGTGATTATCCCTCCCACTCTTACTCTCTTGCCTACCAGCTCTTTTGAAATTTTTTTTAAAGGAAAAGCCTTTTTTTCGAAAACTTTCAAAAAATCTTCTGCCAAATGAGAAGAAACATAAAGTCCCAAATACTCTTTTTCCCAAATCAATTTCTCTTTTTTAGTGGCTGGCTTTACCTGTTCAAGTTTAAGCTCGCAATCGTTGCTTTCGCAAAAAAGACCTACCTGCTTTGTTTTTGATTTTGAACGATGAAAGTTTTTATTCCAATCTAAAATTTTCTCCAAATTAACCAAAAGTTTGTTTCTTTCTTCAAAAGAATCGAGGGCCCCCGCTTTAATTAAGGCCTCTAACGATTTTTTATTTAAATTTTCTGGAGGAATTCTTTCTAAAAAATCTATCAAAGACGAAAATTTGCCTTTTTCTTTTCTTTCTTTTAAAATTGCCTCGACGGTGTTTTCGCCCAAATGTTTTATCCCTAAAAGTCCAAATCTGATCTGATTTTTTTTAGGAATTACTGAAAAACCTCTAAAACTTTCGTTAATGTCAGGGGGCAAAACTTCAATCCCCATTCTTTTGCATTCTTTTATCAAAAACCCGATCCGCTCAACGTCGTTTTGTTCTAAAGTAAGCAAAGTAGCCATAAATTCTACGGGATAATGAGCTTTCAAATAAGCAGTTTGGAAAGCAATTTTAGCGTAAGCGACGCTGTGAGATTTATTGAAAGAATAGTGAGCGAAAGGTTCAATCCATTGCCAAATTTTTCGAGCTACTATTTCTTCAATCCCATTTTTGATGCATCCTTGAATAAATTTTTCTTTTTGAGCTTCCAAAAGCTTTCCAATTTTTTTCCCAATGGCTTTCCTCAAAACGTCTGCTTCTGCCATCGAAAAACCAGCCAAATCTCGCGCAATTTGCATCACTTGCTCTTGATAAATCAAAACCCCAAAAGTCACTCCCAAAATTGGCTCAAGTCGTGCATGTAAATACTCAATTTTCTTTTTTCTGTATTTTCCGTCAATATAATCTTGTAAAAATTGCATTGGTCCTGGCCGGTATAAAGCAACCAAAGCCACCAAGTCGTCGAAATTTGTGGGTTTTAACTTTTTCAACCATTTTCTCATTCCTTCAGATTCAAATTGAAAAACGCCAATGGTTTCCCCCCTTTGAAAAATTTTGTAGGTTTTTGAGTCGTCAAGTTTAATTTCATCAACAGAAATTTTCTTTTGATAAATAGCAAAAACTTTTTTCAGCGTTTCTTCGATTAAGGTTAAGTTCTTTAATCCCAAAATATCAATTTTCAACAGACCAAGGTCTTCGAGCGATTTCATTTCATATTGGGTAACAATAGCAACATCATCTTGGGTTGGGTGTTGCAAAGGACAAATTTCATCTAAGGGTTCGTCTGAAATAACCATTCCGCAAGCGTGAGTAGAAACGTGCCGGGCGCATCCTTCAAGTTTTTTGGCAATTTCAATTAAATTTTCCACTTTCTCATCGGTTTCATAAATTTCTCGAAGCTCGGAAACTCTGGCCAAGGCCTCATTTAAATTCAAACCTGCGGGAATGAGTTTAGCAATTTTATCGCAAAAAGAATAAGGGTAGCCCAGAGCCCTTCCCACATCTCTCACTACCGCTCTCGCTGCCATCGTTCCAAAAGTAATAATTTGAGCAACCCTGTTTTCCCCGTATTTTTGTCTTAAATATTGTATAACTTCATTTCTTCTTGTATCCGTGAAATCTATATCAATATCAGGAAAACTAATGCGTTCTGGGTTCAAAAAACGTTCGAACAACAATCCATATTTTAATGGGTCAATTTCTGTAATTCCCAATAAATATGAAATCAAAGAACCGCCAGCACTTCCCCTTCCAGGACCGACTATAATGCGATTGCTCTTTGCCCAATTAACAAAATCTTGAACAATTAAAAAGTAAGAAGCAAAACCAGTTTTCTCAATCACGCCCAGCTCGTATTCCATCCTTTCTATTACTTCTTTTGGCGGATTTTTTCCGTACCTCTTTTCTAACCCCCAAAAGCAAAGCTCTTTTAAATATTCTTGCGCATCCTTTCCGCTTGGAGTTTCAAATTTCGGTAACCGCGTTTGTCCAAGATTAAATTCAAAATTGCACATTTGAACAATCTTTTCTGTGTTTTCTATCGCCTCTGGAATTTCTTTAAAATCTTCTATCATTCTCTCTGGTGGACGCATCGAAAAATCGTCTGAAAGCATAGTTAACCTTTCAGGGTCTTTTGGGTCGGCATTGGTGTTTATCAACATCAGAATATCTTGAGCTTTTGCATCCTCTGGCCTAAGATAATGGGAATCGTTCGTTGCCACTAGATGAATTTTCAATTCTCTTGAAATTTCTATTAGAGCTTTGTTAACGATTTCTTGGTCCTTTAAATTTGGATGGTGTTGTAATTCTAAATAAAAGTTTTCAGCGCCAAAAATTTCCTGATATTCTTTGGCAATTTTTTTTGCCGCAGAAATTTTTTTCTCTAAAATCAATTGAGGAATTTTTCCCTGCACGCATGCCGTTAAACATATTAATCCTTGAGAATGTTCTTTTAACATTTCTTCGTCAATTCTTGGTTTATAATAAAAACCTTCAAGATAACTTTTGGTAATGAGTTTCACTAAATTCTTATAACCTTGTTCATTTTTTACCAACAAAATTAAATGGTATCTTTTATCGTCTATTTTTATTCGTTTTAATTTAGCACTCTCTATAGCCAAATATACTTCGCATCCCAAAATAGGCTTTATCCCCTTTTCTTTCGCCTTTTTAAAAAATTCTACCGCCCCGTAAACGTTTCCATGGTCCGTTAACGCCACCGCAGACATTCCTGTTTCTTTGCAATAATCTAACATCTCATCTATCTTTGGCAATCCGTCCAAAAGAGAATAATGAGAATGACAATGCAAATGGTAAAACTTCATAGTTTTTAATTTATTTTTTAATTTTAAAAAACGAAAAAGGAAATTTCAAACCACTCTTGAAAAAAAATCAATTAGAAAAAGAGTAAATTAAAAATTAAACAAAAATTTTAGACCCTAAAAATATTTCTAAAGCTTTCTATCAGAGTAGCAAGGAAATTCTGAATTATTATTTTGACTGGCTCCCAGAAAAGCCATGGCCTCCTTACTCTGAAATTCGAAGAGGTAGAGCAAGAATATCCGTTATCATCAGTAAGAGTAAGAGTAGCAGTGGCATAACCTACGGTGCTAAAAGTAACTTGAGGATTTTGTTGGGTTGAAGTTTGCGGGTTACCGTTTATAAAATTCCATGACCAACTACAACTTGAACCAAAACACCTAGATTCATTGCTTGAATTTACTCTACCTCCGCAAGCGCTGGTAGCAACCGAACAAAATTGAACTGGTGCGTTTGGAACAACCCTTTCTGGATCCCAAACAAAATAAACCCGAGGATATGCATTGTTAGGGGTCGCAAAATTAGTGGAAGTAGAAGTAGTACTTTTACCATCTGAAGCTTCAAGTACAATTGTGTATGAGGTCCCAAAGCTTATACCGTAATCTTGAGGAACAATAAAAGATCCTGAAGGGTTATTCGTTGTCGTTGAATGGCCATTAATTGAGATAGTTATGTTTAAATTATCGTTATCAGTGTCGGTAGCATTCCAATTAATAATCATTGCATAACCGCTGTTAGGAATTGTCAAAGGTGAAGACCCATAAGCGCATGGCTCTTGAGTTACGCGCAAGCTTGTTATTATTGGAGGATGGTTTGCTGCTGACCTTAAAAAAACCTTGTAAGGAATCGTTGCGCAAGAATTACTATTTTTACAATTGAAAGAAATCCAACCGATAACTGCAGTAGAACTAGAATCACCCCATCCAGCCGCCCAACCCTCAAACTCGTTCGCTGAATCATTAAAAGTAACTCCGTAAAGATTACCATTTGTTGTTGTTCCGCTCAATTTTATCCATCCATCCCATCCCCCGCTAACAGCTGTATTGGTAGCTGCCAAAGCCCTTGCCCAACCATAAACTTTATTATCAGAACCCAACCAAGCATGACAGGGAGCGCTAGGACACCCTGAGAGTTCGCCTTCATTAAAACTTATCCAACCAATATTTTCTGACCAAGCATAACCTGAAAAAACTCCTGTTGAACGATTGAGGTTCACTCCATAGTTCGCTATTGGGGTTCCCCTTTGGGGACAACCTGAAAGACCATCTGACCATCCATCTCCGTCAGTGTCGCAATTCAAAGAATTAAAAGAAATCCAACCGATAGTGGCTGTGGCAACACCTCCAATTTCTCCTCCTCCAGCCCACGCCCAACCCGCAACATTATGTTCAGTTCCTGCCATTGCCCTTTCTAAACTCAAAAAACCTAAAAAAGCAACAGCAAATAAAGTCAACAAAATAAACGATTTTCTCATATTTTTTCAAAATTTAATTTTTCCCCGACCTTGTAAAATCAATCCCCCAACCTTTTAATTCTATATTAATTTATTGTTTTTATCATTTTGCTTTTTCCATATAATAATCTTAATTTAGAGAAAAAAATTGTCAAGTGAAATTTTTTGGATTTAATTTTGGAAATTATTTTTTAAAAATTTTTTTGAGCAGTGTTTTTGGATTTGAAAAGCTTACTTTTACTTTAATTCTCTAAAATTTTTCTCTGAAAATTTAATAAAAGATTTCAAAATAGAAAATAATTTTTTCAACTTTGAAAATTCTTGCTACGCCTATTTTTCGCAACATTGCACTCGGTCTTGGTAATCTTTTTTTTCTGAAATTAAAAAAGGAGAAAGAAGGTTGTTAACAAAATCAAAAATTTTTTTTCATAATTAAGTTACCTAAAGAAGCTTTACAAAATTTAAATCTTTTACTTTATAAAATAATAATTTCAAAATTGAGGAGTTGTATAAAAACGAGAAATTTTCATTTTTTAGAAATAGCTTTTAAAAATTCAGAAAAACTTCTCGTTTTCTTTTTTTTCAGTAATCTTTCCCCTTCTATTACACTTTTGAGTAAAATCAACAATTCTTCTAAATGTTCCTTTTTTAAAACTACAAATTTTTTCCCATTATTTCCAAATTCCCCAATCCTTTTCATGACGCCCGCAGAGTCTCCAAATATCAAAAATCAATACACATTGCGTAACATTGGGTATATCCAATAGGCTGAGTCCCGCCACCTGAAGAATAATATGCCTCAAGTACCCATCCATTATTTTGCAATGTTACTTTACACCTCCATGAATCGTTATACTGTTCAGTTATATTATCACGAACTTGCCACTCTTGACCTACTAAAGCGCAAAAAAAATGATTGCCCATTTGTGTGGTTACAGAGCAACCCGTTGAGCAATTTGAAGGACCAGCCTGCGCAAAATACGGACCTGAAAAACTTCCTCTAAGAGTACCACAAGTAAGAGAACTACCAATACCGGTAACAAATTGATTTGAAGGACAGGCAGAGGGAAAATTGGTCAATCTTGCCCAAGGAACAGAACCACCTTGAAGAGTACCAGACCATCTAACATCGCCAGCAATATCTAATTTATAAGAAGGAATTGTCGTCCCGATGCCAACATTATAATTAATACTATTTGGATAAAGATTGGATCCAGATAAAGTCCAATAAGTTTCTCCGCCTCCACTTCCACCTCCTCCAACATCATCTTGCTCGCATACTACTGTACCATCTTTGTTAATTACTCTTATTGAAGAACCCTCAGCGCAACTACCCGTTACTCTCGCTTGAATAGTGTTGGTATTAACAGATAAAGTTAGATTGCCATTTGCTCCACCATCACTAATTTGAATACCTGAACCAGCAGCCAAAACTCTTTCATTAGTCAAGGTTGTATTTGAATTTAACACTAAATAACTAGCATCTATAGGAGCACCACCTCCTCCACCACTTGGCCATGAAGTCCTACAATCGCTACCTATACAAAGACCAGTTCCGCCCCTAACATAACCTGAAGAATAAATATCTCCGCCTTGAACATGCAATTTGTAAGAAGGTGCCGTCGTCCCGATGCCGACGTTGCCATCCATTATGTGATACTCACTAGCCCGTAACCTCATAGGAGTTAAGGCGCTACCTGCGTTATTAACCGTTTCTAAAGTTGTCTCATTCGAATAGTCCCAAACTAAAAAGTTTCTATCGATAGCTGTATTAACTTGAAATTTTCCTAAGGGTCCCGTCGTCCCGATGCCGACGTTGCCATCAAAATAAGCGTTAGAATATCCTCGAATGATTCCACCAATTCCCAAAGCTCCTGATTTATATTGAGTATTATCTCCTATATTTATTGGTGCGGGTACATTTCCTTGAGGTGGAGCTTGAGTTGGTTCTTGCCAAGCATAAATTATCACTGCTATAAAGAGAGTAGAAATTAAGATTACAGGTAGAGTGTAAGTTAATGCTTTTTTGATTTTTTCTTTCATTGTAATTTTTTGTAATTAATTTATTTTCGACCTTATTTGTTATTCTTTGTTAAATTTTGTCTTTTATTGTCTTAATTTTTCAATCTCTTTTAATTGCTCCTCTGGGGTTTTGGTTGAAGGTGGACTTGGTTTTTTTAATTGTTCAAGTTCTTTTAATTGCTC
>Ga0207433_10001492_pt1 | contig 50312 bp, 48 predicted proteins | sample YelNatPaOPGAMG01_FD_187559 | JGI IMG/M metagenome (GOLD analysis project Ga0207433, IMG submission 187559) | Hot spring thermophilic microbial communities from Obsidian Pool, Yellowstone National Park, USA - OP-RAMG-01 (SPAdes) (version 3) | ecosystem: Environmental > Aquatic > Thermal springs...
TTTGCGGGCGTGCGGAGCCCGGCCTTGCCCTCCCTTGGAACCCCAATTAATATGGTGGCACCCTTCTGGGGCAAGTGGCTCGGGTTCTTTGCCTTTGGGGCTTGGTTATAACCGAAAAGGGGAAGATGACCATGCGAAAGGAGATGATCGTCGCGACAATCTTTTTTCTCGCAGTGGGCTTTTGTGGGCTTTGGGGGGTCGAGGCCCAGGAGGATGTCCTCAAGCACCCATCCTGCAAGTTCTGCGGCATGGACAGGAGCAAGTTTTCCAAGACCAGGATGCTCATAGAGTATGATGACGGAACAAGCGTGGGGACCTGTAGCATCCACTGTGCGGCCGTGGAGCTGGCCGTGACCATAGACAAGATTCCGAGGAAGATCATGGTGGCCGACTACGAAACTGGCCAGCTTCTGGATGCGGAAAGGGCGTTTTGGGTAATTGGAGGAGACATTCCCGGGGTTATGACCCGAAGAGGGAAGTGGGCATTCCAAGATAGGGAGAGGGCTGAGGGATTCGTCCGGGGACATGGAGGCGTTGTCGTGGACTTCGAGGCTGCCATGAGGGCTTCTTACGAGGACATGTACGAGGATACCAAGGCAATCAGGGAAAGACGAAAAGCAAGGTCGCACAAACACTGAGGAGAAGGGGGCGAGTCGAGGGACCGACTGCGGCCTTCAGCTCGATGTCCCCAGGAGCTTGAGGATCCGCTCCAGATCCCTGAGGCCGTAATACTCTATGACTATTGCTCCCTTTCTCTTCCCGTGGCGGATCTCGACCTTTGTGGAAAGGGACGAGCGAAGTCTATCCCTTATCCATGCGAGATCAGGTGGAAGCTCGGCTTTCTTTTTTGATCTTGCCAGTGGGGAGGCCGAAAGTTTTCTCGCGGCCTCTTCGGCGGCTCTCACCGAAAGGCCCTTTGTGATGATCCATTTGAGGAGTTTAGGTTGGAGTTCGGGGGCCACAGAGAGGATGCACCTCGCGTGTCCTGCCGTTATCTCTCCTCTCTCGAGAGCACTCTGCGCCTCGGGAGGCAGCTTGAGAAGCCTGAGGGAGTTGGCGATGGTGGATCGGTCCTTGCCGAGTCTTCGTGCGAGCTCCTCTTGGGTCACGCCATATAGGGACATGAGAGCCTGGTATGCCCTAGCCTCCTCCAAGGGGGTGAGGTCCTCCCTTTGGATATTCTCTATGAGGGAGAGTTCCAGGGCCTCCCTGTCCGAGACCTCCCTCAATATTGCGGGGATCTCCTTGAGGCCCGCTAGCTTTGCGGCCCTCCACCTCCTCTCTCCCGACACAAGCTGATAGGTGGTTCCATAGGATCTCACAATCACAGGGGTGAGTACGCCCTTCTCCTTTATGGTCTGGACCAGCTCCCCTAACTTTGCCTCGTCGAAATGTTGCCTCGGCTGGGAGGGGTGAGGAACTATGGAGTCTATGGGACAGAGGAAAAGGGTCCCCTCCTGTTCTGGGGGAATGAGGGCATCGAGCCCTCGGCCTAGGGCTTTGGACCTCTTCATGTCGCGTCTCCGTGTTTTCTCATGAGTTCCCAGGCAAGTTCCAAATAGGCCCTGGATCCGGCACATGAGATGTCATACAGTATCGCGGGTTTCCCGTGGCTGGGAGCCTCAGCGAGCCTCACGTTGCGGGGTATCACTGTGTCGAAGACCTTTTTTCCGAAGTGTCCCCTGACCTCCGCTTCCACCTGGCGGGCCAGGTTCATTCGGCCATCGAACATGGTGAGGACAATGCCCTCGAGTTCCAGGTTGGGATTGAGTCTCGCCTTCACGAGCCTTATGGTCCTGAGAAGGTTGGTGAGTCCTTCGAGGGCATAGTACTCGCACTGGAGAGGGATCAAGACAGAGTGGGAGGCCGTGAGGGCATTGACCGTGAGGAGGCCCAGGGAGGGTGGGCAGTCGAGAAAGGCGTAGCGGAAGCCGAGATCCTCTATCTCCCTTAGGCTCTTGGCCAGAAGCCTCTCCCTCGACGGATGGCCCACCATTTCTACTTCCAAGCCTATGAGGGATGGGGCTGAAGGGACCATGGAAAGGAGGGGCATCTCCGTGGGGAGGATCACCTCCTTGAGTTTCTCCCTTCCCAGAAGCACATGGTAAAGGTGGGCCCTTATGGTCTTTCCATCGATGCCCATTCCTGATGTGGCATTGGCTTGAGGATCGCAGTCCACAAGGAGGGTCTTTCTCTCGGCCGCAGCGAGGGAAGCTGCGAGATTGATTGCCGTGGTGGTCTTCCCTACCCCCCCTTTTTGATTGGCTACGCATATGATCCTCAATGGGAGCCTCTCTGAAGTGGAGATCTAATGGGAATCGTCTGCTTCCACAAGCCTCCCTCCACGGCTCGAGGCCTTGGGAGCTAGGTAAGACCCCTTTCCTCCTCTCGAGCCCAAATGGAGGAAAGGGGCTAGCCATTGAAACAATGAGATAGCACGTGCGATGGGAAATTTACAAGCCGCCTTCGAGGGCTGTTTCACGTGAAACAATCCCCTCTCCGGACCACAAGGAGTCTCCTTCCCTTCCCCACAACGGGAAGCTCCAATGTCCTTCTCTCCACGAGGCTCCAATTGGAGTCTCTCAAGGCCTCCCCAATCCCGGCCTCTTCCGCTTCCCCTAGCATGAGCACTGCCTTTCCCCGATCCCGGAGAAAAGGCTCAACCCACCTGAGCCACTTCCCTGCAGGGGCAACCCCTCTCGCCACAGCGAGATCCCACTCACCTTCCAAAACACACCCCTCGCCGATCCTCCCCTCCACGACGGACACCCTCTCGAGCCCCAATATCCTCACAACATGTCTCAGAAAATTGGCCCTCTTGCGCCTAGCCTCAACGAGGCATACCTCGAGGTCACCCCTAGCAATCCCCAGGGGAAGCCCCGGAAAACCAGCACCCGACCCCACATCGAGAATCCTCCTGGCATCCCCAATAACCGTAAGAAGAGTGAGGGAGTCATAGAAGTGAAGCCAAAGGACACTCCTTGTATCAGCGCTCCCCACGAGCCTGATCTTCTCGTTCCACTCCCTCAGCTCCTCCAGATACCTGCGAAACCTCCCCAAGGACAAATCGTCCAGGGCAACACCCAAGGCCTGCGCTTCCCTCCTGAAACGGTCCCACTCAGCCTCTTCCCGGCCCATCACTTCCCTATGCAGAACCTCTCGAAAATCCTCGCCAAGACCTCATCGTCCGCCTTCACTCCCCGAAGCTCGTCCAAGCATTCCATGGCGCCCCTGAGCTCCTCAGCCACAAGCTCCCACCACACACCATCCCCTCCTTGGGAGACCATCTCTCTCGCACGCCCCAAGTGGGAGCAGAATCTGGAAACCAGATCCCTGTGCCTGGCATTGGTCAATGCCCACTCCTCACCCTCGTCCCCTCCCAAGAGCTCATCCCTGATTGCATCGAGAAGTTCCCTGACGCCCCACCCTTTGAGGGCAGAGACCCTCACCAACCTCCTTGCCCTCACCGCCTCGGGTAGCTGCTCCAAACGGGCCCTTTCCTCCAGATCCACCTTGTTCCAAGCGACAATGCATGGCTTCTCCACAACCCACCCCTCCACCTCCCCCAAGGGCGGGATCTCCTCCTTGCTCGAGTCTATGACGAGCACGAGGAGATCGACCTCCCCCATCCTCTCCCTCAGGAGCCTCCTTCCGTGTCTCTCTATCTCGTCTCCCTCCTCCCTTATCCCAGCAGTGTCTATGGCCCTTATGGGAAGGCCGCCCCACTCGAGAGGCTCCTCCACGAGATCCCTAGTGGTCCCTGGAAGATCCGTGACTATGGCCCTCTCGTAGCCCACCATGGCATTGAGGAGGCTCGATTTCCCAGCATTCACAGGGCCTATGAGCATGACCCTGGCACCCTCCCTGGCCAGTCTTCCCCTTCTGTAGGTCTCGAGTATCCCCTCTGCCCTCAAAAGAAGCTCCCCGAGGGCCTTCCCCACGGCCTCACCATCAACGGCTGGAAGGTCCTCATCGGGAAAATCTATCCCTGCCTCCACCGAGCTCATGAGATCCAGGAGTCTCTCCTTCCACTGAGCCGCCTCCCTCGCAAGTCCCCCAACCAACTGCCCCAGGGCGAGACGCCTTGCGGCCCGGCTCCTGGCCTCCACCATGTCGAGGACCGCCTCAGCCTGGGTGAGATCTATGCGGCCATTCAAGAAGGCCCTCAGGGTGAACTCCCCTGGATTGGCCACCCGAGCCCCGCACTGGAGCACTGCCTCCAGGACCTCCTGCACCACCGAGGGCCCTGAGTGGACCTGTATCTCGAGACAGTCCTCCCTGGTATAGGAACGAGGAGCCTCCATGAGGACGGCCATGGCCTCGTCTATGTACTCCTCTGACCCTGGAGCCCTCACGCGGCCGTAATAGAATCTGTGGGACCTCAAAGGATGGGAACCCCTGGCTGGTTCAAATACACTCTCCGCGATCTTCCGACAAAGGGGACCGCTCAAGCGAACTATCCCTATGGCCCCCTTCCCTCGGGGAGTTGCCACTGCGGCTATGGTGTCCCTGAATCCCCATTGCCTCATCCAATTCCATCGCTCCCAATGAGTGCCTTGGTCCCTGCTACTAGCCAACAAAGGCCCAGAAACATGCCATCATCCCCTCGATTCCCGCCCGTGGGACGCGGTGGTCTTTTCCCTTCCCCTTGTCTCCTCAGCGCTCACAACGACCCTCCGCATGGGGCCATCGCCGATGCTTCTCGTTGTGACTCCAGGCTCCTCCTTCAAGGTAAGGTGGATCGTCCTCCTGTCCCTCGCATTCAGGGGGCCGATGATCACGGGCTTGCCCTCCCTGGCCCTTCTCGCTGCAGCCAATGCCCTCCTTCTCAACTCTTCCTCTCTGCCTGCCCTGAACCCCTGGGCGTCCACCACGACCTTGCACCTCTCGGACCTTCCCCTATTGACCACCTTGTCCACCAGGTACTGTATGGCATCGAGGACCTCCCCCTCCCTGCCGATCACCTCCTTGGCTCCAGCCCCCTCGAGCTCCACCACTATGCCCCCCTCGGCTGTGGGTTTGGCAACTGGAGTGCACTCCCAACCACCACGGTGCAAGAGCCCCTCCAAGAATCGAGTGGCGATCTCTTCCCCTTTGGGCTCGACCCAGGCCCTTATGGTCACAGAGGACCTCCCCAAAAACCCCAGGAGCCCCCGGCTCCTCTCCAGGACCTCGTACCTGACATCGTCCCGGCTCGTACCGAGCTCCCTGGCCGCCCTCTCCAAGGCCTCATCCAGCGTCTTGCCTTCCACCTCTATCCTTCTCATTCTCGGAGCACCTCCCACATCCTGCACCGGGACCCAACCCTCAGTCCAGCCTAGCATTTATGTAAATCTGCTGCACTATGGAAAGGACGTTATTTATGAGCCAGTAGAGGACCAGGCCCGAGGGGAAGGATATGAACAGGAAGGTGAAGAAGATGGGCATGAGCATCATGACTTTGGCCTGTGTGGGATCCCCTGTCGAGGGGGTCATCTTCTGTTGGATCACCATGGATACACCCATGAGCAGGGGAAGGGGACCTATACCCTCTATGCCGAAGAAGCTCATCCCTGGGGGAAAACGCAGCAGATAATCCGGGGCTGAAAGGTCCTTGATCCAGAACACGAACGGGGCATGCCTCAACTCTATGGAGTCCATGAGGGCCTTGTAAAGGGCGAAGAAGACGGGAATCTGAAGGAGCATGGGGAGACAGCCGCCCAAGGGGTTTATCTTGTGGGTCTTGTAAAGGAGCATCATCTCTCGGTTGAGCTGCTCCCTATCGTCCTTGAAGCGCTCCCTTATCTGCTTTATCCTCGGCTGGAGCCTCTGCATCTCTCTCATGGAAGCGAAGCTCTTGTGGGTGAGAGGCCAGAAGATGAGCTTTATCACTATGGTGAGCACTATGATGGCAATGCCGTAATTGTGAGTGTACTCGTTGATGAATTTCATGGAGAGGAGAAGAGGTCTCGCGATTATGTCGAAAAAGCCGAGATGAAGCGCCTTGTCCAAATCCTCCCCTGCAGCCTTGAGATCCTCTATGGACTTGGGCCCGAAATAGGCCAGGAACCGATAGTCGCACCCACCTTCCTTCGCAGGACCGCCCCAGAGGGTCACCCTCACACTCTCTTTGGAGTCCTCGAGGAAAAGGTCCTTTCTCCCCGGACCAGAGGGGACGATGGCCGAGAGAAAGTAGTGGAGCGCCACCCCACCCCATCTGGCCTCCATGGGCCTTCCCGCCTGCTTGGACACATCCAATTCCTCGAGCCCGTGGGGGCTCAAGGCCACAGGCCCGGCAAATACCCCTGATTTGCTGGAGAACTCCGACTTGGGATAGGAAAGGGCGAGCCCAAGCCTCTCAGCCAGGGGCCTTCCCTCCCTGTCGCAGGCCCTCACCACAACATCCACGACATACCTGTCGGGATAAAACGTGAACTCCTTCTCGATCCGTCCTCCCCCCTCGAGGAGGGCGAAGGCCCTTATGGTCCTGGCTGCAGAAGTGGCATCCACGTTGCTGCCTAGCGGGTCTGTCCTGAATCGGACCTTGGCCATTTCCGCCGCCATCTCCCCCTGGGCAGTGAGCTCCAAGGCCCTCCCACCTGCCCTGACAAGCTCTATGGAAGGGGACCCATGCTCCAGACTCTCCCTGTACCTCGTCAATCTCCAGCTCTGGATTGTAGCGGTGCTCGTGGACAGGACCGCAACGTAAAGAGGAGTCGTGATCTCGACCAATTCCTCCTGGAAGTCCCCCCCCTCCTGCTTCAAGACCTCCAGGGGCTCCCTCTCGGGCTTTGGGAGGAAATCGGCCTGAACAGATTGTTCCTTGCCCTCTTCCTGGATCTCCCTCACAGGCCCTCTGGGCTTCTCCTGGGGGACAAAGAGATAGCTCCATACGGTCACTATCAACAATGAAAGGACAAAGGCCAGTAAAGCCCTCTTTTCCATTCCTCACTCTCCCGTAGCTCTAGCCGAGCAAGCTCAGTTTCGATCCCTGTGGAGTCGACTCTCCCGAGCCCACTTCCTGGCCTCGAATTCGCAAGACGCAATCCTGGAAACCATGGAGACAGGCCTTGACCCCTTGGTCCACCCTCTCCAGGCCCATCCCTTCCTGGAACAGAGTTTCCCTTTTCTGGCTCAATCCCTCAGGGAACCGGATCATAGCCTCCCGGATGGAAGGGGTGGCACTTCAAGAGTCGTTTGAGGCCGAGCCATGAACCCTTGAGGGATCCGTAGCGGGAAACGCACTCTTTGGCGTACTCCGAGCAAGTTGGGTAAAACCTGCAACTCGGCGGGAGGAAGGGAGATACCATCCTCTGGTAGATTCCTATGGCGAGCAATATCAGTCCCCTCACCCCTGCCCCCTCCATCTTCGGGCGAACTCCCCCAGGGCCTCAGCTATGTCGCGATAGCGGGTATTGCCCCTCATTCTCCTCGCCACCACGACCATGTCGACGGGCAGCTCCCGAAGGGTCCTATTGGTCCTGAAGGCCTCCCTTATCCAGCGTTTCAAGAGGTTGCGACCAACGGCCCCCGCCACAGTCCTCCTTATGGATATGCCCAGCCTTGCACCCTGCAACCTATTGGGCGCGGCCACAACCACTAGGTCGCCGAAATGGTGGGCCTTTCCTCGGCTCATTATCCTCCTGAATTCCGAGGAAGAACGGATCCTCCTCCATGAGGGAAGATCGAGATGCACTTTGCAAACCATGAGGCCTCAAACGCTGATCCTCTTGCGTCCTTTGGCCCTCCTCCTGCTCAAGACCTTCCTGCCCCCCTTAGTCCTCATCCTCACACGAAAGCCGTGGGTTCTCTTTCTCCTGAGATTGTTGGGCTGAAAAGTTCTCTTCATCCCCGTCTTCTCCTCACCCAAAATATCCCCGCTGTCCCAATATTATGCTTCGAGCTCCTGGCTCGGGTCAACCAGAGCTCGAGTCCTAGGAGGATTTTGGCCCGAGGTCCAGGCGCACTGTCCGCAAGTGACCCCCGTCTTGATCGTGGCCCCGAGGCCTGGTACGATCTTGGGACAGGTGTGGGGACTCCGCTCAACTCCAAGGCCCAATGAGGAGCCCGAAAGATAGGCCGGTCTCGAGACCTGAGGGACCACCTTTCAGGTGTCGGAAGGGGGCTCTTGGCCCGCCCGTCTAGAAGGGGGCCTTCCCTTTAAGGGGCGATAGCTACCGAGGACAAGGCCCAAGGGCCCCATACATCAGGGAGCTCGAGACAAAAAGATAAAGGAACACAACCCCGGCCCAAGGTCGAGGGGATTGGCCCCTGAGAAAGGAACAAGTGGACCTTCGGGATCCGAGCTTCAGGACGGACTCGCCAGTAGCTTCCCCTCAGGGCAAAAGGGGTAGGCCCTCCTCAAGCCCTCTTTCTCAGCCTGCAGGGCCTCTGGGGTTAGGGCGGCCGGTTCCCAGGGGCTTGAAAGCCAGGGGATCGAACGAAAATGGGACAAGGAGAGTTCGCTGATATAGCCGTTGACCTTCCCCTTACTGGCCTTCTCACATACAAGGTTCCAGAGGAGCTAAGGGGAAGGATCGGGCCTGGCTCCATAGTGAGGGTTCCCCTTAGAAGGTCCGAGATCAACGGGGTTGTGATCTCACTCCATGGGAACCCCCCTTCCACGGAGCCAAAAGAGGTCCTGGGTCTCCTCGAAGAGAGTCCTCTTTTCACCGAGAAGGAGATGGAATGGTACAGGTGGGCATCCAGATACTACTTTCAGCCCCTGGGCAGGGTATTGTTTGCAGGGATTGGCTTTCTGCCTGGCCCCAGAGGGAAAGGGAGGAGAAGGCCCCCAGATCCCTTCCCCGATGAGGGAGAAGGGCCGAGAAAAACCATTCCCCAACTCACAGAGGGCCAGAGACAGGCCTTGGAGAGGATCGAGCCTGCCATATGCGAATCCAAGTTCGAGACCTTCCTTCTCTGGGGTGTCACGGCCAGTGGCAAGACAGAGGTCTACCTGAGGGCGATCCAAGTGGCCCTCGAGTGCGGCAAAGAGGCGATAGTGCTGGTCCCCGAGATCTCTCTCACGGACCAACTGGTCACAGAGTTGAGGGGGCGATTCGGCCGCAGGGTGGCCCTGCTCCACAGCAAGCTCTCAAGGGGAGAGAGGGCCGAGATGTGGCTTCGGGTTCATAGGGGCGAGATACCAGTTGTAGTGGGCGCCAGATCAGCGGTCTTCGCTCCCTGCCACAATTTGGGACTGATAGTCGTTGACGAGGAGCACGATGGAGCGTACAAGCAGGAGGAGGGCTTTCGTTACAATGCGAGGGACATGGCCCTCATGAGAGGGAAGATCATGGGATTCCCAGTGATTCTGGGCTCGGCCACTCCATCCCTCGAGACCTACTACAATGCCAGAAGGGGAAAGATCTGCCTCCTGCAACTTCCCGAGCGGCCCGAAGGCAGGGGGCCAACGGAGGTCCAGGTCGTGGACCTGAGGCGTAGGGGCCGGAAGGTCCGACCTCGTGGCATCATCTCTCCTCCGCTCCATCAGGCCATGGCCGAGACCCTGGAGAGGGGGGAGCAGGTACTACTTTTTCTGAACCGCAGGGGATTCGCCACCTTCCTCATTTGCGAGGATTGTGGCTACACGTTCAGGTGCAGGAACTGTGCCGTCTCCTTGGTGCACCATCTCTCAGAGGGTGCCCTCATGTGCCACTATTGCGGCTGGAAGCACCCAGCTCCTCCCCTGTGCCCTTCCTGTGGAGGGCCGGATGTCAGGGACTTGGGCATTGGGACAGAGGCGGTGGAGTTGGCTGTGAGGGAGCTATTTCCATGGGCGAGGGTGCTTAGAATGGACAAGGACACGACAACGAGAAAGCATGCCCACAGGGAGATCCTGAGGGCCTGGAGAAGAGGTGAGGCCGACATCCTCATCGGGACCCAGATGATAGCCAAAGGCCACCATGTGCCCAATGTCACCCTGGTGGGGATAATTCTCGCTGACTCCACATTGAATCTGCCGGACTTCAGGGCCTCGGAGAGGACTTACCAACTGCTTATCCAAGTGGCGGGGAGGGCAGGCAGGGGAAGAAGGCCGGGAAGGGTGATCGTCCAATCCTATGAGCCTGACCATCCCGCCATAGCCTTCTGCCCTTCCCAGGATTACGAGGCCTTCGCCTCCAGGGAGCTGAGGCTGAGGAAACGGGCATCCTATCCCCCATATTCCCGATTGGTGCTCATGAGGGTCTCGGCTCCGAGGGAGGACTCGGCTGCGAAGGCCGCAACCCTTCTGGGAGACGTGGCCAAGAAGATATGCGGGGAGAAGGACGAAGTCCTTTGCCTCGGGCCCTCCCCAGCACCCATCGCGAAGCTAAAAGGGAGATTCCGCTGGCAACTACTCCTCAAGAGCCCCTCGAGGCCCAGGCTGAGGGAGGCCGTGGAGTCCATCCTGAGGGAGGCCAGTGGGAAGATGCCCCCGAGAGCGCGCCTCGCAGTGGATGTGGATCCCCAATCCTTCCTGTGAAAGGCTCCCATGAGGGAAGCCCGGGCTTATTGCGTTGAAACTCCTCGGGATGTAAATTCCTCTCAGGGAACGAGGGACCAAAGGCATGAACGAGAACGAGAAGGACATGTGGGATGCCTCCCGAGACCCAAGGTGGACAAGCCTCATTCTGGACAGCATAGGGGATGGGGTCTTCACCGTCGACAGGGAGGGGAAGATCACCTCCTTCAATAGGGCAGCAGAGGAGATCACCGGGTTCAGCCGCGAGGAGGCCATAGGTCAATATTGTCATGAGATCTTCAGGGCCAATATCTGTTTCGAGGATTGCCCTCTCAGGAGAACCGCCCAGACCAAAGAGCGCATCGTGAATCTGGAAGTGACCATTCTGAGCAAGGACAATCGGGAGATCCCCATAAGCATCTCCACAGCGCAGATAGTTGACGAGCAGGGGCAGGTAATAGGGGCTGTCGAGACCTTCAGGGATCTCTCTCTCATCCGGCAGCTTCAGGAAGAGGTCTCAGGTCGTTACAGGTTCGAGGACATAGTGAGTAGGAGCAAGGCCTTCTCCAGAATATTTCAGGTGCTTCCCGATATAGCCCAGAGCGATTCCACGGTTCTCCTTTGCGGGGAGAGCGGGACGGGGAAAGAACTCTTCGCCTCGGCCATCCACAACCTCAGCAAGCGGTGCAAGGGCCCATTTGTCAAGGTGAACTGTGGAGCTCTCCCGGAGACCCTTCTCGAGTCAGAGCTCTTCGGGTACAAGAGGGGGGCATTCACGGGGGCTGTCGTGGACAAACCCGGAAGGTTCAAAATTGCAGAGGGAGGCACGCTCTTTCTGGACGAGGTGGGAGACCTCTCCCTCGGGACTCAAGTCAAGCTCCTGAGGGTTCTGGAAAGGAAGGAATACGAGCCCCTGGGCGGTATCAAGACGGAGAGAGCTGATGTGAGGATAGTTGCCGCCACCAATTTGGATTTGGAGGAGCTAGTTGCCCGCAAACGGTTCAGGGAGGATCTCTATTACAGACTGAATGTGGTGAGAATAGACATTCCACCTCTGAGGGAGAGGCCCGAGGACATCCCCCTTCTCATAGAACACTTCCTCCACAGACTCAATCGGAAGATGGGAAAGCAGGTGAGAAGGCTTTCGGACAAGGCCCTCCAGATCCTCCTCGACTACACTTACCCTGGCAATGTCCGTGAACTCCAGAACATCCTGGAACATGCCATGATCCTGTGCAAAGGGGTGGAGATACAGCCAAGACACCTTCCGGCATATCTCACGCGAAGGACCCCCCTCACCTCCCCTCCCCCCTCCCAGACCTTGGCCGGAGCGGAGATCCTGAGGGAGAAGGAAAAGGAGGCAATTCTATCGGTCCTACAGAGAAGCTCCTTTCGTTTGAGCGAAGCGGCGAAGGACCTAGGGATTCACAGATCCACCCTCTGGAGAAAGATGAAGAGGCTGGGAATAGAAAAGCCCAGAAGCGTTGCAAAATCGCAATAGTAGCATTTCTGCAACACCCTGGAAGGGGTCTTTCCCTCGGCCAGCGCCAGTTTCGTTGCGCTACTGCAACTTTAGCGCTTTTTTACAGTGAACGGTTGAGCCTCCCTCCCTTGAAGGAGGAGCTCCACTGGCCTGCGGTTTTGCCCTTCTCCTTGGTCCCCTTCCTCTCCGTGTCTCTTCCCGGTTTTTCCTGGCACGGAACTTGATACGAACACGTCTCCGGAGAGTGGGGGAATGAAGGTCGCGGTCTTGAGGTACAGGGAGAGGGTCGCTCCCAGGTATGGTTTCAGCGAGGATGCCCTCATAGTTGACCTTGTGGGGAACGAGGCGAGAGACCAGGAGGTGATCCCCCTCAGGGGTTGGTTCCCCTACGAGATCCCCAAGCTTCTCAAGGAGAAGGGGGTCGAGGTCGTTATCGCGGGGGGGATCAACGGAGTCTTCCAGGAAATGTTCCGATCCTTCGGGATCGAGGTAGTTTGGGGGTTCATAGGCACTCCGGAAGAGGCTCTAGCCGCCTTCTCCATGCGAGGGACAGGTGGATGGAGAGTCCCATGTGGCCGTAGGAGGGCAAGACGCCGCCTGGGACAGAGGAATCGATCCTTCGGAAAGGAGGTGAAGTGAGATGCCAGGACTGGATGGCACTGGACCCCTGGGAATGGGTCCCGGCACGGGATGGGGCCTTGGCTGGTGTTTCGGCCCCAGAGGCTGGCGTCGGGGGCCCTGGCGAATGGGGCCCTGGTGGTCTCGTGGCAGGGGCCCGGCCTTTGGCTGGTGGCCCAGATGGGGGAGAGGCCCCGGCAGAGGTCTCGGGTGGAGACGCTGGGCGCCAGGGTTCGCTGGGTGGTGGGACCCGCCTACCCGGGAGGAGGAACTGGAGTGGCTCAAGGATGAGGCTCAGGCGCTGAGAGAGGAGCTCCAGTGGATAGAGAAGCGCATGGAGGAGCTGGAGGAGAAAGAGGCCAAGTGACGAATCCTTGAGCCCTAGGCGAGGGCACAGGCCCTCGCCTAGCCTCAGAACGATTTCACCGGAGAGGACATATGCCTACGAACAAGGATGTGTGCGAGAAGGATAAGCCTTGCGAGACTTGCAGCGCAGCGGACAAGTGCACCCAAGAGGAAAAGGAGAGACACGAGGAGCGAAGGCTCAAAGAGACCCTATTCCACATTCGGCACAAGCTCATGGTCATGAGCGGGAAAGGTGGGGTCGGCAAGACAACCGTTGCCGTGAACCTCGCGGCAGCATTGGCCATGGAAGGGCATCGGGTGGGCCTTTTGGATGCTGACATCCATGGACCCAATGTCCCCAGGATGTTGGGCCTGGACTTTCACTGGGTGGAGGGCTCCAAGGAAGGGCTGAGGCCAGTAGAGGCCTTTCCCAATCTCAAGGTGATCTCCATGGCCCTCATATCCAGAAACCCGGACTCTCCCATCGTGTGGCGAGGGCCCATAAAGCACAACGTGATCAAACAGTTCCTCAGTGACGTCCAGTGGGGGGACCTCGACTTCCTGGTGGTGGATCTCCCCCCTGGAACTGGGGACGAGCCCTTGAGTGTCGCCCATCTCATAGGGCAGGTGGACGGCTCCATCATAGTGACCACCCCCCAAGATGTGGCGCTTCTCGACTCCAGGAAGGCCGTTGGTTTCAGCAGGTTACTTCACATCCCTGTCCTCGGGATAGTGGAGAACATGAGCGGTCTTGTCTGTCCCCATTGTTCCAGGGAGATCCCACTGTTCAAAGTGGGGGGAGGTGAAAAGGCAGCCCAGGAACTCAAGGTAGACTTCCTGGGCCGAATTCCCATAGAGCCCGACATGGTGGAGTGCTGCGACAATGGGAGGCCTCTGGTCATAGCCAAGCCATACTCACGTGCCAAGAAGGCCTACCAGGAGCTGGCCTCGGCCGTGATGGCGAAACTGGCCCAAGTCTCCCCGACGACGAGCGCCCGCCTGGGCCCATGAGAGACTTGGAAAGAAGGGAAGCTTTCGAGGGCTCAGGGCCGAAAAGAGATGGCCTAACCAGCCAAGGAATGGAGGTAACGAGGTGAAAGTCGCAGTCACAGCAACAGGTCCTGATCTCGACCATGAGGTGGATCCGAGATTCGGAAGGGCCAAGTATTTTCTCCTTGTGGACACCGAGACCATGCAGTGGAGGGCGATCCAGAACTCAACGAGCCTCGAGCTCGCCCAAGGGGCTGGAATTCAGGCTGCCCACACAGTCCTCAAGGAATGCCCCGATGTGGTATTGACGGGGAATTGTGGTCCAAAGGCCTTCAAGGTCCTGGAGGCGAGGGGAGTGAAAGTGGCCCTGGGAGCAAAGGGCACTGTGCGCCAGGCCCTGAAGGACTTCCTCGATGGGAAGTACGAGACGGCCTCTGGCCCGAATGTGCCCGGTCATTGGGGTTGAGGAGGGGGCGGGAACTCTGAAGCAAGGCCCCTCTTGCGTGCCCAATGGATGGGCGGCGGCCTCGAGGGCGTGCTGGACTTTGGCCTGTGTGAAGAACAGTCTCGCAACCGGACGAGAACTGGGAGTACAAAAAACTGAAGTCTTTCCGAAGGGGGGAGAGGATGAGATTCGCGATTCCTCTGGCCAATGGTCTACTGTGCAATCACTTTGGACACTGCGAGCTTTTCGCCATAGTGGAGACCGATGGCAACAGGATCAAGGAGAAGAAGCTCCTTCCCCCACCTCCCCACGAGCCTGGTGTCATACCTAGATGGCTCAAGGAGCTGGGGGTGGAAGTGGTCATCGCAGGAGGTATGGGCGCGAGGGCCATGGGGATGTTCCAGCAAATGGGGATCGAGGTCATAACAGGAGCGCCCATCGAGACCCCCGAGAGCCTGGTGGAGAACTACATGAATCGAACGCTCGAGGTCGGGCCCAACGTGTGCGATCATTAAAAGCGCAGAGGATCATATCCGAGAGATGGGGCTCAGGGGGCCAGGGGATGGAGCACGACAATGGATCCGGTATTCAGGAGGAACTGGACAGAATCCTGCTCGAGGAGATAGGGAGGACCTCGAGCCCCCAGCTCATAGAACATGCCCTGAGGCCACACAACGTGGGGGCACTCGAGGGTCCGGACGGGGAGGCCACAGTGAGCGGCCTCTGTGAGGATACTGTGAGGATACAGCTTCGGCTAGAGGGGTCAAAGGTCAGCGAAATAGCTTTTATGACCAATGGTTGTGCTGCAACTGTCGCCTGCGCGAGCATGGCAACGGAGCTCGCGAAGGGCAAGACCATCCAGGAGGCATTGAGGATAGACGGCCACAAGATCAGGGAAGCCCTGGGTGGTCTTCCCCGGGAGCACACCCACTGCGCTGACCTCGCGGCAAACACATTGAGGCAGGCCCTCCTCGATGCCCTGGAAAAGAAGAGAGATCCCTGGAAGAAGCTCTACAGGAGCAAAGGTCGAATATGAAGACATCGTCTGTCATCGCAGTGGCGAGTGGCAAGGGGGGGACAGGCAAGACCCTGGTGGCGACAAACCTAGCTAGGGTTTTGGGGGAAAGGGCCCAGATAATAGACTGCGATGTGGAGGAGCCCAATGTCCATCTCTTTCTTCGTCCCACCGTGGAGACCATAACCCCATTCACACTTCCCGTTCCGGAAGTGGACCTCTCCAAATGTAGCTTCTGTGGTCGGTGCGGGGATGTATGCCAATATAAGGCCATAGTTGTGGTGGGAAAACAGGTCCTCACATTCCGCGAGCTGTGTCACGGCTGTGGGGCCTGCTCCCTTGTCTGCCCAGAGGGAGCCATAAGGGAGCAGCCGAGACTCGTGGGAGTCTTGGAGGAGGGGCGCTTCGATGGCGCTCTCTATGCGGCGGGTAGACTGAGGATCGGGGAGCCCATGGCAGCCCCTCTCATAAAAGCGGTTCGGAGACTTGCCAGAGACGGCAGGACAGTGATCCTTGATGCCCCTCCTGGGACATCATGCCCTGTGGTCGCTAGCCTAAAAGGGGTGGATTTCTGCCTTCTTGTCACAGAGCCGACTCCTTTCGGCATCAACGACCTGATGCTTGCCCTCGAGGTAGTGGAATATCTGGGCCTGCCCCACGCCCTCGTGATCAATCGGTGCGACTTGAGCAACGGAGAATTGGAAGAGATCTGCAAGAGAAGGGGCATCGAGACCCTCATGACCCTCCCCCAAGACAGGACCATTGCCGAGGCCTACTCGAGGGGTCAGCTCATAGTGGAGTCTCATCCCCCGTACAGAAAAAGCTTCGAGTCCCTGGCCAAGGATCTCCTCCTCATGGTGGAGAGGAATGGAGGAAAAGGCCGAGGCAATCTTTTGGGGAAAAATCCATGACTCTCGGACCATAAAAGGGGATGGACCCGTGAAAGAGCTCATCGTGCTCAGCGGAAAAGGCGGAACCGGCAAGACCACAATCGCAGCATTCTTCGCTGCCAAGCCCCCACAGAAGGTCCTGGCCGATGCAGACGTGGATGCTGCGGACCTGTTCATATTGTTGGAGCCACAGGTCAGAATGAAAAGGGAGTTCAGGTCCGGTCAATTGGCAGTCATAGATAGAGATCTCTGCACTGGCTGCGATAGGTGCAGAGAGTTTTGCAGGTTCGGGGCCATAGAGGATGGGTACAGCGTGGATCCCATGGAGTGCGAGGGTTGCGGGGTATGCACCCTTGTGTGCCCTGAGAGAGCGGTGACACTGAGACAAAGGGAGAGTGGGGAGTGGTACGTTTCTGAGACAAGGTTCGGTCCCTTTGTCCACGCTCGCCTGCGGCCGGGAGAGGAAAATTCGGGCAAACTCGTTGCCCTCGTGCGGCATCACGCGAGGACCCTGGCCGAGGAAAGGGGCATACCCTGGTTGATAGTGGACGGCCCGCCGGGGATTGGTTGTCCTGTGATCTCGGCAATGGCTGGGGCAGGGGCAGCCCTCATAGTCACCGAACCCACCCCCTCTGGCCTCCACGACATGAGGCGAGTGGCGGAACTGGCCTCCCAGATGAGGGTCCCCAAAGCCGTGTGCATCAACAAGTGGGACCTGAATCCTGAGATGGCAGTGGAGATAGAGAACCTCTGCAGGGACCTGGGCATGGAGGTTGTGGGAAAGGTATCGTACGATGAAAACGTGCCAAGGGCTCTCATGGCGAGAAAGAGCGTCCTCGAGTGGGCTCCCCAGAGCAAGGTGGTAAAGGAGCTCGACTCCCTCTGGGAAAGAGTGCAGGAGTTCGTGCCAGAAGCGGTAGCGTGAGACACCGTTGCCAGGAAGTCGAAAATTGTGCTGGACCCTTCAAAACAAACAGGCCTATCTAGAAGGCCAGAGAGGAGCTCACATGCCAGGCAGAAATGAAGACGATCCCACTGGAGCAAGGGGTGGAGGAAGAGAGGGTTGGGGAAAAGGAGGTGGCAGGGGCCTTGGCCCACCCAAGACGTGCCTCTGCCCGAGCTGCGGGGCCAAGGTGGTTCACCAGCCTGGTAAGCCGTGTGTCGCTATGAAGTGTCCCAATTGTGGCTCCCAAATGGTCAGGGGCGACTGAGGCCGGCGAGGTTCCAGGAGGTTCGAGATGCCCATATACGAGTTCCGATGCGAGGAGTGTGGAGAGATCCAGGAGGTGATTTGGCCTCCCGGATCATCTCCCGAAGAGGCTCCCATTTGCCCTAAGTGTGGGTCGCAGAGGACCTCTAGGATACTCTCTCCACACAGCGTGATAGGGGCGGGATCCCACACTCAGAAGACGTGCTGTGGGAGAGAGGAGCGGTGCAAGACTCCTCCCTGTCACGAAGGAGGGGTGTGCACAAGGTGATCCATTGAGAGGAAAGAGATGCTCAGAATAACGATCCTGTGCGACAACGTCGTGGGGTACCCGTTCGGTATAGGGGAGCACGGATTCGCCGCCTACATAGAGAGAGATGCTGAAGCCCTTCTCTTCGATACAGGAAGTGGGAGGGCCCTGGTCCCTAACTCTCTCACCTTTGGCTGCGACCTCAAGAAAGTGCGGAAGGTTTGCTTGAGCCACGGCCACTTCGACCACACGGAGGGGCTGGCCCAGTTTCTCCAGTTGACAAATGGAGCGGACGTCTACGGCCATCCAGGAATCTTTCAGGAGCGCTACGGAGAAAGGAGACTCGGAGAGAAGACACTTCGGAGGTTCATAGGAATACCTCACCGCCGGGAGTATCTGGAGCAACTGGGGGCCCGATTCGACCTCGAGTGCGAGTTCCGAGAGATAGCCCAAGGGATTTACCTCACGGGAGAGGTGCCCAGGGAAACCCCCTTCGAGAAGGGAGACCAAAATCTCCTCATCCCATTTGGTGGGAGCTTCGCCGTGGATCCCGTGCTGGACGATCAGTCCCTGGTCATCTCCACACCGGCAGGGTTGATAGTTATAATGGGCTGTGCCCATTCGGGGATGATAAACACCCTCCGATACGCTTCGAGAAAAATGGGAGATAAGAACATCAGGGCTGTGCTGGGAGGCACGCACCTCGGTTTCCTCTCCTCGGAGCAACAGGAGCAATCCATCGAGGAACTCGTGAAGATGGAACCCCAGTTGGTGGCGGTGTCCCACTGTACCGGGCTCGAGGCAGGGGCCAAGCTCTCCCAAGCGCTCAAGGAGAGGTTCACCTTCGGACACGTTGGGAAGAGCTTCCTTTTCGACTGACGAATAAGAAAGGGAAGTCCGCGGGGTTCTCAAATGGCCATCTCCCCAGTCCCCAGGGCGATAAGAGGGAGGGGGACTTTCCTCTAGAGGGTGGTGCTCCATGCACCACCTCGAGGAGACCCCTATCTCTCGCACTCTCAGGCGAAGAGCATCTTTCACATGGAACCCTGGCTACCTGGAAAGGAGGCCAACATGGACCCAAAGGAATGCACGAGAAGGGAGTTTGTGAGGAGCGCCGCTTTGGGGGGAGCCACACTGGCCATGTCCGCGAGCCTCATGGGCCGTGGATTGGCAGCGGGAAACGGGAAGGTGGATATAGGGGAGTGCAAGAGCCTGAGGATACTCTGCATAAGCGAGACGAGTTGGTTTGACAATGCGAGTCTCCTCGAAGACATAAAGAATGCGGGCGGGCCTTCGGCCAACCAGTACGAGATAAAGTGGTCCAGGAAGAATAGCGGTGGTTACAGTGCCCTAGTGGAAGTAGAGGCCCTGGACGGGACTCGCAGGAGATTTCTCCTCGATACCGGGTGGAACCAGGCGTGGATGGAGTACTCCTTCCAGAGGGAAGGAATAGATGACATGTTGCGAAAAGGAGATATCGAGTTCCTCTACGTCTCTCACGAACACATGGACCACTTCTGGGGGCTACCAGTTGTCGCCAAGTACAACCCCAAGATCCCCCTTTACATCTCGAACCGTTACTACCCCGAGGGAAAAGCTCTCATAGGGGCGAGCGGACACAAAGGGGAGATAAGGGAGTTTCCTCCGGGGAAGGTCCACGTGCTATTTCCAGGTTGTGCCTCGGTCACCTTCGATATCCCCATCCTGATCCGCGTCCAAGGGGAGCATGCCCTCTTCTTCAACCTCAAGGACAAGGGAATAGTAACAGTCACTGGCTGCTGCCACATGGGGATCCTCCAGCTCATGAAGTTTGCCAAGGAGAACCTTGTGGGAGGGGAAAAACTCTACGGTCTTTACGGAGGGCTCCACATAGCCCCCTTCGAGCAATGGGATCCCAAGTTGGATGAGGTTGTAGAGGGCATATCCAAGCTGGGTTTGAAAAAGGTCGCGGCGAATCACTGCACAGGGCTGATAACTATAGAGAAGATGCGAGAAGCCGGGATCCCAGTGGTCCAGGGCACTGCCAAGTATGGAAGCAGAAGCCCCCTCTATGTGGGAAATGGGGACGAGGTCACATTCGCCTGAAAAATGGGGGCCATTGGGCGAAAGCCCGTGGCCCCCCAATCTTCATCGGGGAACCCAACTCAATAGTCAGGCTGCGGCTGGGGGGTCATGAAAAGATCTGACCCTTGCCCATCCTTTTGGGTTCGCAGAATCTCTTCTTCCTCGAGCCAGTGGAGAATGGAGAGGCCCGAGAAGGTCAAGGTGCTTCCACTATGAGGGCGCAGCCTTGTCCTCCCCCTATGCACAGGGTGGCAAGCCCGAGATGGGCCCCCCGCCTTTTCATCTCGTAAAGCAGGGTCACCAGAATCCTCGCCCCGCTCGCCCCTATGGGATGGCCCAGAGCAATGGCCCCCCCATTGGGGTTGACCTTCTCCATGTCGAGTCCCAGCTCCCTTATGCACGCGAGCGACTGGGCAGCGAAGGCCTCGTTCAGTTCCACGAGATCCAAGTCCTGGATAGTGAGTCCAGCCTTTTCCAGAGCCCTCCTCGTCGCCGGGATGGGACCTGTGCCCATGTAAGCGGGATCGACACCAGCAGAGGCCCAGGAGCGAATCCTGGCCATGGGAGCGAGGCCCCTTGCCTTGGCCTCCTGATGCGACATGAGCACCAAGGCAGCTGCGCTATCATTTATGCCCGAGGCATTTCCCGCTGTCACCGTCCCATCGGGAAGGAAAGCTGGTTTCAGGGCTGCCAACTTCTCCATCGAGGTCTCCCGGGGGTGCTCATCCACCTCGAACAGGACCGGTGGCCCTTTTTTCTGGGGAACCTCGACTGGGACTATCTCCTCCTTGAACTTTCCCCCCCTTATTGCAGCCCAAGCCTTCTCCTGGCTCGCTAGGCCGAAGCGGTCCTGTTCTTCCCTGGTTATGTTGTAGCGCTTCGCCACGTTCTCGGCCGTGACCCCCATGTGATACCCGTAGAATATCTCCCACAGGCCATCATGAATCATGAGATCCACGAATTGATCGTGGCCCATCCTCTCGCCCCACCTCGCTTTGGGGACAGCATAGGGGGCCAGGCTCATGTTCTCCATCCCGCCCGCCACCACGATCCTGCAATCCCCCAAAGCTATGGCCTGGGCTGCCAGGATCACGGCCTTGAGGCCCGAGGCGCACACCTTGTTCACTGTGAAGGAGGGCACTTCCTGGGGAATCCCGGCTGCCATGGCAGCCTGCCTCGCGGGATTCTGGCCTTGGCCTCCCTGGAGCACATTCCCCATTATGACCTCTTCCACCTCCCCAGGCTCGAGATTGGCCCTCTTCACCGCTTCCTTTATGGCGATGGCGCCCAACTTGGATGCCGGGATGTCCCTGAGGGTCCCCCCGAAACTCCCGATAGCTGTCCTGCAAGCGCTGACTATCACTACCTCCGTCATCTCCTACCTCCCCTTATCCAGGAATTGGCCCTTTCACCTTCAGGAGACCCTTTCCACGAAAAGAGAGACAGCCTCTCCACCCCCGAGGCAGAGGGTGGCCATTCCGGTCCTGGCCCCCTTGTCTCTCATGGCGTATATGAGGGTCACAAGTATCCTGGCCCCGCTAGCTCCAATGGGATGGCCCAGGGCAACAGCTCCTCCATAGATGTTCACCTTATGGGGGTCGAGGCCCAGCTCCCTCAGAACAGCCACGGTGGAGCCCGAGAATGCCTCGTTTATCTCGTGGAGGTCTATGTCAGTGGGTTTGACTCCTGCCTTGGCCGCCACCTTGGGAATGGAAAGGATGGGGGCCACGAGCACGTATTTCATGTCCAGGCCTGCAGAGCCCTGGGGCCCGACCCTGACCATGGCTGGGATTCCCCTTTCTCGGGCCACTTCCTCTGCCATGAGAACGACTGCTGCGGCTCCATCGCTGATAATGGAGGAGTTGCCGGCTGTCGCAAACCCGTTTTCCTGGAAAGCCGGCTTCATCTTCGCCAACGTCTCGTAATCAGTGGGCCTAGGACATTCGTCAGTGTCGAAGAGGACCTTTGGCCCCTTGGGCTTCTGGACCTCGACGGGCACTATCTGTTCCCTGAACCTACCCTGGGATATGGCCTCGCATGCCCTTCGGTAAGATTCCACGGCGTACCTGTCTTGGTCCTCGCGGCTCACACCGTATTTCACGGAACAGAGGTCGTTGCTTATCCCCATGTGGAAGTCGTTGATGTGGTCCCAAAGACCATCGTGGATCATCGCATCGTATACTTTTCCATGGCCCATCCTGTAGCCACTTCTTGCCCTGTCCAGCATGTAAGGGGCCCTGCTCATGCTCTCCATGCCACCTGCAACCACTATGTCAGCATCCCCGCACCTTATGGCTTGAGCTCCCATCATCACCGCCTTGAGCCCGGAACCGCAAACCTTGTTTACAGTGGTGCAGCCCACCTCCCAAGGAAGCCCGGCCTTGATGGAAGCCTGCCTTGCGGGGTTCTGCCCATAACCATGGGGAAGGACCTGCCCCATGATCACCTCGTCCACATCCGAGGGCTCCAGATTGGCCCTCTTTATGGCCTCCTTTATCACAACGGCACCGAGCTCCGTTGCCCCGAGGGGGCTGAGTGTCCCCTGAAAGGCCCCTATTGCAGTCCTACACGCGCTCACTATGACAACTTCTCTCATCCCCCCTCCCATCTCCGTGCCCTGCAGCAAGTGATCGCCACCTCAGTCGGGCCTGAGAACATGTGCCATGGCCTCCTCTGCAGCGGAATAAGGATCCAAGCTCCTCTCGCCCAAGCTCCGCATCAGTTTTTCCCAGAGCCCGTTTTCCCTTAGCCTCTTTATCGCCTCCTCATAGAGGAGGTCTCTCAGGGTCTCCATGAACTTCCCGTGGACTCGAGCCCTCTGTTTCTCCTCCCACAGCCTCTTGCCCAAGAACTCCCTGTGCCTCTCTATCTGATCTACGAGCTCCTCCACTCCCTTGTGGTGTATCGCCTCTGTCTTGAGGACGACTGGCCTCCAATCGTCTGGGCCATAGTTGTTCATCTCGAGCATTATCTCGAGTTCACGCACAGTCTTGTCAGCCCCTTCCCTGTCGGCCTTGTTGACAACGAAGATGTCCCCGACCTCCAAAATTCCCGCCTTTATGGCCTGGATCTCGTCGCCCATTCCTGGAATCAGCACCACCACATTGGTGTGGGCAAGACGCACAATTTCCACCTCGTCCTGACCCACCCCCACGGTCTCCACCAGAACCACATCCTTCCCCATGGCGTCGAGGACATCCACTATATCGTGGGTGGAGCGGGAAAGACCTCCCAAGTGTCCCCTCGTGGCTAGGCTCCTTATGAAGACACCCTCGTCCGTGCTGTGGCGCTGCATGCGGACCCTGTCCCCCAAAATGGCCCCACCTGTGAAGGGACTGGTGGGGTCCACTGCCACTACCCCCACAGTCCTCTTCCTCTGCCTGTAGGACTGGATGATGTGGTCCACGAGGGTGGATTTTCCAGTGCCTGGGGATCCAGTTATGCCCACTATATGGGCTCTGCCCGTATAGGGAAACAGGGCCTTGAGCTCCTCTCTGGCAGAGGGGATCTCGTCATCGATGTCCCTCATGAGGCGAGCTGCAGCTCGAACTTCTCCCCTTATCACTGCTTCGGCAAGTTGCGATTCTCTCATCTCGATTCCGTGTACAGGACGGCTAGGATTTTCGTGGGGCCCTCTCCATGACACCTCACCAGATGGGGCTCAGTGGAATCGTAGTAGATGGCGTCTCCCGCCTCCAGGATCTCCACCTTGTCCCCTATTCTGGCTTCCATGGATCCCTCCAGGACGTAGATGAACTCCTGTCCGTCGTGGGTTGACATCTCGAGGACATCCGTGGGGTGGAGGGTTACGAGGAAAGGCTCCATGGCCCTGTCGCCCTTTTCGGCGGCCAGGGATTCGTATTCGTATCCGTGTCTCTTCTTGGTTCCAGAGGCGAATCTCGCCACCTTCTTCCTCTCGTGAGCCCTCACCACCGTGTAAGGAGATGGTGGAGAGGGAGCTATGAAGACCCCCATTTTTGTCTCCAGGGCCTTTCCCAGCCTTATGAGCTCGCCCAGGGGAGGGGTGTACTGATTCTTCTCTATGCGGGAGAGGGTCTGGACATCGATTCCTGTTCTGCTGGCCAAGTCTTCCAGGGATAGGCCCTTCTCCTTCCTTATGGCCGCAACCCTCTGACCCAGTGTCTTGGGGGAAGGCTCCTTCTTGGGTGCCGAGCTCACAATGGATGGATCCGTCAGGTAATCGTGACCCTCTGGGGTGCGAGCCCTCTTGGGGCTTTTGGGCTTGGTCTTCTTTTCCATCCGTACCCCCTTTTGGCCCTTCACATGGCCCTTCCCAAAACGCCTATGTTCCTCGCTATGACTATCCGCTGAATCTCGGATGTGCCCTCTCCTATCTCGAGGAGTTTCTGGTCCCTGTAAAACCTCTCTATGTTGTACTCCTTCATGAGGCCATAGCCCCCATGGATCTGGACAGCCTGGTTGACCACTCTGCCCATCACCTCCGAACAATAGAGCTTTGCCATGGCGGCCTCTTTGGCGAATGGCTTATTATTCTCCCTCAGCCAGCATGCCTTGTAAAGGAGGTTCCTCGCGCACTCTATCTCCGTTGCCATGTCCGCGAGTTTGAAGGCGATGGCCTGGAAAGACCCTATGGTCCTTCCGAACTGCACCCTCGTGTTGGCATATTTGAGGGCCATCTCGAATGCGCCCTGAGCCCCTCCGAGGCCCATTGCCGCTATGCTGAGCCTTCCCCCATCGAGGGTGGCGAGCATCTGGTGGAATCCATCTCCCCTTTTCCCGAGGAGGTTCTCAGCTGGCACCTTGCAGTCCTCGAAGAAGAGCTGGCCTGTGTTGGAGGCCCTCCACATCATCTTTCCCTTCATGGGAATTGCCTTGAAGCCCTCGGCATCAGCGGGCACGAGGATACAACTCAACTCTCTCTTCCCATCGGGCCTCGTCCCCGTGACAGCTTGGACAACTATGACCCCTGTGAGCTCGCACGCCGAATTGGTTATGAAGATCTTGCTTCCGTTTATGATCCAGTGGTCTCCCACAAGTTCAGCCCTGGTCTGGGAGCTTCCGGCATCGGAGCCTGCGTTGGGCTCCGTGAGACCGAAGGCCGCGAGGATCTCTCCCCTGCAGAGCCTGGGAAGCCATGTCTGCTTTTGCTCCTCGTTCCCGTAATAGTAGATGGGCCCTATTCCCAGGGAGTTCCCAGCGGCTATAGTGGCTGCCTGGGAACCGTCGACTCTGGCCAGTTCCTCGACCGCTATGATGTAAGATATGTAGCCGATGTTGGATCCCCCGTACTTCTCCGAGACGAAGCAGCCTAGAAGACCCATATCCGCCATCTTCCTTGTGAGCTCCACTGAGAACTCCTCCTTCTCGTCCAGTTCCCGCGCAACTGGGGCTATCTCCTTCTCCGCGAACTCCCTCACAGCTTGGCGTATGAGATTCTGTTCCTCTGTTAGCTCGAAGCATAGCGCCATGGCTCTCTCTCCCGTGCGGTCGGTTTGCCCGAGGCCTCAAGCCCCTTCGTGGGGAGGCAATTCACCTTCTGCCCCTCGGCTTTATATTCTCCCTCACCCAGTTGACTGCCACCTCAACGGGCGTCCCGGGTGTGAAGATCTCCTTGACGCCCGCCTGCTTCAATTTGACTATGTCTTCCTCGGGGATGATCCCCCCCCCGAAGACCACAATGTCCTCTGCTCCCCTCTCTTTGAGGAGCTGGAGCACCTCGAGGAAGTGTCGGTTGTGTGCACCGGCCAGAGAGCTCAGGCCTATGGCATCCACATCCTCCTGAATCGCTGCATTGACTATCTGTTCGGGCGTCTGGTGAAGGCCCGTGTATATGACCTCGAACCCGGCATCCCTGAACCCCCTGGCAATGACCTTGGCTCCCCTGTCGTGGCCGTCCAGGCCAGGCTTGGCCACCATGATCCTCAGCTTTCTCTCCTGCGACATGCTCTGCCCCCCAATCCTACGAGAACTTCTGTGCCCTGTGATCCCCCGCTCCCCTTTTCAGAAATAGCCCGGGTCCCTGTATTCACCGAAGACCTGCCTCCACACATCGCATATCTCCTGGAGAGTGGCATAGGACTTGACCGCATCCAGGATGTAGGGGAGGAGATTGCGGTTTTCCTCGGATGCCCTTCTGAGCTCATCGAGGCACTTTCTCACCTTGGAGTTGTCCCTGGTCTTCTTGATCTCCCTCAATCTGCGGATCTGGGCTTGCTCTCTCGCCTCGTCTATCTTCAGGATCTCTACGGGAATCTCCTCATCCGTCACGTACTTATTGACTCCCACAATGACCCTCTTTCCCGAATCCACCTCCCTCTGATAAGTGTAAGCGGCCTCAGCGATCTCCTTCTGGGGATAGCCCAACTCTATTGCCCTCACTATCCCTCCTAGCTCGTCTATCTTGTGAATGTATTCCCAGGCCTTGGCCTCCATCTCGTCCGTCAATGCCTCGACGAAGTAGGACCCGGCAAGGGGGTCTATGGTATTGGTCACCCCGGATTCCTCCGCTATTATCTGTTGGGTCCTGAGGGCTATGGTGACGGCCTCCTGACTCGGGAGGGCCAAGACCTCATCCAGGGAATTTGTGTGGAGGGATTGGGTGCCCCCTAGAACTGCTGCCAGGGCTTCCAGGGTAGTGCGTATCACATTGTTGTAAGGCTGCTGGGCTGTGAGGGAACATCCAGCCGTCTGGGTATGGAATCTCAGCATCCAGGATCTGGGGTCCTTGGCACCGAAGCGCTCCCTCATTATCTTGGCCCACATCCTCCTGGCTGCCCGAAATTTGGCTATCTCCTCGAAGAAATCTATGTGGGAGTCGAAGAAGAAGGAGAACCTGGGGGCGAATTCATCCACCTTGAGTCCCCTTTCCAGACATGCCTCCACGTATCCGATCCCATCGGCCAGGGTGAAGGCTAGCTCCTGAACAGCAGTGGCCCCTGCCTCCCGGATGTGGTATCCGGATATGCTTATGGTGTTCCATCGGGGCACCTCCCTGGTGCAATATTCAACAGTGTCCACGATTATTCGCATGGAAGGCCTGAGGGGGAGCATGAAGGTCTTCTGGGCTATGAACTCCTTGAGCATGTCATTTTGGATGGTGCCCCCTATCTGATCCTTTCTCACCCCCTGCTTCTCGGCAACGGCAATGTACATGGCCAAGAGGATCGAGGCAGGGGGATTTATGGTCATGGAGGTCGTGACCTTGTCCAGGGGTATGTCCTTGAAGATGATCTCCATGTCCGCGAGGGTATCCACGGCCACCCCACACTTGCCCACCTCCCCGCGGCTCAGAGGGTCGTCCGAGTCCCTGCCCATCAGAGTGGGCATGTCGAAGGCCACGCTGAGTCCGGTCTGCCCCTGGGAGAGGAGGTAGCGGAACCTCTCGTTGGTCTCCTCGGCTGTCCCCATTCCAGCGAACATTCTCATGGTCCAGAGCCTGCCCCTGTACATGTTGGGTTGAATGCCTCTGGTGTAAGGGTACTCCCCTGGGAAGCCTATCTTCTCGAGAAAATCGTGGTGGCTTATGTCCAGTGGAGTGTAAAGGGGCTTTATTTCCTGTCCCGAGACAGTGGTGAACCTCTCCATTCGTTCCCCATGGGCGCACCTGTGGTCCTCCAAGCGCCTGAGCCAGGTCTCCTGCATCTCCCGCACTTGCTCGATGGTCTTCGGGCTGAACATGGCTGTCCTCCTTGGGGTTCGGGTGAGCTTTGGGAAAAAAGCTGAAAACTGCTTTTCCGAAGCCTCGAATGGTTTGAGAGGATAAAGGAACGGTCACCAGGTGGTAAGAGGAAATGGTCAACGAGGGGCGAGTCCGGCTTGGGCTTTTTCCCCCGGCGTCGGCGCCGGCCCGACGCCGGGGAAATAACGGAAACGTCGAGGGGGAAAGGGACACTCGAAAGAGGGACGATCTTGTTGCGGACCCCTTCTTCCAAAAAGGCCACCAACCCGGGCTCTCTCCTTGAGATCATGGAACAATTCTGAGGGTACCAGAGGAGCCCTCCCCTGTCAACATCCCCCACGACCCAGCCGGAGAATCTCGCCATGGGTGGAGGGTTGACATCATAAAAGTATACGTATATAAGAAAGCCGCTAGGAGAGGACAAGTGAGTCGAGAAACCACAATTCCCTTGTATTTTCGGGTGGCCGAAACCCTGAGGGGAAGGATACTCAATCAGGCTTACAGGCCAGGGTCCATCCTTCCCTCTGAGAAGGAACTGGCAAAAGAGTTCGGGGTGAGCCTCATCACCATCCGCAAGGCCATGGACCTCCTGGTGAGAGAGGATCTGGTTGCGAGAAGGAGGGGAGTAGGAACCAGGGTCCTGGCATCGAACCATGGTAGGCTTCCCATAAAGCTGAGTGGCAATTTCAGGGATTGGTTCGATTCCGTATCGGGGAAGCTCCAAGGGCTCGAGGCGCAGGTGCTGGAGATGGGATTGGTGGAGTGTCCCGAGAGAGTGGCGAGGGCCCTGGGAGTGGAGGAGGGGGCCGTGGTCTGGAGGATGAAAAGGGTGAGGAGGTACAAGGGAGAGGCCATCTCCTATTACGTGAATTACGGGCCCAAGGATCTGGCCAATTTGGTCACCCCGTCAGATTTCGCGAAGAGGAGTTTCCTGGAAGTTTTCCAAGAAAGATTCAAGGTGAAGCTCGCCCGTCTGGAACAGATGGTGGAAGCAACTGTCGCGGATATGGATGTGGCAAGCATCCTCGGGGTCGAGTTCGGATCCCCCCTATTCTTCGTGGAGAACATCTATTACACGAAAAAAGGAAGGCCAATTGAGGTAACCCACATGTTCTATAGGGGTGACAGGTACGTGTACAGGGCGAGCATAGACATGTTGGCTGGGGGATCCTGAGGGGCATCCCCTGAAGAGGAGCTCACTGGGCATCAAAAAACTCCTTTCCTCGAGAGGGCAAATCGACAGATGGTGGAGGCAACAGTCGTCTTTCTTCTCCTTCTTCTCATAGCCATGGGCGTGGAAATATTCCTCGCCCTTGGGGTATGCGGTGCCTTGGGTCTCCTTCTCTCTCGCGGGACCCAGGCCCTGGCCCTAGCGGGAACATCCTTTTTCGGCCAAGTTACGACCTTCGAGCTTCTGGCTCTTCCCCTCTTCGTCCTCATGGGAGGGGTACTGGCCAGGACTCCCATAGGAGGAGATCTCTTTCACCTGGCCTCGAGATGGCTTTCCTGGCTTCCAGGAGGGTTGGCCATTGCCTCTGTCGGGGCCTGCACTGTGTTTGGAGCTGTAAGTGGGGTGAGTGTCGCTGGGGTTGCGGCCATAGGGTCCATGGCAGTCCCGGAGATGCTCAAGAGGGGGTATTCGGTGAAGCTGGCTGCGGGTTCAGTTGTGACATCCGGGGCCTTGGCCATGCTAATACCTCCCAGTGTGCCCTTCATAATATACAGCGCCATAACAGGGGAGTCCGTTGCCAAGCTCTTCATTGGCGGAATAGTCCCTGGACTTTTCCTCGCTACGGCCCTAAGCCTTTTCATACTGTTCCGAGTCATGATCTCTCCGGAGCTCGCCCCATCATTGGATGTGGGCAAGGCTACATGGAAGGAAAGGTGGGAGAGCCTCCTCAGGGTCTGGCACGTTGCAGTTCTCATCTTCCTCGTCCTCGGCTCCATCTATCTCGGTGTGGCCACCCCCACTGAAGCATCGGCTGTTGGGGCTGCTGGTGCATTTCTGGTTGCTACAGTTGTCTACCGGATGACCCCAAGGCTTCTGTTTCAGATCCTCCTAGAGAGCATGAGGATAAGTGTCGCGATCCTCATCATCATGGGATGCGCCAAGATCTTCGGGGACTACTTGAACATGGTCAGGATCCCCCAGGAACTGAGCCAGTTGATGCTGGGATGGAACCTCCCCCGGGAGCTCATGATACTCGCTGTCCAGGGCTTGCTCATACTGGGAGGGATGTTCGTGGACGCTGCGTCTCTGATCGTGGTCACGACCCCCATTCTCCTCCCCCTTGTCAAAGCTTTGGGATACGACCCCCTGTGGTATGGTATTGTCCTCGTGATAAATCTGGAGCTTGCCGTTGTGACCCCACCTGTTGGCCTCAATCTCTACACCCTGAGGAGTTGCGTCCCCACCTTGAAGCTGGAGGAGATCATACGGAGCAGCATTCCATTTTTGCTCATTGAGCTCGGGTGCCTGATTTTCTTCTCCTTGTATCCGCCACTTGCCATGTGGCTTCCGAGCCTCATCAAGTGATTTCACGGCCCGAAAGGGGCTAGCTTCAGGAGGTGAAAAATGGAAAGGACAGACAGAAGAGGCTTCATGAGGAGAGCGGCTTTGGGGACAGCTTTGATACTGGCGGGAGGTAAAATCTCACCTGTCAAGATGGCCTTTGGCCAAGGCCAGACCCTCACAGGGGTCACCTACCTCACCCCGGGGTACGAGGATCTCTTCCCCCCAATCCAGGCATTCATAGACAGGCTCAAGGAAAAACACAAGGACGCGGTGAAGATAGACTTCTTCCATTCTGGAACCCTTGTAAAGGCCGATGACCAGACAACGGCCCTCAGGGCAGGGACCATTCAGTTCATGTTTCACACCACATCTTACATAACCCGGACCTTCCCCATCTTGGGGCTCCTTGGTCTTCCCGGTGTTTGCGATGAGCTGTATCTCCACGGAGAGAGGATAGCCATGGAAAGCCCCCTGTGGAAGCTCATGAACGATGTCCTGGCCAAGGACAACACCTTCATGCTCACAGCAGGGGGAGGGATCATGGAGCCGGAATATATCTGGAGCGGATCCCAGAAGGTGGCGAGTCTCTCGGACCTCAAGGGGAAGCGCTGCAGGGTAGTGAGCTACGAGGCAGAGGAGGCCCTCAAACCTTACGGCGCTGCAGCAGCGCGCATCCCCTCATCGGAGCTTTATCTCGCTGTGCAAAGGGGGACGGTGGATGCGGTCCTCGCCAATATAAGCACCATAATGGGCCGAAAGCTCCACGAACAGGTCAAGTTCTGCTACAAACTCCCCGTCACTGCCTTCAGCATCTCCATCTTCTTCCTCAAGGACTTCTGGGACAAGCTACCCGAGAAAACAAAGGCCGCCTTCTGGGAGAGCGGGAAATGGTTCGACGAGAACTATGCCAAAACTGTAAACCAGAAGTTCTACCCAGAGGTATTTTGGCCCAAGATAAAACAGGCTGGGATTCAAATATTCGAGCCAACCCCTAAGGAGCTCGAAGACTTCAGGACCAAAAGCCAGCCTGTGTGGGAATGGTGGAAGAAACAGGTAGGGGAAGATGTGGGCAAAAAGGCCATAGACCTGGCCCTGGGAAGGGCATGAAGTTATGGCCATGAGAGTCAAAGCAATATTCGGGTGGGTTTTGGAGAAAACCGGGTGGCTAGGGGCAGGGGTCCTCGCCTTCATGGTGGCGAGCATAGCCTACGATGTCACCATGAGATATGTTCTCGCAAGTCCCACGAACTGGGCCCTCGAGGTGAATACCTTCCTCCTGGCCTTTCTTTCCATCGTGCCTGCAGGAGATGTTCTCTGGGCGAAGAGCCACATAAGGGTCGGTTTCTTCGCGGAGAGGATGCCCGAGGGCCTGAGGAGGCTTGTCGCCTTGGTGAGGGGGCTTGCGGGTATCTTCTTCTGCGCTGTGATGACATGGAAGGGCTGGGTGATGGCCATCAACGCTCTCCAGCACAACGATCGGATGTCCACCTCCCTTGGCACACCCATGGTCATCCCCTACATGTTCATACCAGTGGGATTCGGCCTCATGGGACTTTACTACCTGGCGCTCCTATTCGCACCAGATATGGGGAAGGAAGCCAGGGGGCCAAGCTCGTGAAATGGTCATGGGGAGTGCCGGGGAGAAGGATTTTGGGAGGGAAGGAAATGGAGATGCCTAGGGAAGTCCTCATAAGGGAGGTTGGCCCCAGAGACGGATTCCAATCCTGGCCTGAGTTCGTGCCCACGGAGAAGAAGCTAGAGGTCATAAAGGCCTTGATCCAGGCCGGGGTGAAGGAGATGGAGACGACGAGCTTCGTAAGTCCCAAGGCTGTTCCCCAAATGAGGGACGCAAAGGAGGTGATGGCAGGGGTTCCGAGGAACGGATGCCGCCATGCGGCTCTGGTTCCAAACCTGAGGGGAGCGGAGCTTGCCCTGGAGGCCGAAGCGGACGAGCTCGTCGTGGTGATCTCGGCCTCGGAGTCCCATAACATGGCAAACGTGAGGAGGACCGTGGCCCAATCGCTGGAAGAACTGGGTCCCATCGTCGCTGCTGCCAAAAAGAGAAATGTCCCTGTCACTGGAGCCATCTCCGTGGCCTTCGGGTGTCCGTATCAGGGCGACGTTTCCCTGGAGGAAGTCTTCAGGGTTGCGGGAGGCTATGCGGAGGCAGGAGTAAAGAGAATCCTCCTGGCCGACACGACGGGCATGGCCACACCCCTCAGGTTGAAGAGGGTGGTCACGGCCGTGAAGGAGAAATTCCCGGAGCTGGATGTGGGGGTTCACCTCCACAACAACCGAGGCACTGCAATGGCCAACCTTTACGCTGCCCTGGAGGTGGGGGTGACCATATTCGATACAGCCTTGGGAGGCATAGGAGGTTGTCCCAATGTGCCCCAGGCAGCCGGGAATCTCGCCACAGAAGATGTGGTCTTCATGCTGGAGGATATGGGCATCTCAACTGGAATAGATCTGGTCAAGGTGATCCAGGCAGCTAGACTCCTGGAGGAGATCTTGGGAAGGACCCTTCCAGGCCAGGTCATGAAAAGCGGCCCCAGGGATCCCGAATTGGCTGAGAGGATATGCGGGATCCCGAGGCATCCATGAAAGAAGGGCCTTGGGCCAGCGAAACGAGTCCATCGGGAGGAAGGAGGGGATGGAAGTGGAAAGCGACCTTCCATTGCGGGGCATAAGGGTCATAGACATGGGTCATGCCATTTTGGGGCCCACCTGCGGCCTCATACTGGCGGATATGGGAGCCGATGTGATCAAGGTGGAGAAGGCCCCGGACGGAGATGACACTAGAAGGCTGAGGGGATTCGGAGTGGGTTTCTTCCACTACTTCAACAGGAACAAGAGAAGTCTGGCCGTGGACCTCAAGAGGGAAGAGGGAAAAGAGATCCTCAGAAGACTCATAGCCAAGGCGGATGTCCTGTGCGAGAATTTCGGGCCAGGGACCATGGAGAGACTGGGATTCGGATACGATGACTGCGCGAGGATCAATCCCACGCTCATCTACTGCACCCTCAAGGGGTTCATGCCTGGCCCTTACGAGAAGCGGCCGAGTCTGGATCATCTGGTCCAGATGATGGGAGGTCTCGCGTACATGACAGGTCCCAGGGGCCGCCCCCTCAGGGCCGGGACATCGGTCATAGACATAGTTGGGGGGATGTTCGGCGCAATGGGCATAATAACGGCCCTCTACGAGAGGATGCGCACTGGAAAGGGGCAGCTTGTGAGGGCAACCCTATTCGAGGCAACGGCATTTCTCGTGGGCCAGCACATGGCCATGGCAGCCATAACAGGAGAACCCCCTCCACCCATGCCCGAGGGCGAGATGCCTTGGGGCATATATGACCTTTTCGACACAAGGGACGGAGAGATGGTGTTCGTCGGCGTCACGAGCGATCAGCAGTGGCAGCGCTTCTGTGAGGTGTTCGGCCTCAAGGATCTCCTGGAGGACCCCAGGCTCTCGACCAACAACGATAGGGTTCGCGAGAGACCGTGGCTCATCCCCCGACTCAAGGAGACCCTGGGCAGTCTCACCAAAGAGGAGATCATGAGAAGGAGCGAGAAGGCCTCCATCCCCTATGCCCCCATTGGGAGGCCCGACCAGCTCTTGGATGACCCCCACCTCGTCCAGGGAGGAGGCCTGGTGGAGACGACCCTTCCTACGGGGAAGAAGGCGAGACTTCCCAAGCTGCCCCTCAGGATGGACGATCACGACTTCGGACTGAGGAGGGAGCCTCCGGGGATTGGGGAGCACACTGTAGAGGTATTGGAGGAGCTTGGCTTCACAGCCGAGGAGATAGATGATCTCCTGTCCAAAGGAGTCGTGGCTTGCGAGCAAGGGAAAGCTTCCTCTTCTTGAAGCTTTCCGTGGAAAAAGGGCCCAACAACGAAGAAAGGAGGCACAAGATGAAGGGAGCGAGATTCTCTAAGGCAGCCCTGGTCGTGATCTCGGCGTTTGTCTCTGTCCTGTCCATTCAGCCTCTTGCACAGGCTGGCTATCCTGAAAAGCCCATAGAATTCATAGCCCCAGCCAACCCTGGCGGGGGGTGGGATCTCACTTGCAGAATGTCCGCCAAGGTGTTGAAAGAGGCTGGTCTCATCTCACAGCCCATAAACGTTGTGAACAAGCCAGGGGGGTTTGGCGTTGTTGCCATGACGGACATCGTTCGCAACCGCCGCTCCGACCAATACGTGCTCATAGCGTTCTCGGCAGTGCTCACAACCCAGATGGCCATAAAGAAGAACCCTTACACGTACAAGGACATCACCCCAGTTGCCAGTCTTTTTGTGGACTATGGGACCATCGCCGTGAAAAAGGATTCCAAATACGGGACTTTCAAGGAGCTCATGGATGAATGGAAGAAAAATCCCGAGGCCATAAGCTTCGCTGGCAGCTCCCCTCCCGGGGGACTGGACCACATGAGGATCGCCATGCTGGCCAAGGCCATCGGGATACCTGTGGCCAAGGTGAGGTACGTGGCATTCCAAGGCGGGGCGGATGCCCTGAGTGCTCTCCTAGGTGGCCATACAGCGGCCTTTGTGGGAGAGGCTGGAGAAATTGCTGGCCACGAGGAGTCCGGGACCGTCCGGACCCTAGTTCTCCTGGCAGACAAGAAGCTGGGGGGCATATTCGAGAAGGTCCCCCTCGCTAAGGAGATGGGGGTAGATGTGGTATCTCCCAACTGGAGAGGCTTTTACGCCCCTCCCGAGATAAAGCCTGAGGTCCTCAAGTTCTGGGAAGAGACCCTGGAGAAGATGGTGAGGACCAAAGAATGGAAGGAGGTTCTGGAGAAGCAAGCCTGGGTGGACTATTTCCTCACTGGAGAGAAGCTGAGGGCCTTCCTGGATAAAGAGCTTGCAGGCTACGAAGCCCTCGCACAAGAGTTGGGACTGGTCCAGAAGTGAAGGTCGGAGCTGAAAGGATAGGGGCGATCCTCGCCACCCTTGTTGGGGCAGGGTACTTCTATGAGGCAGTGGCCATGCCCGATGTCTCCATAGGGGATCCCCTGGGCCCTAGACTGTTTCCGATGCTTCTCGGGCTCTTCATGACCCTTTTGGGTGGGTCCTTGGCATTGAAGCCAGCAGAGGGGGAAGAGAGCTCGTTCGGGCTCTCCCCCCGCAGCTGGGGTCTTGTCTTGTTGCTAGGCCTCTACGGGTATGCAATCCCCATGGGAGGCTATCCCCTCTGCACGTTCCTCTTCTTGGCTGTGGGATCCAGGCTTTTGGGGGAAAGGTCCTGGCTCAGATGTCTCGGCATATCGGCCATCATGAGCGCTCTCATCTTCTTGCTTTTCACCAAGGTGCTGGACATTCCCCTCCCTGTGGGATTCCTGGCCTTTTCCGGAGGATGACGATATGGAAGGAGACACCCTGGCACACCTCCTGTACGGACTCCAGATTGCCCTCTCCCCCGTAAATCTCTTCTACGCCTTCTTGGGGTGTCTCGTGGGCACCCTCATCGGGGTGCTGCCCGGCATAGGGCCTGCTGGCGGAATGGCCCTCCTTATCCCCTTGACTTACGGGAAGGAGCCAGCATCCGCCATAATCCTCTTGGCTGGAATCTACTATGGTGCCATGTACGGTGGCTCCACGACCTCCATCTTGCTCAATGTCCCCGGGGAAGCGGCCTCTGTCGTGACCACCTTGGATGGCTACCAGATGGCGAGAAAGGGGCTCGCAGGTCCTGCGCTTTCCATCGCAGCCATAGGCTCATTCATCGCGGGCACGATAGGGGTCTTGCTCCTCATGCTCCTGGGACCCCCTCTGGCCAGGGCTGCCCTCAAATTTGGCCCTGCTGAGACTTTCGCCCTGATGGTCTTCGGCCTCTCGATGGTGACGAGCCTTGCGGGAAAATCCCTGCGAAGGGGGCTTGTCTCGACGCTTCTCGGCCTCATGATGGCCACAGTTGGAACGGACCTTCCTACTGGAATAATAAGGTTCACCTTCGGGATACCCAAGCTCATGGAGGGCTTCGATGTGGTGGTTGTGGCCATCGGCCTATTTGCCGTATCCGAGATCCTGAGCTGTGCCGAGGAGATGGGCAAGGAAGGTTTCAAAGCAGCTCCATTGGGGAGGATATGGCTGTCCGCGAGGGACTTCATCCAGAGCCTGGGAGCCATAATGAGAGGAACTGTGCTGGGTTTCTTCATAGGGGTCCTTCCAGGGGCAGCTCATGTGACAGCCTCCTTCCTCTCGTACACAGTGGAAAAAAGGCTCTCCAGGAACCCCGAGAGATTTGGAAAAGGGGAGATAAGGGGGGTTGCGGCCCCTGAGTCAGCCAATAATTCCGCTGCCTGCGGCGCCTTGATCCCCCTTCTCACACTGGGCCTTCCGGCATCTGCCGTCACAGCAGTTCTCTACGGAGCCCTCCTCATGGTGGGGGTGAGGCCCAGTCCCTTTCTCTTCCAAAAGCATCCAGATGTGGCCTGGGGCCTCATAGGGAGCATGTACGTGGGGAACATCATGCTTCTCATCCTGAACCTACCCTTGGTCGGTCTTTGGGTGAAAATATTGAGAACCCCAGCCAGATGGCTCTTCCCCATGGTCCTGGCCGTGTCCTTCGTCGGGGTTTACAGCGTGAACAATGCGCCCTTGGACCTCTTGCTCGCAACGATCCTCGGGGTCCTCGGATACTTCATGAGAAAGCTCGATTATCCCCTGGCGCCCGTGATATTGGGTCTGGTCCTGGGGGACCTTCTGGAGCAGGCCCTGAGGCAGACCCTCATGATATCGGGTGGGAGTCTCCTCCCTTTGGTGAAGAGTCCCATCTGCCTTGTCCTCTTCGCTCTGGCAGGGGTTGTGATGGTGGCCCCTAGGTTCATATACAAAAAAGGTGTGAAGCTGGAGATAGAGAGCTGAGAAACATTGGGTCATGTGGACCTGGCTGCGGAATTGGGGTTCCGGGAATCCCAGGGGAGAGGTGTTTCTCGAGGAGCTTGGGGCACGAGTGAATGTGCAGGGGGCGGGCCCTTGGCGCCATCCCCCGGTTTGCCCCCGTAAGGCCTTCTTCGCATCGCTTGGCCATCTGGCGGAGGGGCGGGCTCCGCACGCCCGCAAAGGAGGCATCGCGTTCACCGACGCGTATCACCTTTAGGCCACCGGACCATCGTCATCGGACCGGGTGGGAAAGGAATGCCTCGGCATTCGTATGGCCGTACCGTCCGGGCGCGGAGACCGCGCCCCTCCGAGAAAAGCGCCCTCCACATTATCCCCGGGCCTTTCCCCGCTAGGCCATCTGACCTGGGAGCGTCCACCCCGCGGAGGGGCGGGCTCCGCACGCCTGTTAAAGAACGCTTGGGCCTAGCCGAGACATGTCACCATTAGGCCACGGGCCTCGTTGACGCACGTGGTGGAATGGAATGCCTCGGCATTCCCACGGCCATACCACGCGGGCGCACAGAGCGCGCCCCTTGGAGGAGGGGTAGGTCACCCGATCGAGGAAGATGGGAGCCGCCAATTTGGGACGCCTTTCGGCGAGTTGGGCGGAGGAAAGGAGAGGCCGGACTATGGTCGATCGATCGAGGGAAGGCCCATTTGTTGCTAGGGGTTGGGGGGTCGTCCCCAGTGCAGGGAAACGGGGCTAAAAGGTTTGAGGTGGGCTATGTTGTGAAGGTCACCCAGCGGCCCAAGCCCGTTAAGCGGGATCCTCTGCATTTCAGGCCCTTTGTAAGAATATATCGAGTGAGCTAGTCAATTCACTGGTGACGGAGATTTCTTCCTAGCCTGTCCGCGGACGCCTCGCCGCAATTAGCATATCGAAGGAGCTTCTTTCTCTTTCTCATACTCTCCACGGTCCCATCGAGCTGCCCCGCGCTTACAGTGGCTTGACATGGGCGAGCGGGCGTTATAGCCTAGCAAATTGTCCGCTCCGAGGGGGCTCTGGGGGCTTTTGCCAGCATCTTTGGATCCAAGGCCACAGAAGACCCAGGAGGGAGGAGTGGCGAACACGAAAAACAGTTCTGCCTTTTTTCCCGGAGGGTCCGCGGAGGTGGTTTTGGACAGTGCAGGAGAGGGCCCCGGGCCCGAAAGGGCCACAAGAGGATCCAGGGGTAAGGTCAAAAGGAAACTCGTTCGCCTCCTTGTGGGGGCGATGGTCCTTCCTTTGGTGCTCGGTGCCCACTCAGAGGCACTCGGAGCGCAAGAGTCAAAGAAGAAGCAGCCCACATCCTCAACCCAGGCGCAGGCAAACAAAACAAGCGCCCAGAAAAAAAGGACTACCTCGAAGAAATCATCATCCAGCTCAGCAAGTATTGCCAAGGTCTCCTCTAGTACCCCTTCCACCGAGCAAGCTCAGAGGAAAACCACGATCGTCAAGGGACAGGGCCTGACCACTCAATCCACTTCCACTACCCGAAGCTCTTCCCGGATAGGGGGAAACGCCCTCCAAAAATTGCCCCCATACAAGGCCGCCATTGTCATGGATGCGGCAAGTGGAGAGATCTTGGCTTCCCACGATCCCCACAAGCAGCTCGTCCCTGCCTCCCTCACCAAGATGATGCTCGTCCTTATAGTCATGGAAAAGATCAGGGCTGGCCGACTCAGGCTTTCGGAACCTGTTGTCGCCACGGAATGGACAACAGGGGTTGGAGGCACCCAGGTGGATCTCAAACCAGGAGAGGTGCTTCCCCTGGAAGAGCTCCTCCAGGCGATAATAGTCAGATCGGCCAACGATGCTGCAGCAACGGTTGCAGAGCACGTTGCGGGAAGCCAGGCAAGGTTCGTGGACATGATGAACCTCAAGGCGAGGACCCTGGGCATGAAGAACACCCATTTCGTCAATGTCCATGGACTGCCAGGACCCAATGGCCTGGATAACATCTCCACAGCCTACGATATGGCCATCCTGGCAAGGGCTCTTCTCAAATATCCGGAGGTTCTGAGATGGAGCTCTCAGGAGGTCGCCTATATCAGGGGAGGCCGCTATCCCATCCACAGCACCAACAAGCTCCTGGGCCAGTGCGAGGGAGTTGACGGGCTGAAGACGGGCTTTGTGAGGAAGGCTGGTTTCAACATAGCTGCCACAGCGAGCAGAGATGGTAAAAGGGTCATAGCAGTGGTCATGGGGTCGCCCTCTAGCGATGTGAGAAATAGGGTCACGGCTGATCTCATCTCTTGGGCTCTAGGGGGCGGAAATGGAGAGAGGAGGACAGCGGCCTTCTCCAAGGAGTCCGGCTCCCAGAGACCATCCTCCCGCAGGACACGCCTCTCAGTTGGCCGAGGGGGAAGTTAGGCCCCTCGGAAATTACCCCTTCGACCTCAGCACCGATGTACGGGGAGAGGGGCTCGGGCGGCCCCTAGCTCCCATGAGGCCGCCTCGCCCAAAGATATCTTTCAGCAGGAGCAGCTTCCTCCCGGTGAGCAACCCCCGCCCATTCCAATGGGGTTTGCGGAGCTTATGGTGAAGCCCGACTGATAGCCCGCATCCACGAAATCGATGGTTATGTCCCCTGTCTTCTTGGAGAGGTCCTTGTCTATGATGAAGGAGATATCTCCCTGCTTGAAGGAATCATCCGTCGCCTTTGGCTCATCCAGAGCCAATCTCAAAGATGGCCCGCCTCAACCACCTTCTTGGAGAAACACCCTAATGGTGTGGGGTAGCTCCGTCCTCTGCCTGAAGAATTCCTCGAATTGTTCCTGTGCCCTCTGGGTGACTTGAATCATGGTTCCTCCTCAGATTCCTGAAGCCAGAGATCTCTGGCTTTGTTCGTTTTAGAATAGCCCCCTTTCATCTCTTGTCAAGGTACTTATCGGCAATTTCTCGCCTTCTCTTGAGTCACGACGATCCACATCTCTCAGCTCTCACCAGGGCTAGACCCCCCTCTTTTCTCGCCACCATGACCACATCCACCACATCTCTCTGGAGCGATATGACAGCATCCTCCGGGGGGTAGTAACTCCTCTCGGATCTGAGAAATTTCTGGGCCTCGTAACTCGCCAGGATCTCCCTCATGGCCTTCCAATGGTCGTAACGATTCCTCTCCCCTGAAGGCTCGAGAAGACTTGCCAAGTACCTGGCACACCACTCGTCTTCAGGGGTAGGGCTCTTCATCTGGTGCCCCATGGCCACTATGTGCACGAGGGGGTAATTCCCACAGGCTATGAATCTGGCAGTGGCCGCTGCATTGAGGAAACTTGCGAGGAGGACCGATTCCGCCCTCTCTACGGCCAGGAGGGCCCCTTGAACTCCTGAGGAGCTTCTGTGAACGACCTTTCTGCCTCTCAGAGTCTCGGGGCCCTTTTTCAGGATCTCGTAAGGAGAGTTGGGAAGATCGAATCCCTCTATGGGCTGACCTTGAACCTCTCCCACAAGGAGGAGCTCTGGGTCCTTGTTTTTCAGTTGGAATGCCTCTTCGGGGCTTTCCACGAGGATGATCTCCTCCACTCCCATATCCAACATGAGGGCAGCACAGGTGAAGGCCCTGAAAACATCCACTATGACGGCCAATCCCCTTACTGCTTCGGCCCCTTCCTCCAGACTCGAGAGAATCACCCTCAACCCTTGGCTTCTCCTCCCTCCCCCAATCTCTCAAGCAAGGCCTTCACCTTGACAGCGTGCATTGAGAAACCGAGCTCCTTTTCTCCCATACCCATTGCGAGGCCGAGCACCTGCGTGAGATAGAGGACTGGGATCTCGTAGGTCTGCTCGAAGGTCTTCTCCATCTTCTTCTGCTGGGAGTCGAACATCACACCGCAGAAAGGACAGACCACAACCACAGCGTCCACATCCAGGGCCTTGAGCTCCGAAAGTTTGTCCGCTGCTATGGCGAGAGCGGTCCTCTCGTCGGCAACTAGGACAGATCCCCCGCAGCACTGCTTTTTGAGGGAGTAATCCACTGGATCAGCCCCGGCCACTCTGATGAGCTCATCTATTACCTTGGGATCCTCAACGGAATCGAACCCGCCGTAGACCTCCGATGGCTTCAGAAAATGGCAGCCATAATGGGCGGCAAGCCTGAGGCCTTTGAGGGGCCTCACAACATTCTCTCGAAGCCCCTCCACCCCTATCTCCTCCCAGAGGATCCTCACGAAGTGCTTCACTTTGACAGGCCCCCTGTATTCCATGCCCACTTTAGCCAGCCTCTGATTTATCTCCTTCTTCTCATGGGGCCTCTCCTCCAAAAAGTGGGATGCCTCTGTGAGGGAAGAAGTGCAGGAGCTGCAAAGGGTGCAGATGTCAAGTCCCCTTTTTTCGGCAATGGTCAAATTTCTCGCAGCTAAGGCCTGGGATACCCAGTAATGGGCTGCTGCCATTGGGAAGCCACAGCAGGTGAAATCATCCAGATCCACAAGCTCGATACCCAACCTGGAGGCCAGGGCCCTCACGGACATCTCGTAGCTTCTCGCCCTGGCCGGTATGGTGCACCCGAGAAATAGGGCGTAACGCTTGTTCATCTCGTCACCTCGACCTACTCTCCACGGGAAAGGGCCCCGATGGAGCTTTCCATTGGCACTGGATCAGTCTTTCCCGTCCTTGGGACCCAAGGCCTCGAGGAGCTCCTCCATGAGAGGCGCCAGGGATTTCTCTCCTTGCTCCAGTGGAGGAAGACCCGCCTTCTGCCTCTTCTTGTTGTCGAACTCATCCAGGGGATACAGGGTCCCTTTCTCGGACAGGAGCTTGCTCTGTACAACGATACCCTCGGGCAAGTTGCCCCTTCTCAAGGCCATGTTCTTGAGCGCCCTCATCAAGTCAGATATGCGCACCCCCTGGGGGCATCTCTCCTGGCAGGTGAAGCAGGTAGCGCACATCCAGACGAAAGGATCCCTCAGGACCTCGTCTCTCATGCCCAAAAGGACCATCCTTATCACCCTTCTGGGATTGAACTTCTCGTTGAACCTTCTCACGGGACAGCCCGCAGTGCATGTCCCACATGCGAAACAGGCCCTTATTCCCTCACCCCCAGGCTCCCTGGCCACTTCCTGGGCAAAGAGAGGATCCAGGGTTTCCTCCTCGACAATCTTCTCTTCCTCTCGGCTCATGGCCCCCTCCTCCATCTCCATGTCTCCATCTGCCGTCATCTGGGCTCCAGTTCCTCCTCTCTGAAGGTGGCGAGGGGAATCGGCTCATCCAAGCTCCTTCCAGGCACATAGTCCAAGAGCCTCTGGGTGCGGCGAGAGACGGCCATGAATATCTCGGCCACCTTTATCCCCATGGGACAGCCACTGGAGCACTGGCCACAGCCTACACACGATGTGCTCATGTGGGCCATTCTGGTCATGTGATAGAAGAGGGTGTCCACTGGCATCTTCACCATGGACCTCCTCTTGGCCCACCGGAGGTATTGCTCCGAGGGATGCTCCATCGTGGAACTATCCATGACGCAGCTTTTGCAGTAGCAGACAGGGCATACATCCCTGCAGTTATAACAGTTTATGCACCTGGAGAGCTCCTTGAGGAGGTTTTCCAGGGGAAGGAGTTCTCTCTCCACTCTTCCCAAAAGCTCATCTCGGAAGGCCTTTCTCCTCTCAATCAAGCTCGCAATGGCCTCTTTTCGCGACTCTCGGGCCTCCACCTTCTGCGCTCCCAAATTGGCCATGACCTCGACTCCCCTTTGGGTCAATGGGCTTACGGTGAGGCCTTCCGAGGAATTGGACCCCAAGAGCATAAGCTCGAGATCCGCGCCCACAGGAGTTGGAAACTCGCACGCCTTGCAAGAGGTCCTGATATCGGGTGCTCCCTGGGGAGGGGATCCCTGGCCCATCATTGCCTGGAAGAACTGCCATCCTGGAGATTCCACACCGAGGGCCCACTGGCGGTATTCTGGAGGCTCCATTGTGCCCAAGCAATCCATACCGATGATGAGGACCCTGCTCCTGTCGCCCTGGTTGAGCTTGACGAGCTCCATGAAGGCCCTTATCTCGCAAGGCCTGAGCAGAGCAGCCACCTGCCCTGGGATCTCCTGACGAGTGAGACGGGCAACCAAGGTGGCCCCATTGACCGCCATCACAGGAGCGAGAATGTCCATGGCCTCCAAGGACTCGGGGTCCCTGGTGAGCACGTGTTGGACCATGATCCCGTCTGGAAGCCGCATGGGGGCCATGACGGCCTCTACCAGACCTTTCTCCAAGATTCCTCTGCAAAGCGCTCTTGCTGCATCAGCGACAGAGCCCTTCCCTCGAACGGGAACTGTAAAAGCCTTTAGAGCTGTCATGATCCTCCTCCTGGAAGGGCATCAAAGAAGCATCTGCTTCTTGATAGGGTTCGTTCCCCTGGTCTTCAGGTGGTCCACCATCTCCCTTATGGTCTGAGCGAAAAGACCCCCCTCGCTCGCGCTTATCCATCTGAGCCAGAGCCTGCTCCTTTCGATCCCGAGGGCGTCCATTATCTCCCAGAGGAGTGCCACCCTTCGACGGGCCTTGAAATTGCCGTTTGTGTAATGGCAATCGCCTGGATGACATCCCCCGACCAGGACTCCGTCAGCACCTTCCAGGAAGGCCTTTATCACGTACATGGGATCCAGGGATCCCGTGCACATGAGCCTCACGGAACGGACATTGGGGGGATAGGTCATTCGGGCAGTCCCTGCGAGATCAGCTCCAGCATAGGTGCACCAGTTACAGAGGAAGGCTATTATCTTGGGTTCCTTGGACTCTTCCATCTTCTCGGTCTCCTCCGCTCATTGGAAAGGTCTCAACTCCTCACTCGAGAAGGGCCTCTATGGCCGCCAGTGTCTGCTTGTCCGTCTGAGCCCAGAGCTGGCTCGCATCGTTGGGGCATACGGCCACGCAACTGCCGCAAGCCTGGCACAATTCTCCCCAGACCACCGCATGCCCCCTTTCGGTATCGAGCTCCCTTGCCCCGAAGGGACATGTCTCTACACAGAGGCCGCATTGGGAGCATCGGGAAGGGTTGACCCTCGCCCCCCATATGTTGGTCCTCATGGCAAGCCCTCTGAGAAACTGGGAGGCCCTGAGCCCTGCCCCCCTTCCCTGAGCCATGGCCTCATCCAGAAACGCGGGGCCCAAGCAGAGACCGCAGCCATAAACACCCTCTCCCAGATCCAAGGGCCTGAATTTGGGATTCCTCTCCCTCAGGAACCCGCCCTCGGCAAGCTCCAGGTCGAGGGACTCCAGGACTGAATTTGGGATCGAAGGGGAGATTCCGGTATTGAGGATCACCATGTCTGGCTTCAGGGCCAACCTAGCTCCCACAGTGGGATCCAGGAAGACTACCTTCAGGGCACCGTCTTTCTGGGAGAGGACTGGGGGGTCATGGGGATCGAAGGGAACGAATATTGCTCCAGCCTCCCTGGCCTTGCGGTAGTGCCTCTCGAGGGTCCCAAAGGCCCTGATATCTCTGTAAAGGACAAAGAGCCTGAGGTCGGGATTTCCCTCCAGAAGCCTCAGGCAATTCTTGAGGGCAGAGGCGCAGCATGTCCTGCTACAGTAAGGGTGCTCCTCATTCCTCGACCCCACACATTGGATCATCACCACTTCCCTCAGGCCTTTGGGATCCAATCTCCCCCCGGCCATTGCGAGCTCGAGGTCCTTCTGGTTCATCACTCCAGGATGTCCCATGGAGTAAGGAGTGGACTCCACCGCATCTCCCCCAGTTGCCAGGATTATGGCACCAGCTGGGATTGTCTCCTGGCCATCTCTTCCGCGGATTGTGGCCGTGAAATGGCCAGGCCTCCCCCTTAGGCTCTCCACTTGCGCCTCGGTCAAGACCCGCACTGATTGAGATTCCCTGAGATGATCCAAGAGGGATTTGAGGAGTCTTTTGGGCTCAAAATCCTCCCTCAGCCCGTAGCTCAGCCATCTCAAGTTTCCCCCCAGCTCCTTTTCCCTTTCCACCAAAACCACTTCATGCCCGAGAGAGGCCAAAACAAGGGAGGCTGAGATACCAGCTGGGCCTCCACCCACTACCAGGACCCTTGTCTCAGGGGGCCTGGGTGGAAGGCTTTGGCCCACTGGGAGGTAGGCCCTCATTTTGGCGACCGCGGCTTTCAACTTGGCGAGAGCTGAGCGCTGGATCTCCTGGGATGCCTCTCTGTGGGACCAGAGGGTCTGTTCCCTCAAGTTCACCACCTCCACCAAATTGGGATCCAGACCGCCCATCTCCGCGAGCTTTCGGCCCTTGAGCCATCTCGAGGTGCATGCCCCCACAACCAGGGAGTTGGCCTTTCTCCTCGCAAGAGCCCCTTTTAGCCTCTCGAGCCCCTCGCTCCGGCAAAGCCTCGATTCCCTCACGACCTCCACGACCCCCTTTTCCCCCTTTAGGGATTCCGCAAGCTCCTCGAAGCCCAAAAGGGGAGTGAGGGTATCGCAGCAGTCGCAGAGGACTACCAGGATCCTTATGTCCTCATCCCTGGGATTTGTGACCACGGCCGACAGGGGCGATAGTTCCTCGAGGGTCGAAGGGGTCCCCTGGGATGCCACCATGGAAGCGACTTCCAGGCTGGCCATCACGGTTTCGGGTATGTCCTTGGGCTCGCAGGCCGCCCCTGCGACGAAGATTCCCTCCCTTCCCGTGCCACTCAGACTCCCAGGGCTTCGGACCACCAGGCCCTCATGGTCGAGCTCCAGACCGAGGATCTTGGCCAGCCTCAAAGTCTCCTTGGCCGGCTCCATCCCCAGGGAGAGGACCACCAAATCGAAAGGCTCCTCCCTCAAGTTCCCCATTTCATCCTCCACTCGCAGATAAAGGACCCCTCCGCGAGAGAAGACTTCCGAGGGCCTTGCCCTCACCATCTCGACTCCCATGGACTTTGTGGCTTCCAAGTATGACTCGTACCCCTTGCCGCAGGTCCTGAGATCCATGTAGAAGACCTTTAGCACAGCCTTGGGGAGGATCTCCCTTACCATCCTGGCTTCCTTGAGGGCTATGGCGCAGCACACTGAGGAGCAATAGCTATGCTTCGTATCCCTCGACCCGACACACTGTATCCACGCGACCCTCTCGGGCACGGAGCCGTCCGAGGGGCGCTGGATCTCCCTCTTTCCCTGTGCCCACCCCTTGGCTATGAGCCTCTCGAGTTCCATGGAGGTGATCACATCCGGGAATTTGCCGTAGCCCAACTCAGGCCTGGACGATGGATCCGCGAGGACAAATCCAGTTGCCAGGACTATGGAGGCGACCTCCACATGGAGTCTCTCTTCTCCCCTCCCCAGATCGATTGCCTCTTGGGGGCAGGCCTTCACACACGCCCCGCACATGGTGCACTTGGAGACATCCACCTCTATCTGGGAAGGGGAGCAGAGGGCGGATCTGTAATCTATGGCCTTCCTCGTGGCCATGCCCCAATGGAGGGGATCGGGGTAAGACTCAGGACATGCCTCTATGCATTTGCCGCAGTGGGTGCAGAGGCTTTGGTCCACGAAACGGGCCTTCCTAAGGAGGGTGACCTTGAAATTTCCCGCCTCACCCTCTACCGCCTCTACCTCTGTGGAGGGTAGGAACCTCACCAGGGGGTGCTCGAAAGCGCTTTTCAGGCAAGCCTCTGAGCGGATGGGATCTGGGGGCAATATCTGGCAGAATCCGCAGCTATCCGTTGGAAACTGCTTGTCCAGGAGAGTGATTGTTCCTCCATGAGACGAGGCTCGATCCACAAGGAGCACCCTCTTTCCCATCTCGGCCGCATTCACAGCCACAGTGAGGCCTGCAACCCCAGCACCTATCACCAGCACTGGATAGCGGTCCAGTTCCCCCTCTTCTCGAAAAAAAGCACCAGGCTCTTTGACCATCTCTCATGCTCCCATTATCGCTTCTATCTCAGCCATGACCTGCTCTGGCTTGAAGTGTCTCAAGGAGGCCGCACCACTTGGACAGGCCGCAGCGCAAGATCCGCAACCCAGACACAAGGCCTGGTTCACCCTGGAGATACCTGCCCTGGGCTCGTAAGTTATGGCGGATGAGGGACAAAGGGGGATGCAGGTCTTGCATCCCGAGCAGACCTCGGGGTCTATCTCCGAGGTCATGGATTCCATCTCCACCTTTCCTCTGGAAGCGAGGGAGAGGGCCTTGGCCGCAGCTGCTGATGCGTGGGCCACTGTGTCTGGAATGTCCCTGGGGCCCTGGCATGTCCCGGCCAGGAATATGCCCGCGGTTGCCGTGGACACGGGGGCTAGCTTGGGATGCTGTTCCAAGAAGAAACCATCCTTGCTTCTGCCCAGATGGAAGATCCTAGATACCTTCTCGGCATCAGCCCTGGGCTCCATGGCGCTAGCTAGGATGACCATGTCCACTGGGACCCTGAGGATCTCGCCCGAAAGGCTGTCCTCCCCCACCACCATGAGCCTGCCCTGTTCCTCTTCAGTCATGGCCCTGTCCGTCACGAACCCAGGTTTCCCTCTCACGAATATGGCCCCCTCGGCCTGGACCCTGTCATAGAATTCCTCGTATCCCTTTCCAAAACACCTCATGTCTATGTAGAAGAGGAAGACATTGGCCCCGGTCTTTTCCTTTATGAGGTGAGCGAACTTGAGGGCGTACATGCAGCAGACCCTGGAGCAGTACTCGTGATAGTTCTTGTCACGGCTCCCCACACAGTGGATTATGGCAACGTCCCTGGGCTCCCTGCCCTCCTTGGTCACGATCTGGCCGCCTGTGGGACCGGCTGCCGAGACCAGTCTCTCGAACTCGAGCCCGGTGATCACATTGGGGTACTTGCCATAGCCGTACATCTCGAGGGGTGTTGGATCCATCTGGTCGTATCCCGTTGCCACTATTATGGATCCCACCTCTACTGTCTCCTCCAGGTCCTTTTGCTCGAAGTCTATGGCCTTGACCTCGCAGAACTTCTCGCAAGCTCGGCACTTGCCTTTCTGGAAGAAGATGCAGTTGACCTTGTCTATGACCGGCTTGTTGGGGACTGCCTGGGGGAACATAGTGTATATGGCCTTTCTTGTGCCCAGGCCTTGGTTGTATTCGGAAGGGACTTTCCTGGGACACTTCTCTTGACACAGACCGCATCCAGTGCATTTCTCCCAGTCGACGAACTTGGCCTTGTGAAGGATCTTTACCTTGAAGTTTCCAACAAAACCGCTCACATCGAGAACTTCACTGTATGCATGGAGCACTATGTTGGGGTGGCTTCCTGCTGCGACCATCTTCGGGGTGAGGATACAGGCCGAGCAATCGAGGGTAGGGAAGGTCTTGTCCAGCTGGGCCATGTGGCCCCCTATGGACTGCTCCCTCTCCACAAGATGCACCTTGTGGCCACTTTCGGCTATGTCCAGGGCCGCCTGAATCCCTGCTATTCCCCCTCCCACAACCAGCACATCGGGATGCACAGGCACCTCCTGGACTGGCAATGGCTCGTGAAAGGCCACCCTCCACACAGCTGCCCTCACGAGATCCTTGGCCTTCTCGTTGGCCTCATGGAGCTCTTCCTCAACTGTCCAGGAGCACTGCTCCCTGATATTGGCTATCTGGAGAAAGTAGGGATTTATCCCAGCTGATTCGCAGGTCTTGCGAAAGGTGTGCTCGTGCATTCGGGGGGAGCAGGCTGCCACAACTACCCTGTTAAGTCCGAGCTCCCTTATGTCCTTTCTTATCTGCTCCTGACCAGGCTCCGAGCACATGAACCTGTAGTCCCTCGCAACCACCACTCGGGGAAGAGTGGCTGCGTACTGAGCGAGCTCCTCCACCCTGAGCTTTCCCGCTATGTTGGTCCCACAATGGCAGACGTAAACCCCTATCCGAACAGCCATGAGAAGATCCCCCTTTTGCCCCGGATCCTGGCTGCCGGGGCAGTCTCACTATTCGGAATGCCATTCTACAATTTGTGATGCCCTGCCGCAAGGCGAAAATAAACCTTTTCTTGCAGCTTACTTTCCCCAGGGGACGCGAGCAAGAGGCGGCCTTTTCACCTCGAGGGAATGACCTCTCCCCCCAAAGGCCTCTTGCTCCCTCAGGGAGAAATCCAAGGACCCTTCAAGATGAGGATGCGCTCATTGAGGCGGGGAATTTTCTGGCCCTGGGCCTCGTGAACCGCTCTGAAGCTGTGATCATGAGGTGAACCTGAATGTCACTATGTCTCCATCCTGGATCACATAGTCCCTTCCCTCGAGTCTCACCAATCCCTGATCCCTGGCCTTGGCGAGGGATCCCGCTTGCACGAAGGAATCGTAAGGGATGACCTCCGCCTTGACAAATCCCCTTTCCATGTCCGAATGGATCTTTCCCGCTGCTTTGGGAGCCAAAGTCCCGGCCTTCACTGTCCAGGCCCTAAGCTCCCTGCCCACTATGGTATAGAAGGTAATGAGGTCGAGGAGCCTGTATCCCACTAGAACGACCCTCTCGAGCCCCGAGGATTCCAATCCGTACTCCTTGAGGAACTCAGCCCTCTCTTCCTGTGAGAGGTCAAGGAGCTCCGCCTCCAGTTTCCCGCATATCACGACGCAGGGAGCTGAGTCCTTCTCCGCTTTCTCTCTCACCTTTTCCACAAGCTCCCCTTTCCCCTGCAACTCCTCCTCGCCCGCATTGGCCACATAGAAGAGGGGCTTGGCGGTGAGAAGACCCAAGGACGTAGCGAGCCTCTTGTGCCTTTCCCCTAGGGGGAGGCTCCTCAAGGGTCTTCCCTCCTCCAGGGCTTCCATGAGCTCTTCCGCGATGGAAAGCTCCTCCTGGAGTGAGCGCTCCTGGGATTTGGCCATCTTCTTGAGCTTGGAGATCCTCCTTTCCAAGAGCTCCAAGTCCGAGAAGACGAGTTCCGCCTCCACAACATCTATCTCTCTTGTGGGATTCAAGACCCCATCCACGTGGACAACGTCCGGATCTCGAAAACACCTGACCACGTGAGCAAGGACATCCGCATTTCGGATGTCATCGAGGAACTGGTTCCCCCTGCCTTTCCCCTCGTGAGCTCCCTCTACAAGTCCAGCAATGTCCCTGAACTCCAAAGTGGTGGGAACGACGTTCTCCTTGCCCAAAAGTTTGGCCAGATTCCAAAGCCTCTCATCTGGGACTGGGACCACACCTACATTGGGCTCTATGGTGCAGAAGGGGTAATTGGACGCTGCTGCACCTGCCGCCGTGAGGGCATTGAAGATGGTGGACTTTCCCACATTGGGAAGCCCTATGATGCCGCAGGAAAACCCCATCGCTATCCCCTCGCTCTTTAATACCACATAACACCCTTCTCAGGCCAGAGTCCCAAGGCGAGGGCCCAAATGGGAGGGAAGCTTTTGGGAAGGCCTTCTTCATGGCTGGAGAAATCCCCAGCAGATGACAGGAATCAGGGGGCTTGAGATTCTACCTAGTCTTTTGGTAGGATGATCTCGAACCAGAATGCTCTGGGATCACCCGAATCGCGAGCTTCGGGCTCGCTGTCAAAAGGGGTCTCGCCATGAGATACGGGGAACGCACGAGCTGGAGCTGGAAGTCGTTGAACGGTGAGGAGATTCTGGAACAGTTGGGCGAGGGGGTCATCATAATAGATGGCCGTTTTCGGATAGT
>Ga0207433_10001494_pt1 | contig 50250 bp, 57 predicted proteins | sample YelNatPaOPGAMG01_FD_187559 | JGI IMG/M metagenome (GOLD analysis project Ga0207433, IMG submission 187559) | Hot spring thermophilic microbial communities from Obsidian Pool, Yellowstone National Park, USA - OP-RAMG-01 (SPAdes) (version 3) | ecosystem: Environmental > Aquatic > Thermal springs...
TAACGATGAAGGATGAAATCATAAAGATCCTTGAAGAGAAGGGCTGGAAAGAAACGGTGATTCCAGACCCAACGCTGTTACCTAGGCTCATAAGGAAAAGGAAAGAGTGATGGGAGGAAACGTTATGACGGCTGAACCTTGGCAGACGGCCGAAATCCCAGGACCAAAAAAGGCATTAGTTATAACAAAGCCTGAAGTTGTTGCCGCCATGATTAAGCGGGCTCAACGTCCAGTCCTCGTGGTTGGGCACCGGGCGGCTGAAATAGACTTCAACGGCGGGAAACTAATAGACTTCATCATTGGGTTTGCAAAAAAGACCGGTATCCCTGTGGTGGCTACAGCTCACATGATAGGCGAATTCATAAGGCGAGGCTTCAAGCCAGCAGCTTTCATGCCGGCCGTTGACATTGGAAACCGTCTTGTGGACCCAAACTGGACTGGTGTGGATGGTAAAGGCCAGCACGATTTAGCATTGTTTGTTGGGCTTTACTACTACATGGAGTGGACTATTCTTTCCGGGCTGAAACACTTCGCTAAGCATTTGAAGACTATTTCTTTGGATAATGTTTATCATCCCCATGCAAGTTGGTCCTTCCCAAATCTTTCCTACGAAGAGTGGGTGAAAAACCTTAAAATCATAATGGAAAAAGTTTGAAGGAGGGCGAAAAGTGAAATGAGCATGTTTCAGGACATACCTGTCGACGTTGGTGTAATTTACGAAGGAGAGCGCATACGCAGAAAAGACATGTATGTGGAGCTGGGCGGACCAGACGTAAAAGAAAAATTCGAGCTTGCAAGGGTTAAGAAGCCAGAGGAAGTTGAAGACGGAAAAATAACCATCATTGGACCGGACATTAAAGACATGGAGGAGGGCAAAACCTACCCCTTCGGCATCATCATCGAGGTTGCTGGAGCAAAGCTTGAGCCAGAACTGGAAGGCGTTATCGAAAGGCGCATTCACGCCTACTGCAACTATATTGAGGGTTTCATGCACCTGAACCAGCGTTATGACATCTGGCTTAGACTAAGCAAGAAGTCCTACCAGAAAGGCTTAAACTCTTTCCAATATATCGGCAAAGTCTTACACAGGCTATTTAAGAGCGAACTCCCAATAATCGAAAAGATGCAAATAACCTTCATAACAGACGCTGAAAAGGTCAAGGAGCTTTACCCGCAAGCGCTGCAGATTTATGAGGCGAGGGACGCCAGAGCTAGGGGACTTAAAGATGAGGAAGTGGACAAGTTTTATGGGTGCATCCTATGCCAGTCTTTCGCGCCAACCCACTGCTGCGTGATAACGCCTCAGCGCTATTCCAACTGTGGGGCAATAAGCTGGTTTGACGCTAGGGCTTCAGCCAACATAGACCCAAAAGGTCCAATATTCGAAATTGACAGAGGCGAACTCCTAGACCCTATTAAGGGCGAGTATTCAGGTGTCAACGAGGCTGTTAAAAAGAGGACTTTGGGCGAAATAACTCGGGTATGGCTTTACTCGGCTTTTGGCTATCCGCATACTTCCTGTGGATGCTTTGAGGCCGTTGCCTTCTACATCCCAGAAGTGGACGGCTTCGGCATAGTTCACAGAGGCTACAAGGACGTGACAGTGAACGGTCTAGCCTTCTCAACACTAGCGGACTCGACAGCTGGAGGACGGCAAGTGGACGGCTTCCACGGTATATCCATAGAGTATATGCGTTCTCCAAAGTTCCTGCAGGCTGACGGCGGCTACAAACGTGTCGTATGGATGCCTAAAGAGGTCAAAGAGCGAGTTAAAAACTTCATTCCAGCTGAGCTTGTGGACAAAATTGCCACCGAGGAAGAAGCCAAAACAATTGATGAATTGAAGACTTTCCTAAAAGCTCGAGGTCATCCAGTTGTTGAACGCTGGAAGGAAGAAGTTGTGGCGGTTCCGGAGGCTGTCCCAGCAGAGGCCACTGAAGCAAGGGAGGAAGCAGCGCCCGCAATGGTCCCAACAATCACTGCGGCAACCCTGCCCATAACCGCTGGCGGATACAAGATAATATTGAAAGACGCCAAAATCTACGCAAAACGCGTCATGATAAAGGCCGTTAAGAGCGAGAAGCCTGAAAAAAGGTGAAGGAAACTTGGCTGAAAGGAAGGAGAAGGAAGAAAACGTTTTAGGCTTGAAGCTGAACTCTCGGCTGCTTGAGCTTCTGGCAAAACTTCAAGAAGTTGAATTCGAAGACTTTGAGATGGAAGTTGGCGACCTAGAAATTTGGCTACAACCCGGCACAGTTGCTGTTCCACCGGTGGCTCCACCAAAAGTTGCGCCACCAGTTAAGGCTAAACCCACTCAAATAATTGAGACTGAGTTCGTTCCACCAGTTGAAACTTATCCGGGAAAAGTTGTGGAAGTTAGGCTTGGCGCCACAAAAAGCGAGGGCGGAACACGCGGCAAAACAGTTGTTATTGGTGGTGAAACAACCCCAGCCTTCTACACTTTTGAGAGGCCCACGCCTCATCCGCCAGTTATATCCTTAGACGTTTTTGACATGGAGGTGCCCTTAGCAAAAGCTGTGAAAATGCATGTTAAAGACGTTTTGGGTGACCCGGCGGCTTGGGCTAAGCTGGCTGTTGACAAGTTCGGCGCAGACATGATTACAATTCACCTCATCAGCATTGACCCGCTTGTTAAGGATGCCTCACCTAAAGAGGCCGTTAAAACCGTTGAGGCTGTTGCCCAAGCCGTTGACGTGCCACTAATAATCGGGGGCTGCGGCGACCCAGTTAAGGACGCGAATGTTTTCCAAGAAGTTTGCGAAACCTTTGCCGGCGAACGTTTCTTGATAAGCTCTATTACCAGAGATATGGATGTGGAACGTTGCGCCAAGTTCGTCAAAAAGAATGGGCATGTGGCGTTGTCATTTACGCCTATGGACTTGAACTTGGCTAGGGAGCTGAACCGCCGACTCTACGACTTCCTACCAAAAGAGGATATCGTTATGGACTTGACAACGGCGGCTTTAGGCTACGGCTTAGATTACGCGTTTACCAATATGGAGAGGGCCCGCCTGGCAGCTTTGATGGGCGACCCAGAACTGGCTCACCCCATGTCCTCTGGAACAACAAACGCTTGGGCAGCCCGTGAAGCATGGATGAAGATGGCTCCAGAATGGGAACCCCGCGAACTTCGAGGTCCATTATGGGAGGTTGTTACCGCTTTGACACTTCTGCTGGCTGGCGTAGACCTTTTCATGATGATGCATCCTGCGGCCGTCAAAACAGTCAAAGATGTTATCGCCCAACTGATGGGTGGCGGTTCTGGCAACGCTGAACGTCTTGTGGAATGGGTCACAGTCAAGGTTTAAGCGTCTAGGATGGAGGTTGAAAGGCTTATGAGTGAAAGAGAGGCGAAGGGCAAGATTGGCGTTAAGGAGCTTAGCCCAATAGACGTATACAAGCTTCTGCCTCGCACAAACTGTAAGGAATGCGGCGAAGAAAACTGCATGGCTTTCGCCACAAAAGTCGTAAACCGCGAAGTTCCAATTGAAAAGTGCAGGCCCATTTTAAAAAAGGAGTTTGAGAAAGCCTACAAACAGCTTAAGGAAATACTCAAGCCAGCCATAAAAGAGGTTGTTGTCGGCACCGGCGAATGGGCTGTCAAGATTGGTGGAAAACTGGTGATGTACCGCCACGAGCTCACATACTTTAATCCCACAGCCATAGCCATAGACGTCACAGACGAGATGCCAGAGGAAGAAATCCTAAGCCGCATTAAACGTGTTGAAGGGTTCCGCTACGAATATATCGGGCAGATTTTGAAGTTGGACATGGTTGCCGTTCGCTCCACGTCCAACGACCCAGACAAGTTTAAAGCAACAGTGCGGAAGGTGGCTGAAAACACGAAACTGCCAATGATTTTGTGCTCGCTGAACCCAACAGTTTTGGAGGCTGGCTTAATGGCTGCACCCAAGGCTAGACCACTCTTGTACGCGGCTACCAAAGATAATTGGCGGGAGATGGCTGAACTAGCCTTAATGTACGGCTGCCCCCTAACTGTTTTTGCACCCAACAACCTTAAACTCTTGAAGTCTCTGGCTAAGACGCTCATAGAATATGGCGTTGAAGACTTGGTTCTGGACCCCGGCACTTTCCCTGGCGAAGGCTTAGCTGACACCCTAAACAACTTCACAATGATTAGACGTTTGGCTTGCAAGCATGGCGATGAACTTTTAGGCTTCCCATTAATGGGCGTACCAATGACTGTTTGGCTTGACAGCGCCGGAATAGCCCAAGAAATCGTCAAGTGGCGGGAAGCCTACTTGGCGGCAATGCTCATAGTGCGTTTCGCCGACATCCTAATAATGCACAGCTTAGACGGTTGGGTGCTTCTGCCAAACGTCATTTTAAGAGCCAACATCTACACGGACCCACGCAAACCTGTAGCCGTTGAACCTGGCTTAAAAGTGTTCGGCGTCCCCGACGAAAACTCGCCAGTAATGTTCACAACAAACTTCGCCCTAACCTACTACACTGTGGCTTCAGACATAGAATCCGCGAAAATAAACGCTTACTTGATAGTCGTGGACACGGAGGGAATAGCCGTAGACAGCGCCGTCGCCGGAAGAAAACTGACAGCCGAAAAAGTGGCTGAGGCCTTAAAGGCTTCGGGCGTGGAAAACAAAGTGAAACATAGAAAACTCATAATACCCGGCAAAGCAGCCCGCCTAAGCGGAGAAATAGAGGAATTAACCGGGTGGCAGGTAATAGTTGGACCGCGAGACTCATCAGAGATCCCAAAATTCCTACAAGAGAAATGGCAGACAAGCCACTCGTAACTGCAATTTATAAAGCCAATTACGCCGAAAATCTAGAGAAAGAATATCTACTTGCATCTCACTGCAACCAGCACAAAATAGTTCGGTCAAAGTTTTTAGGCATTAAGGGTTGACAGAAGCCAAAACTTTACTGGTTTTTCTGAGAAAAGTGAAATAAAGGGCAAGTAACAAACAGCGAAGGAGTTTCAAAACCTCGTACAGTTCAAGGAAAGGTGAAAAGTTTGGAGGCTTTTGTAAAGCAGCTTGACGTCTTCTTCAATCCGAAATCCGTAGCCGTGGTGGGTGCCACCAAAAAAGCGAACAAAGCTGGACATGTGATTTTCAAAAATTTCGTCGAAAACAAAAGAAGAGGCGTTTTTAAAGGCGAAATATACCCCGTAAACCCACACGAAGATTATATTCTAGGCGTTCCATGCTATCCGAAATTAACAAAAATCCCAGGAGAACTTGATCTTGTGGTTGTAGTTGTCCCAGCACCTGTTGTGCCGGAATTAATGAGGGACGCCGCAGCAAAGAAAGTGAAAGCCGCCGTAATAATAAGCTCTGGCTTTGGAGAGATCGGAAACCACGAACTTGAAATGGAAGTGGTAGCCATAGCCAGAAAAGCCGGGATAAGGGTGCTTGGACCCAACTGTTTAGGAGTCTATGACTCGAAAACAGGCGTTGACATGCTTTTCCTACCCGAAACAAAAATCCTGACAACAGGCGAAGAAGTCGTCGCTACACCGAGACCCATGATGGGAAACATAGCTGTAGTAACCCAAAGCGGAGCCTTTGGAGCTGCAGCCCTCGACTATTTGGCTGGCAGACAAATGGGCGTCAGCAAATTCGTAAGCTTCGGCAACAAAAGTGATGTAGACGAGGCTGAAATGCTTCACTACCTACTCCACGATAAAGAAACGAAAGTTATACTGCTGTATATTGAAGACGTGAAAAACGGGAGAGCCTTCTTAGAGGCAGCTTCAAAAGTGACGTGCAAAAAACCCATAATAGCCCTAAAAGCGGGCAAAACAGAAGCTGGAGCAAGGGCGGCAGCCTCCCACACAGGTGCCATCGCAGGCTCGGACCAAATATACTCCGCAGCTTTCACGCAAGCCGGGATTCTTAGGGTCCGCGACATGGAAGAATTCTTCGACGCTGCGAAGGCACTAATTATGCAGCCTCCAGCCGCCGGAAAAAACATAGCAATAGTAACCGACGCAGGCGGTCCAGGAATAATGGCGGCGGACGAATGTGAACTTCAGGGGTTAACGGTCAAAAAACTCTCGGAGAAAACCCTCCAAAAGTTTGAAAAGCTTAAAGATGAGGGCAAAATTCCAAAGTTTGCGGCAACCCTCAACCCCGTGGACTTAACGGGCTCAGTTACGTCAGAAATGTACGAAATTGCCACAGAGCTAGTTCTCCAAGACCCAGAGGTTCACGGCGTTATTCTCCTAGGGCTGCACCACACACCCGCCCTTCAAGAGGACTACGTGGATAGGGTGGCGGCCGTTGCCAGCAAACACAGCAAACCAATAGTTGCATGTGACATAGGTGAAACCGAAATGGCACTTCACGTTCGCTCACGCTTTGATAAGCTTGGCATCCCAGCATACATGTCCCCGGAGGACGCCGCCAGGGCTATGGCGACGCTTGTAAGATACGGGCTTTACCTAAAAAAGAGGGGTGTCTTCAAAGAGTACGTACAAAACTTCTTGAAAGAGAAACGCAGATAAACCATCTATTCTAGCAGTATGCTCAAGACTACCAAATCTCCGTCTTTAAGCCCAAACTTCTTCCTCAAATTCACGGGTGCAACAACCTCAAGCACATCGTCTGGGTAGCCTTCAACTTCGGGTAGGACAACAACCACTTCCATGGAACCAAAATGGGCTTTAAAGCATTTGCCGCGGCAATATCCATTTTCAGACACAATAACCTTTGGATTAACCTCAAAAGCCTCCCTTAACCTTTTGCCTTCCTCATCAAGCTTCAAGTTCAACGTTCCCGGATAAGGGGTGAAGCCAAACTCCTCTGCAATCTTCCTTTTGAACCATGGAAGCCCAGTAAACTTTGTGCCTTCTCCGGATCCTGAAAAAACTCGCCCTTCAATACGGATATGTTTTTCAAAATTCCCCCAAATTAAAAACTCGTGGGTTTTTAGATTTGTTTTTGCTCCTTTAGCCAGGTTGCCACCTTCCTAAACATGGGGTTTGAAGACATATCTATCACTGGGACAATAATTTTCTCCCTTGTCTCAATTAAAGGCTGATATTTTGGCATAAACGAGTATCCCACAAAAGTCCAGTAAACACGTTTATTTTCGACAAGCGCCTTAGCCGCAGTTTCAGTTGTGGCTGGAAGCGGGAAATAAAGGAAGACGACACCTTCAGCCCAGTAAAGCCCAGCTGTTTTTCCACCGGCTATTATGGATGCAAACCTAGCTATGTCTTCTGGAGTGGCGAAAAAGTTTCTTTCCATTATAATTATTTCTCTGAAGGGTTCAAACTTAACGTCCACCGCACCTTCGTCCATAGAGGTCCCTTTAAGGTTTGAAAGCTCACACTTTTTAACCTTGCCGTTAACTGGAAAAGGTTATAGAGCACGAGCTCTAAATCCTTTCCGCCACGGGCGAGGGGTAAGACGTTGGCTGAAATTCGAGTGGCAATAGTTGGAGTCGGAAACTCTGCATCAGCCCTCATCCAAGGCGTAGAATACTATAAAGACGCTAAAGAAAACGAAACGGTTCCGGGCTTGATGCATGTAAACTTCGGCGGATATCACGTCAGAGACATAAAATTCGTAGCAGCTTTCGACGTGGACAAAAACAAAATTGGGAAAGATTTGTCTGAGGCGATTTTTACAAAGCCAAACTGCTGTGCAAAATTCGCCGAGGTGCCAAAACTAGGCGTGAAGGTTCAACCGGGACCTGTACTGGACGGTGTGGCTGAACATATGAAGGGAGCTTTCCATGTTTATGGTGAAAGTGAAGTCAAACCTGTGGACGTCGTAAACGTGTTGAGGGAGTCTGGGGCGGAAATCCTCATAAACTATCTGCCTGTTGGAAGCCACAAAGCCACGAGATTTTACGCCCAAGCCGCCCTAGAGGCCGGATGCGCCTTCATCAACTGCATCCCAGAGTTTATCGCCTCAGACTCAGAATGGGGTCGAAAATTTGGGGAGAAAGGCCTTCCGGTGGCAGGCGATGACATTAAAAGCCAGCTAGGCGCCACCATACTCCACAGAAACCTTGTGCGCCTCTGCGTTGACAGGGGGGTTCTTGTCGACGAGACATACCAGCTAAACCTTGGGGGGGATACGGATTTCCTAAACATGACCGTTGAGGAGAGGCTTAAAACAAAACGCATAAGCAAGACTGAAGCCGTGAAAAGCCTGGTGCCCTACAACCTGCCAACTCGCATAGGCCCATCCGACTATGTACCCTTCCTTGGAAACAAGAAGATATGTTACATTTGGCTGAAGGGCAGAAAGTTCGGCGACAGACCCTTAACAATAACCGTTAAACTCGAAGTGGAAGACTCGCCAAACAGCGCCGGAGTCGTCATCGACGTGATAAGGGCTGTGAAACTGGCTTTGGACCGGAAAATAGCTGGACCCTTAATAAGCATATCATCCTACGCCTTTAAACATCCACCCGTACAGGTTCCAGACCCCGTAGCCAAAGAGTGGGTTGAAGAATACATTAAAGGTTTGAGGGAACGCTGAAAGACTGTTTGGCGCCGAGTGAATTTAAAACGGAGAAAACTTCAAACAAACTGGAAATCCACCTCAAATAAGCATTTAAGGCAGCCCGCAAAGCCACAGTATCCATAGCCTCAACTCTTAGGACGAGAAAGTCTCCCTCAACCTCCATCCACGCCCTAGAACGGGTTGTTGGAGGTTTTGCCACCTCGGGGGCAAGCGCCCGAAGGATGATTTCTAAAACTTCTTTTGAGGGCATTTTTAAACGTACAACAGCTTTAGCCTTCATAACCTAAATCCCATATCATGTGAGATATCCTTATCAGAGGACCAATTTCCACGCTTTCTGGAAGAAGATTAAAGGTTACAACTATTTCGCCCGCCGGAATCTTTTTAATTTCCATCAACGCACTGAAATGCCTTTTTTCCTCTTCAGCACGTACAATTGGAATTTGGAAAAATTCCGAAAATATCTCCCCCAACCTTATGACTTCCTGGGGGGCCTCTGGAAAAGCCAATATGGCGGTGGATTTTATCCTTCTCCCCCTGGGCATTGTTCCAAACTCCCTCCGAAGCTTCACACCCCTAACATAAATTAGGGGTGGCGTAGGCTGAAGTTTTCCCTTCTTAACTTTGAAAAGCTCAATTTTCCCAGGTCCACCCTTCCACCTGTCAACGATTATAACTCTGTCGGCTCCGAGCTCCAATGCCTTCACTGCCAAGCCTTCAAGGCTTAACTTTCCACGGTTTATCCGTATAATATTCGGTATGCTATGGGAAAAATCTTTACAAAAAGTTCTAATCCTTCTAGTTGGCCTGTGGGAGGTTGTTAAAAGTATCAAGCATTTTCAGCCTACTCTTCCTCGGTTTCCAGCACCGTTGAAACTTCAGACTCTTCAATAGGTGCGCCTCGAGTGATCCGTTTGGCAACAATCCCAAGTTTTGTAACAGGTGTATAGGCTCCACCTGTAAACTTGAAGCCGCATTTTTTACACTCCCAAACGCCCACGCTGACCCTTTTAACCCTTTGAAGACCACACTGGGGGCATTTATGCCTCTTCCTAAGCTCCGCGACTATCTTAACGTAGCGTTTCCTAACGGTTGCTCCGTAACGAGCCCCTAAACCTCTTGTTGGGCCTACCTTCTTAGTTCTTTTACCCAAACTTACCACCCCAACTTTTTCCTTATTTCTGAAGCTTTTTCTCTTGCTATTTGGACGGCTTCAAGCACCTGTTTAAGCGTGAAAAATCCGCTTCCGCCCTTTTGCACGGCGCAGACGTTTCCGTCGTCGTCTGTTGTTATTGTAAGCCTAGCATCCATTATCTGCTCTTCTTCAAGCCATGGGTCAACCACCAGTTTATCGTTTATCTTCGCAAATGTCACAGCAACGGGATGTCTTCGAACAGGCAAAGGCATGAAGCCGGGCTTTATCTTAACCTCACAGTTCTCCACTTCATAGTTGAAGACTTTAGTGTTCATTAGAGCCGCCATCGCAGCTAAAGCTGATGCATCTATCAAGTTTCCATCATGGTTCAGCACGTAAATGTCCACGAATACGACAAAAACTTTTTTCCCGGGTACTATGCAAAGCTTTTCGAGGTCTATGGCTTTTGATTCCCTAATGCCCCTATCCACAACCCTCGCCAACTCTATAGAGTTCTCGTCCGGCGGACCAGGTTCAAAAGTAGGTGAAGCTAAAGGAACAAGCTCAGCGTTAACGGTTAACACGCCCTCGTTTGGAGTGTCCGGAAAAGGCTCACCTGTCTCGACTTTGACTCCAACCATGACCTCCGTTTTCCCAAGCAGCACTCTTGCGGATCCTTCAGCCTTTTCAATGATTCCCTGTTCAATTTTTATCTCGCGGTAATCGTTTAGGCCTCGCCCGTCAAGCCTTTTCCCTTTAGCAATGAGCTGCGCTATCTGTTTTTGCTTAACCCGAACAACGGTAGTCGCCGCCGTGGACATTACTCTTCAACCTCCTTAACGTTCACATACCTAGCTTTTAAGGCTTCCTTCTGCATGACGTAAATTTTCCTGCATCCCTCAATGGCGAGCTTCACAGCTTCCTCAAACTCTTCTGGAGTTAAAATTCCATCCATCTGTAGAAGTGTGATGGCTGCCAGATTTGGCATGTAAGCCACTGGAACGTCTGCGGAACCCACCTTATCCTCAACGTCGTTCAAGTCTAAAACTATTAAATCCTCAACTTTGCCCGCTGAACACGCTGCTACCAAATCCCGCATCGGAACACCAGCGTCGGCCAGAGCCAGCGAGGCGGCTGTTATGCTTGTGCATCTTGTGCTTCCATCCGCCTGTAAAACCTCTATGAAAATATCCACCGCTGTACGTGGATAATATTCTACGAAGACGGCTGGCTCAAGGGCCTCCCTAATAACCTTTGAAAGTTCTACCTCACGTCTTGACGGGGCTGGAGATTTACGTTCTTGAACGGAAAATGGTGCCATGTGGTAGCGGCACCTCAAAACCATGCGGTCAGGTAGGGCTAAATGTTTTGGGTGAAGCTCCTTTGGCCCGTAGACGGCCGCCAGAATCTTATTTTTGCCCTGTTCAATGTAGGCTGAGCCATCAGCGTTTGAAAGCACGCCAACTTCGATTTTTATAGGTCTAAGCTCATCCGGCCGTCTACCATCAAGCCTTAAACCCTTTCTGTCCACCAATTTTTCGGCTTTTTCGCCCATAGTCAACTACTTCCTCTTTTCTCCTTTTCCCTTCTAATCATCTGCAAAATGCGGTCGGTCAACCCGGTGGTGTGAGACTCCTCTTCAATCTTATGAATGGCCATCATCGCTAATTCTTCATCCTCCATGCTTTTCCCCGTGATAAGTATGACCCCGTTTTGGCCTAGAATTATGTGGCATCCAGTCTCCTGCTTTATCATGGAAATCATTGACCCTTTCTTTCCAATTACACGGGGAATTTTTGTGGGTGTTATTTTAACAACTTGCCCACGGGTTATCTTCCCCAGTCCAGGCTCGTCCACGCTAAGCTGGGGATTGTGGGTTCTGTCGTAAGAAACTATTTTCGCCACAACTAGGTCGCCAACGTCGAGAACCTGAGTTAAATCGTCTTTTTGCGGTTTGAAAGGCCTATTAAGCACTTCAGAAGCCCTTAAAAGTGCTAGGTAGGGTGCGTTAATGTCGACAACCCATCCGTTGAACCCAACCTCCACCACCGTTCCTATAACGGTGTCTCCAACTCTTGGAATGTAAAAAGCCCTTAACGCAACAACGCTTACCTTTTTGTCTTCATACTCCACAAGGCCTACTCTGGAGGCGTAAATTTTACTATTAGACCTGAAAGTGTTTTCTCCAGCAATGTAGTCGCCTTCAGCAAGCAGATCCCCGGGAACCACAAGCTGTCTCCTCTCAAAAAACATGGGCATAAAAATCACATCCAACCATCATACAATTAAAATCACGAAACTATCTTCGCCTCAGCGTTTCCCTTAGTAACTTCACCGATTTTTTCAAGAAAAGGTCCATAGAGACCAGCGGGCATTTCGATTATTCCAAACCATGAACCGTCAGCTCGCCATTCTTCACGCTTAATAGTTCCCATAGCCTTTATTGTTCCATAAGCTTTCGCTGCGTACTCTGCTGGCACACGGACGCTGACTGAGACCTGCTCCATTTTCAATGGAAGAACTTGACGCAGGAGCTTAACCACCTCTCTCGCCTGTTCCTCAACCGCTTTGAAGGGGTCTATTGAAAAGTGGATTTGCTTCATGGCCTGCTCAATGCGCATAGGCGGATGGGGAAGATTGGTTCTCGGGTCAACACAGTTCCTTGATATGAAATCTATTATCTGTCTACGTTTCTCCTCAATCATCTTTCTACGCTGTTCAGTAGTTAACTGCAACGTACCCTTTTTGATGATTACGTCGGCAACCTTAAGCGGATCCGTTGTTCCGAAAGCTTTACGGAGGGCTTCCTCTGAAACCTTTGTTCCTTTGCTTGCATCTGAAAAAATTGTTTCCGTGACAAGGACTTCCGTTATGGCCGACAATCTTCCCATTCGATAGTCTAGAGCCTTGTCTGGTTTCACGAGGACCTCAAAGTGTTCATTACCCCTCGAAATACGTGCAACAGTGTACTTCTCGCTCATTTCAAATTCACTTACTTAACCCTAACTCCCTCATGTACCTTTCAACAATCTCGTCTTTAAGCATCTCCATTTTCCTCGTGGCTGCCGGAATAGCTGCAATCTTTATTCTTGGCTGGAGTCCCCTGGCTTCAAGGGCCTTTACTAAACATTTCACTGCAAGCCTTATGGCGTCTTCTAGGCGCATGCCGTCCCGATACTCTTCCCTCAAAATGCTCATCACAGTATCTTTCCCGGCACCCACTGCCACAGCTTTATGCCCTCTATAAGTACCGCTTGGATGAGTTGCGAATAAACGACAGCCCGTCTTGTCGACACCACCAAATATTATGGAAACTCCGAAAGGTCTTACCCCTCCATGTTGCGTATATAACTGCTTTATGTCACAGACCCTTTTAGTTACAACTTCAACGTCAATAGGCTCGTCGTATGTTAGCCTGTTGCTTTGGGCGTAAATTCGGGCGTTATCGATCAAAACTCTCGCGTCAGAACTTAACCCAACAATCGCAGCCCCTATATGCTCATCAATCTTAAAAATCTTCCAAGAAGTTTCAGACTCTTCAAGGGGCTCAATAGTTTCTTCAGCTCCTAAAACAACACCTTCTGGACACTTAATTCCCAAAATTGTTGCTCCACGGTTAACAAGCTCCATGGCATATTCAACTTGAAAGAGCCTGCCATCTGGTGAGAAAACAGTAATAGCACGGTCATATGCTCCCGGAGCTGCGAAGACGGACATCAATCACCAACTCCACCGCGAACAGTTACTTGCTAAACACATATGATAACTAAACTAAAAACCTTTCCTTAGTCTTTTTCCCTACCTATTTACGATTCTGAACAGCTTATGTTTCCTCTATACTACTAATCGCTGTGCAAAATTGTATCATAGCTCTGGAAGTAAACTGTTTTAATGTTTGTTGTATGCTTTGTTTTTGCTTTAACCATTAACTATATTGCTCTAAGGCTATGATTGCCAAGTGAAGCTAAATTTTTTACAGTTATGATAATGGCTTTTCTAGTGGTGTGTTTTACTGTTTGGCTTTGGCAAAGGCTAGAAGTTAGCTCTGGTGAGAGAGTGTGGGTGTGAGGGTGAGGGAGAGGGGGCACATAGGTGGGTTTGGGGATAAAATTTTTATAGTATTCAAGGCGATACCCTCCTTTTATGAAGGGTGAGAAAAATGAATAAGAAAGCGATAGCTAAAACAACTCTGATGCTTTTGGTGGTCATAGTAATTTTATTGGCTGCACTACTAGGTGTAACTATCTACTTTATGACTCGACAGCCACCTACAGAAGTTGTAACGCTACCAACACCTGCTTTTGTGACGCAAAATAAACTGGTTTACGAAAGTGGAGCTACATACGAATGGCTTGACCCCCATGTTTCCTACTATCAATACGATTATTGGATACTATGGCATACTGTTGAAACTTTAGTGTGGTACAACAAGAGCAGTCCCGTCGATATAATTCCATGGTTGGCTGAAAGCATTACGAAGATAAACAGCACAACTTACGAGTTTAAGTTGAGGGAGGGAATAACGTTTCAAGATGGGACACCGTTTAACGCTACAGCGGTATGGTTTAGCTTCAATAGACTTTTAATTATAGACGGGACAAGCCCTACAGGTGTGCATGGAAGTCAGGCAGCATGGATACTTCAGCAGCTTGTAGACCCTAACGGTGAATTGTTTACAGCTATGGGTGCAGAGCCAACTTATGATGAGGGATGGGTAAAAAAAGTCCTAGACTTAAATTTTGTAGAAATAGTGGATAATTATAGGGTAAGGCTTCACCTAAAGGTGCCTACAACTCAGTTAATGGCCATATTAGCGGGTCCTTGGGCTGCTATAATTTCCCCAACAGAAACCGTTAAAAAAGACTATGAACATCACCAATGGCCTTTTACAACCGAGCAGCAACCTGCTTATAACTACACAAAATATTTTATCCGCATGGCCGGATTAGGCGACACCTACTTCAACGTACCGGAGAATGGATGGAGATTTGGGACAGGACCGTATTACGTTGAAAGTGTGGACCCCACAACATATCGGATAGTCTTAAAAGCCTACGCCAACTACTGGGGCGGTCCAAACCATATGAACTTACCGCCACAAGGTAAACAAAGAATACAGACAATTGAATTCCTTTACCAACCAAGCTTTACAACAAGGCTGCTCGACCTAAAGCAAGGAAAGGCAACAGCAATCGCTGTTGCAGAGGCTGATATATACCAAGTTGTTGATAAGGATTTGTGGCTTAACCAAGGAGTACTGAAATCAATAATACCAGGCGTAAACGCTTACGGTCCGATTCCAACATTGAACACTTGGTGGCTTAACTTTATAACAAATGTTACTAACCCAGATGGAAGTTATAGGGACTGGCAGCCATTTGCTGATTGGCGGTTAAGAATGGCTGTTGCTTGCTCCGTTAACATGACTTACGTGAATATCTACGTGAATAATAAGCTAAGCCAATTAGCATATAATATAATTCCACCAGGCACAGTTCCCGAAGGCAGTTACAACCCTAACATCAAACCAAAATTCTATTTCAACCTAACTTTAGTTGAAGAACTCATCAGAGACGCCTACCTTAACCCATTGAAAAGTGAAACTCATGAAATGTATTTCTATAATGGTACTAGAATACCTCCAGGAGTCGTTGACAACACTTTCAGTGCTGAAAAACCAAGGGTCATAGAATTCTATGTGCAAAGTGGGGCAACTACATTCATACAAATCTTGACGACAATGACTGAAAACCTAAACTCAATAGCAAGGTCGGTAACGGGTTCAAGAATTGCCTTACAATTTAGGGTTGTAATAGTGCCTGGTGGACAGCAGTATACATTGGCTTCAAGACATCAAATTGACGCCTACATGGGAGGATGGATTGCCGACTACAACCACGTTTTAAATTGGCTTATGCCCATGTACTACTCTAGAGGCACATATCCTTCTTGGAATCAGTGGAACATAACTGCATTAGATAACTTATACAAACAAGCCGTAGAAGCAGATAAGGAGGGTAACACTACAAAGCTCCTGCAAATAGTTGACCAGATGAACACTATTGCAAATGACCTTGTAATGTACATGGTGTGGTGGCACGATTCAGAATACTACATACGCTCAGCATGGCTGCAAGGGTGGTATGTCAATCCTGTCTTCGGAGTGGATATCTGGTCAACAATGTATTACGAATCGCCTTAGGCTCCTCTTTTTTATTGATTTTAAATACTAAAAGTTTTTATACAAATTTTTCTCAATTGTAAAGGATAAATGAAGCTATATGAATATATAATTAGACGGCTAATCTTACTCATATTTGTACTGTTTGCCGTTAGTATACTTGTTTTCTATTTCACAAGGGGTTTTCCGCGTGGAATCGCTCCATGGGCAGCTTATATTCACCCTAAAATGACCGCAGAGCAAATTCAACAAGTAATAAAGGAACACGGTTTCGACCGACCCATCTATGAACAATATTTTTATTGGCTCAGAGATGTCCTGCGAGGGGATTGGGGACTCACCGGTGCGTGGGCGCAAGGTAAACCGGCTAACGAAGTGTTTTTCAATCACTTCCCTTATACGGTTGAGCTTTCAGTTTTCGCTACAATTATAACTGTTGCAATAGGGTTGCCCATGGGCATAATCTCAGCATTAAAAAACAACAAGCTTCCAGACCATGTTTGCAGAGTAATTGCGCTTGCGGGTTATTCAACCCCTGCGTATTGGTTTGGATTCATGCTACAACTAGTCTTCTTTTACTACTTTTCAGTTTGGGGACTACCAAACCTTCCAAGTAGCGGAGCCTCTACGCTAGGCAAGCCAAACATAACAGGTCTGCCTATACTAGATGGTCTGCTAACTGGAAACTTTGTATACGCTTGGGATGAGTTCCTCCATCTTATACTTCCATCGTTTAGCCTTGCCTTCATTAGTCTAGGATTTTTAGCACGTATTGTTAGAGCAAGTATGCTGGAAGTTTTAAGGCAAGACTATATTGTAATGGCGCGGTCAAAGGGACTAAAAGAGAGAGTAGTGATTTATCGACATGCTCTGAAGAATGCCTTGATACCAGCAGTAACCCTTACAGGAATCTTCTTTGCAAATCTTTTGGGTGGGGCCATGATAACAGAGTATGTTTTCTCATGGCCAGGCGTTGGGCAACAGGCGCTTCGTGCGATATTTCAAGGGGACAGTAATTTCATACTACTTTATAGCTTAGTATTCGCAGTGATAATTGTTCTGGCTAATTTGGTAGTTGATGTTCTCTACGCCTTCCTTGACCCACGAATAAAATACTAGGAGGAGCTGAAGGGACCGACGAATGAAAACCAGAAGAGGCGAATGGGAAGCTAGACTGGCAGACATAAAATATTCGCTATACCTCTTAAGAAAAAATCCACTTGTAATGGCAGGTACTCTTATTGCTGCGTTCTTTATACTTCTTGCTTTATTGGCAAACATTATAGTAGACCCAAAACTAGCATACCCAGAAGGTTATCCTGGAGGCATGTATCCCTTTGAAAGGAAGTACGTCTGGAACGCTAACCATTTTATTCAATGGGGACCTGGTGTTTCACTCTATTATGGCCCCGAGTTCTTCCCGCTGGGAACGGATTCATATGGTAGAGACCTACTGAAAATGATAATACTTGCAATTCCTGTGGATCTCTATTATGCAACAATAATCACAATAGTATCAGCAATTATAGGCACGTTAATAGGAGCTGTAGCAAGTTATGCTGGGGGTATCGCTGACGAGATAGTGCTTAGGATTACTGACGTTTTCTTTGCTTTCCCAGCTTTAGTTCTTGCTTTAGTTTTTGCCTCGATTCTTGGAAGAAGTCTGGAAACATTAACATTAGCATTAATCCTAGTTTGGTGGCCGCCCTATACGAGGCTCATGAGAGGGCAAGTGTTAAGCGAAAAAGAAAAGCCATACGTTGAAGCGTTAAAGGCACTTGGCGCTAGTAATATACGAATCCTTTTTAGACACATAATACCAAACGCAATTTTTCCGATACTTGTCCAAGCTACAATGGATTTTGGAGGGGTAATTTTGACTTTTTCAGCTTTAATGTTTTTGGGTTTTTCGCCAAGTCCCGCAATTCCAGAACTAGGAAACTTGGCTGCTGACGGATACGGCCACATTTTTGACGCTCCATGGGTTATTCTTTTCCCAGGTCTGACTATGTTAATTATATCCTTGGCTTTCAACTTAGTTGGCGATGGTTTAAGAGACGTGCTTGATCCACGCTTAAGAAGGTGAAAAACATTTTTATGGATAAAAAACAAGGTGAACACCAACCGATTTTGGAGATAAAAAATCTGAAGTTAAACTTTCACACTTATTTAGGAGAAGTTAAAGCGTTAAATGGCGTGAATTTGAAACTCTATCCAGAAGAAGTTTTAGCCCTCGTAGGTGAGTCAGGATGTGGAAAATCTGTTACAGCCCTTGCTATAATTGGTTTACTTCCGGAAAATGCACACATAACTGAAGGAGAAATACTTTTCAAGGGCGAGAACCTGCTCAAGAAATCTAAAGAAGAAATGAGAAAGTTCAGGATGACTGAGTGCGCAATAGTCTTTCAAGATCCAGCAACATATCTAAACCCTGTATTAAAGATGGAAACGCAGCTTAAAGAAGTGATTTTGCTCCATAAAGAAGATTTAAAGAGGGCGGTAATAGCCGAAGAGAAAGGTGAAAAAATTGGATATGAAGAGTTCTTGGCCATGAAAAACGTAGTGGACAAACAGAACAAAAATTACAAAGTTTCGCAGAAAAAAATAAATGAAATGGCTGAAAAATTGATTTTAGACATTTTAAAGCTTGTAAAATTACCGGACCCTCAACGAATTCTTAAATCGTATCCTCATGAGCTTTCTGGAGGAATGAAACAAAGGACTATGATTGCTATGGCATTAGCCAGAAGACCGTCCCTATTTTTGGCTGACGAAATAACGACAGCACTAGACGTTACGATACAGGCTCAAATTCTCTACTTGTTAAAAGAGTTGAGAAAAAAAATTGCCACTTCAACACTTATGATAACACACGATCTTTCAGTAGCAGCCGAAATAGCGGATAGAATAGCTGTAATGTATGCAGGAAATGTTGTTGAGGTAGGGCCAACGAGGGCTATTTTTAAAGAGCCTTTTCACCCTTATACACAGATGCTTTTAAAGGCGATACCTAACATACGGAACCCGACCACGCGTTTAGAATCCATTCCTGGTACTGTTCCAGAAATGATCAATCCGCCACCTGGATGTAGATTTAACCCGAGATGCTCTTTCGCCATGGACGTCTGCAGAAAGGATAAACCAGAGCTTAAGGAGGTTAAAATGGGACATGAAGTTGCATGCCACTTATACGAATGAGAGCTCAAAAAACGAAGAACTACTTAGAGTTAAAGATCTAAAAGTATGGTTCCCAATTAAAAGCGGTGTGATCCAAAGAACAATAGGCTATGTTAAAGCAGTTGATGGTATAACATTTAATGTATTAAAAGGCGAAACTTTAGGAATAGTTGGCGAGTCCGGTTCTGGCAAAACAACTTTGGGAAAGAGCATTTTAAAACTAGTCAAACCAACTTCTGGTGAAATTTACTTCGAAGGAATAAACATAGTTAAAGCACGAAGAAGCGAAATGAAAATGGTTAGACGACGCATTCAAATGATTTTTCAAGACCCTTATGCCTCTTTAGATCCTAGACAAACCGTTAGTTCAATTTTATTTGAAGCTATGAAGATTCATGGCATTGTCAAAAGTAAAACCGAGGCTATAGAAAGGGCTATTAAACTTCTTGAGATAGTAGGTTTAAGTGAAGAACATTTATATAGATTTCCTCATGAATTAAGCGGTGGACAGAGACAAAGAATTGCAATTGCGCGAGCTTTAGCGGTAAATCCAATTTTCCTAGTATTGGATGAACCTACATCGTTTCTCGACGTTTCGGTTCAAGCATCAGTTTTAAACTTACTCAAAGACTTGCAGAGGCAACTCGGCTTGACGTACATGTTTATAACCCATAACTTGGCGGTTGTGCATCATATGAGCGACAGAGTTGCCGTGATGTACCTTGGTAAAATTGTGGAAATAGCTGATAAAGACAGTATTTTTAGAGATCCAAAGCATCCTTACACTTTTCAACTCATGGAGGCTATACCGCTACCAGATCCAGAAGTCAAAAAAGAAAGAGTTTTATTGGAAGGTGATGTGCCAAGTCCGATGAATGTTCCTTCTGGATGTAGGTTCCACCCAAGATGCAGATATGCAACTCAAAGGTGCAGAGAAGTGGAACCACAATTAGGGGTTCGGAGTAATGGTTTGGTTGCTTGTCATTATGAGATAGATTTTTCGTCTGATAAAATCGTCGGAGAAGTTGTAGTTTAAAATGGAAAATGAGAAAAAGCAAGATAAAAAATTAAGCTGGAAAGATTATTTTGCCATTGTAGTTGCGATGTTAACGACAACTCTTCTTCCATTTATAATTATTGTTCTAATTCTTGTGTTGGTTGTAGTTGTTTTTCATTTAATATACTTTTAATCTCTTTCGATTTAAGAAGTATAATGAACTTTGATTCGAAATGGCAAATCACTCCATGAATTTATACAAGATGTCTTTACTAATCAATAAATCTTTATTCTCGGTCTAAAATACTCTAGAATGATGCAAAATGGGTTATCTAAGTGTTTGGAAAGTTTTGGAGGAAATGTTGATCGATATCCGCAGGAGAGGAATCCAAATACCTACTAATGTTTTCAATGATCTAAAATATGCCAGAACCTTGATCAATGTTTTGAAGGCTGACCCTTCAAAGCTTGATACAGGTCAAAAAATTGAGGAGTGCCTAAACAGTGTGGAATCCTACCTGATTTCGGAGGGACAAAAATTTGGAGATAAATATGTTGAAGAATGGATCAGAAAGCTTGAAGATGCGTATAGAAGGATGGATGAAGATGAGATTTTTTCAAGGTTTGTACCCGGTCTTCCAAGGGAGCAACGTTGGATCCGTGTTAAACTTTCAGACGAAATACCCGTGGAGAAACTCAAGGCTTTGGCAGAGGAGCTAAAACTTTCATCAGAAGTGCAAATGGGCGGCTATTTACTTGTTTACGGTGAAGAAGAGCATATTAAACAGTTTGTCAAGAAAATGGCTACACTGTACGGCTCAAAGGTCTGCAAATAGCCTTTTCGAAGTACATAACTGTTAAAACATGTTGATGCAACACTTTTTAATACGGAGATCCTATAAACTGAGTCGATATGCTGTTTCATATGGGGTGAGGGCGCAGCTTAATGCCCTATATCAAGAAAATAGAGCTTAAAGGCTTTAAATCTTTTGGACCGCAAACTGTCAAGATTATTTTAGACAAGGGTTTCACAGCAATAACAGGACCTAACGGCAGTGGAAAAACAAACATTGTTGACGCTGTTTTATTCGCCCTTGGAGAGCTAAGTGTAAAAAGGCTTCGTTCGGAGACCGCTGCAGGACTAATTTTCCAAGGTTCCGATAAGGCTGGCTTGGAAAAAGCTAGAATGGCTAAGGTTGTGATACAATTTGACAATTCTGATGGACGTATACCTGTTGATACAGCAACTGTGACGATTTCCCGTGAAGTGTACCGAAACGGTCAAAGCGTGTACAGGCTTAACGGAAGAAGAATATCACGCGCCTACTTAACGGAAATTCTCTCCATGGCTGGAATAAGCTTCACAAGCCAAAACATAATCCCCCAAGGAACCATAACACGGCTTGCGGATGTCTCACCCATTGAAAGACGAAAGATGATCGAAGATTTGGTCGGTATAGCCCAATATGACGCTGAAAAAGCCGAGGCTGAGGAGAAGCTTCGAGCCGCAGACCTTTCAATACGCACCGCCATGGGAAGAATAGATGAAGTGCAGAGACGCGTCGAAGACTTGGAAAGGGAGCGAAACGAGCTCCTTCGCTACAACTTTCTAAAAAACGAAATCAGAAAATTTGAGGCTGTCAAACTTTCCTCTGACGTAGCGCAAATTCGTGAAAGAATAGAGCGCGATTCAGCCCAAGCTGAGAAAATTAAGAGTAAACTTGAAAAGATTAAGGCGGTTCGAGATCAGTACAGGCTTAAACGTAGAGAAATTGAGGGTGAATGGCGGAAACTAAGCTCCGAAATTGTGGAGGAAGGTAGCTCTCAGGTTTTAAGGGTTCAAATGAAGATTGGTGAACTCAAATCAAAAATCACCGAACTCACAACGAAAATAAGTTCCGGGAAAACAAGCCTTGAAGGCCTCAGAAAAATCAGGGAAAACAGTTTCCAACAGTACCAGTCAATTAGAAACGAGATCCGTGAAAACAGGCTGAAAATAAGACGTTTGAGGACGGAGTATGAACAGCTTTTAAATGAGATAAACGTGAAGCAAGCTGAGCATGATGCCCTTGCAAAAGAGATTGCTCAGCTATGGGAGGGTCTCGGTGAGAATAGCAAAAAGATACACGAAATAGAACTTCAACTTGACAGAAATTATAAGAGGCTTGCGTTCTTAAGGTCTAAACAAGCGAAAAGCCACACAGCTATAAAAATCCGCGAGAAGAGACTCAAAGACTTAAGGGAGCGAAGGGATCGTTTTGCCTCAACCCTCAGCGAACTGGAGAAGTCCAAGGCTGAGCTGGAGAAAGTTCAAAGGGAACAGAAAAACCAGCTTAAAAACTTGGAACGCATGCTGGAAAGGAGAATAGCTCAAAAAGAAGCCATAGAGAAGGAAATCGCCGAAGCCGGGAAAATAGCAAACTCGGCCCGTGAAGCCGTTGTGGAATTCGCAACCCAAAAGGAACTCGCCGAAACCCTTGTCACCGAAGAAAAAGCCCTGAAAAGCATAGAAGAGCTCGGCGAGCTTGGTGTGATACCAGGAGTTTACGGTAGGCTGCGTAACTTGATAAAAATCGACAAAGCTTATAGGCAAGCAATCGAAGTGGCCGCCAGCGGCTGGCTGGACGCCATAGTTGTCAAGGACTTGAACACGGCTTTCACATGTGCCGAGACGCTTCGGAAAATGAAGCTTGGACGTATAAAGATAATTCCCCTTGAAGGAGTTTCAGCGGCAAAACCCATAAATGTTCCAGACATCAAAGGTGTCAATGGCGCAGCGTTTTCTTTTGTGAAATGCGCAAAGCAGTATGAACCAGCCGTGTATTTTGTTCTTGGAGACACCTTAATCGTCCAAGAGAATAAAACAGCCCTAGAGTTGTCCAACGAAGGCTACAGAGTCGTAACGGTTAACGGCGACCTTTACGAGTCAGGGGGTGCTTTAGAAAGTGGTTATTACAGGGCTCCAATAGATTTTTCAGCTATCATTCCAAGTGAGGCGGCTATAAAGAGCTTAGACGAGGCTGTTAAGGCTTTACAGCAGCACCTTGCGAGGAGAGAAAGCGACATAACGTCTCTAGAAGAGGAGATGGACAAAACCCGTGTTGAAATCGCGCATTTGTCAGAAGCCATAACTATGCTCAACAGGGAAATAGCCAGAGTGAAGAGAAGCATAAGAAGGACAAGAATCAATGTTAAGAGGATAGATTCCAGCATTAGAAAGATCGAAGGCGAAATAGAAGCGGAAAAAACGAAAATCTGGGCATACAAAGCCGAAAAAAGCGCTCTGCAAAAGGAAATCCGTAGTCTTCAGAGTGAGTTAACCATTTTGAGGCGGAAAACAGACCTAGCGAACATCCAAGAAATGGAGGCTAGCAGAGAGAAAATCGCTGAAGAAATAAATACTCTCAGACAGAAGCTCAGCACGGTTCAAACCGAAATTTCGACGCTCCAGTCCCAATATGATAATGTCTTAAGAATCGGGTACAAAAATGCCAGAATCCAGTTGTCAAGAGTTGAGCAGCAGCTTAAAAATGTTGAAAACGAAGTTGAAGAGGCGTTAAAGGAGAGAGAGCGACTAAAACATGAATTGGCTGAATTGGAGAAGAGCCGCGACGAACTCTCAAAAACAGTTATGTCGGCTAAGGAGGAGGCGCAAAAGTTCACTGTACAGATAGACGAAATTGACAAAGTGCTCCGCAAACTTGACGCAGAATACGAGGAAACAGACCGCCTATGGAACCAGTGCCAGTTAAACATTCAGACATCCCTAATTCAGCTTGAGCAATGGCAAAACCAGCTGAGACAATTCGGCTACGAAAAACCGTTAAACGTGACGCCAAAAGAGGTTGAAGAAGCCGACGCAATCCTGAAAATGCTGAAACTTGAGTTTGAAAGAATAGAGGGTGTAAACCAACTTGCGCTTTCGCATTATGCTGAACAAATCGCCCGCTATAAGGAGCTGTCCTTAAGGCTTAACGAGCTTGAAAGGGAAAAACAAGCGATAATAAAGTTCATGGAGGAGATTGAAAGCAAAAAACGTAAAGTCTTCCTTGAGGCGTTTGAAAAAATTAACCAAAACCTGCAAAAATACTTCTCAAAACTCACCGGAGGCGGGTTCGCCACTCTAAAGCTTGAGAACTTGGGTGACCCTTTCGTCGGCGGGATAGAAATGATTGTTCAATTCCCAAACAAACCCTCCATAGTTGTCAGCGGAGCCAGCGGTGGAGAACGCTCAGTAGCCGCTGTGGCCTTCCTGTTTGCCATAAAAGAGTTTACACCTGCAGCCTTTTACATCATGGACGAAGTTGACGCCCACTTGGACGCGTTTCATGTTTCAAAACTCGCCGACCTTCTCTTGGAGGAGTCGGAAAAAGCCCAGTTCATAGTTATAACTTTGAAACCTGAGATAGTTAATAAGGCGCAGAAAGTATACGGCGTCTATGGACGCAATGGTGTTTCCCACGTTGTTTCAGCTAAATTCCTTGAGGTGTCCAACTGAATGGTTTCAGCTATCAAAAAGCCCTTTTACCTTAGACCTCCATGGAACATTCTCTTCGAGTTTCACAAGCTTGAAAAGTTAAGCCCATGGAACATTAACATCGCCTATCTCCTCACAACTTTCCTAGAGGAGATGGAAAAGACTGGACAGGTAGACTTTCGGGCTTCAGGTGTAGCCCTAGATTCTTCAGCCTTCATATACCTAATGAAGTCAAAGCTACTTCTACGTCTTCAAGAGCCTCCCCCACCTTCCAAACCATCTCGGGACTTCGTGCCTCCCCCACTTTTCCTCCCCCTTAGACACGAGTTGACGGCTACAACCATAAGACATCTACTTGAAGTCCTTGACGAAGTTCTCAAAAGCGAAATGCTTCTAAAACCCTCAAGAATTCAAACCGAGCCCATTCTCCCCTCGCCTTCGGAGATTCTCCCTCAAATGGACTACTACTTGGTTGAAATTGAACTTCAGATGGAGAGACTTTACGAAAAACTTTGCGGAATAGTGAAGGGCGCTGGGATAATCCAATTCTCAACCCTGATTAGGGAGATGACCAAGCTGGAAGCCATCCGCACCTTCATACTGCTTTTGTTCTTGGCCCAAAACGAGAAGATAGGCTTGTGGCAAGATGAGGAAACTGAGGAAATTTACATAACTGTCGGAGGCCTCAACGCTGGAGGCGAGAAGCCAAGCTAACTCGGAAACTTCACATCCAGCCAAACAGAAGGAGACGTTAAACGAGCTAGCCTTGGTTGAAGCGGCGTTATATGTTTCAGGCCGTCCTTTAACAATATCCGAGTTATGCTCAGTTTTGAAAACTAGATCGCAGCGTAAAGTGAAAATGCTTGTGAAAAAGCTTATGCAAGAATACGCCAGCAGAAACACGGCTCTGGAAATTTTGGAGCTGAAGGATGAGAGATACGTCATGCAGCTGAAAGCCGAGTTCACACCACACGTCAAAAGGCTGGTTAGGAAACCGCTGCTTTCAACAGGCCCCCTTAAAACATTAGCCTACATCGCCCTAAGACAACCAGTTTCGCAGAAACGAGTAGTGGAAGTTCGAGGTCGCCACGCTTATGGACACATTAAGCTCCTTAAGGAAATGGGGCTCATTGTTTCCGAAAGGAAGGGCCGTTCAGCCGTATTAAAAACAACAGAGTACTTCGCGGATTATTTCGGCCTAAGCCACGACGTTCAAACAATGAAGAGAGAGTTAAGAAGAATCCTTGAAAGGGACAGAATATCGGAAAAAGCCTTGGAAATCCAGGATTCTTAACATTCAAAAACGGATAGGTTTATATTTTAAGCAGCGTGATAGTGAACAGGCTCAAAAGGGATCAGCATGTCTGTCTGGCACGGCGACCTACACAAAAGAAAGCCGACAGGTGGCAAAAGAAAGCCTTATAGGGGTAAACGAAAATTTGAGCAGGGCTCGTTCCCTACGGAGACTGTCATCGGCGAATCAAAAAGGAAGGTTGAAAGGAGAAGGGGTGGAAACCTAAAGGTCAGAGTTTTAAGCGAAAAATACGCATGTGTAACCGACATGAAAACAGGCAAGACTCAGAAGGCGGAGATAATTCGTGTTGTCAAAAACCCTGCAAACGTTGACTATGACAGGAGAGGCGTTATAACAAAGGGCACAATCATAGAAACAAGCCTCGGACTTGCGCGGGTCACCTCCCGTCCAGGTCAGAATGGTGTAATAAACGCTGTTTTAATTGGCGAAGAAGGAGCAGACTAAAAATTATGACTGGACCCCGCGGATTCTCTGCAGCTGCTTGGCAACTTCTTTTAACGTTCGATTTTTAGTTTCTTTTTTTGCTATAAGAAGCATGCCCGTCCTCAGCCAAGGCGTCTTAGGGTAGCATGCATCGGGAATAAGCTCGTGTTCAAGGCCTAACTTTTCGGCGGCTTCTTTTAACTCCGAAATTTTCGGCGAGGGCACAGCCAAACTTTTCGGTACTCTTCTCCCCTCCCTCCGAGTTTTTGCGGAGTCGAAGTACGCAGGCCATAGGATTACTTTGTCTTGCTTACGCATTTTAATCAACCCTACTTGTGGGCGAAGTAGGCTAGAATTTTCTCTTCAACTCTATCTATTCTTACAAAGCCGAACCTTTCAAACTGCACTATGTCGTTGGGTTTAAGGCTCCTGCATGCTTTCTCAGCTACCCCTTCAATGATGGTGGCATCTGGCATAACCACCCTGCATGGCATATCTTCTCCTATGGGAACCCAATGTATAAGAGGTGCATTCATCCTTTTCGCGTCCTCATAAGTCTCGCTTAGAAAGGAAGCTTCAACAGCATAAACCTCAACTTTCTCTATTTTAACGTTGAACAGTTCCATTAAGCGAACGGCTTTTCCAACAGTTAGGTTTTTCAAATCTTCTCTTGAAATCCAAAAGAGAGCGCTAGCTTCAAAAGTTCTTATAGTATATTCCCGGAAACCTCTCTCAGGATGTTCGGGGTGGAGTCTAACCTTAACCGTGAATGTTTTCGGCACACCGCGCACTGTCAGCTGAATTGGGTTTGGCACGAAAAAGTAGCGATTCACCTCTGGATCAAGGATTTTTCTATTGTATGCGTAGAGGTTTTCCCAGCTTAAAATGACATCTGAAGTTTTTGGCCCCACATCGATTATAAGCCTTTTTATGGCCCCAGGGGTTATTCCACGCTTTCTAAGAGCTGCAAAAGTTGCCAACCTGGGATCATCCCAACCCTTGTATATGCCCTCCCTAACCCCCTGAACAATTTTGGACTTGCTTAGGTGCGCCCCCACAATCTTAAGCCTGCCATAATGTATGGCCTCCGGGTACTCCCATCCAAGATGGCGGTACATGTATTCTTGGCGAACCATGTTTGTCAAGTGTTCTTTGCCCCGAATTATGTGCGTGACTCCCATCAAGTGGTCGTCTAAACCACATGCGAAGTTGTAGAGGGGCCAGACGCGGTATTTGCTTCCAACCCTTGGATGTGGAAACTTTTCAACGTCTATTATGCGTAGGGCTGGCCATTCTCTGACAGCTGGGTTTGGATGGTTCAAATCCGTTTTTATGCGTACAACAGCCTCTCCCTCGTTGTAGCCTCCGTTCAGCATGCGCTGCCACCTTTCCATGTGATCCTCAGGTGGCAGTTCGCGGCATGGGCATGGTTTCTTAGCTAAAATTTTTTCTCTGAAAATTTGGGGTTGACATATGCATACGTAAGCGTTTCCGCCTTCAAGAAGCTTCTCCGCATACTCGTAGTAAATTGGTATTCTGTCGCTTTGAATGTATTCCTCGTCTGGTTTACATTCCAACCATGCAAGGTCTTCACGTATGCGATCATAAAACTCTAGAACGGGTTTTTTCTGCTTCGGGTCGGTGTCCTCGAACCTCAGGATGAACTTTCCATCATACATACGGGCATACTCGTAGCTGAGAACTATAGCCCTAGCTGAACCAAGATGGAGAACACAATCGGGGTTTGGTGAGAAACGCGTAACAACTTTTGGGTACTTGTTTACGTTCGGCAGCGGTGGAAGTCTTTTCTCTTCTTCGATTTTCTCTCTCACAAGCAGTTGGGGCCAGTTCTCTTCAACTAGGCGTTTCTGTTCGTTTAATGGGATATTGTTAACTTCATCAACTATCTTATTTACTAGAGCTGTTATCTCCTTCACTTTCGTTCGCAGCTCTGGTTTTTCGGCTAAAACCTTGCCTATGACGGATCCTGTTTGGGCCTTTCCGTCGTGTTTTATGGCGTTTAGTAAAGCGAATTTACGGATTAGCTCCTCTAATTCTTTGGAAAGTTCCGTCAAGTTTGGCTCTCTCTTCCTATCCTATATTTTTCTTTCAATGAGGAATTTGGCGAAGGCGTTTAACTTTTCCTTTGCGTCTGAGGGTGGAAGAAGCCTTTCTACCTCCTTCCAGCTTTCTTCAACAATTTTTCTCGCGAAGTTTTTAGCATAATCTATTGAACCATATTTTTGCATGATGGCTATTGCCTCATCCCTAAGCCTTTGATCTGAGGTGTGCATCCTTAAGATTTCGATCAGCCTTTTCCGATCATTGTTGCTTGCAACTTTCAAAGTGTGGATAACAATTAAAGTGCGTTTTCCCTCGGTTATGTCTTGTCCCCTGCCTCCTTTCATTTCCGCAAACTCTTGTCCTATTAAGTCTAATATGTCGTCTTGAATTTGGAAGGCTACGCCTATGCTTTCCGCAAAGGTTCCAAGTTTTTCAACGAGATTTTCGTCGGCATCAGCCAAAACTGCGGCCATTTTAGCCGCCATCCTCGCCAAGGTGCCGGTTTTGTAGGCGCACATTTGAAGGTAGTCTTCTTCATTTATTTGGTCGGCGTTGGCTAAGCCTTTATGCCACGCTATATCCATTGCTTGTCCAAGGCTGAGGTTTATCATTTCTTGAACGTAAATTTCATATATTCTCACCAGTTTCTCCACACCAAGTTTTTCCCGGTTTTCCATCAAGGGCAGAAGCGGTAAATAGTACATGGTATTTCCGGCATTAATGGCGACGTCAATCCCGTAAATTCTGTAGGTGCATGGTTTTCCCCTTCGATATTCAGAGGAATCTTCAATATCATCTATCATCAAGGTTCCATTGTGGACGACCTCTGGGATTATGGCGTAGTCAACGTAATTTTCCGGGTTTTTGCCCAAAGCTTCGCATATGAGCAGAAAAAGCGTTGGACGCCACCGCTTCCCTCCCCGGTCAAGGAACTCCCAGATTGGTTCAGCCAGCGCCTTGTTTAAGGCTTCAGCGTTGTGGGAGTATCTTGGCGGGTTAATCCTGAAGATGAGGGCATTTTCATTGAAAATTCTTGGAATATACTTTTCTATAGCTTTATTTATGAGCTGGGCTTTCTCTTCCAAAAGTTTCTCAATGCTCATTTAAGTTCCCCCTTCTAGCGTAATATTCAACGTCAAACCCTCTGAGCCTTAGCCATTCTGCGGTTTTCCCAGTTATAACTAGGGATATCCTTTGTAGTTGCTGGGGCTTCTCGACACCCACCAAAAACATGGCATTCTTCAACTCTTCAATAAGCATAGTTAGCATCTTCCTCGTGTTTCTCAAACCCCCCTCCACGGCGGCTTGTAAAACTGGCTGAGCTAGACTTGCTAGGCTTGCACCAAGGGCCAAAGCTTTAGCCGCGTCCAACCCGCTGCGTATACCTCCAGAAGCTATTACTGGAACTTTGACTGTTTGAACGACTTCTACGAGGCTTATGGCTGTGGGGATCCCCCAATCCCAGAAAATGTCGCCTAACCTTCGGCGGTGGAAGTTTTTTTCGCCCTTAGCACGGAAAAACTCCACCGCGGCAAAGCTTGTGCCGCCAGCACCACTCACATCTATCCCACTGACGCCGGCGGCCTCCAGTTTTCTAGCCTCTTCAGCAGCTATTCCAGCTCCTGTTTCCTTCACTATTACTGGCTTATCGATTTCACTGGTGATTTCACTTATCCTATCAAGGACCCCCTGGAAACTTGTTTCGCCTTCTGGCTGGATGGCTTCTTGAAGTGGGTTTAAGTGTATGGCGATGGCATCTGCATCGATCATTTCAATGGCTTTCTGAACTTCTTTTATGCCGTATCCCCTGACAAGCTGAACTCCGCCTATGTTCGCCACTAGGAAAGCTGTTGGAGCCTTTTTCCTAACAACTGCGAAGGTTTTCTCAAGGCGCCTATCCTCTAAAGCAGCCCTTTGACTTCCGACGCCCATCCCAAGCCCTAGTTCCTCCACAACGGTGGCTATAACCGCGTTGATTTTTTCCGCTTCACTTGTTCCGCCTGTTAGAGCACTCACCATAATAGGCGCTGAAAATCTATGATTAAAAACATTTGTTGCTAAGTCTATTTTTTCCTTGTCGATTTCCGGTAAGGCTTTGTGGACGAAGTGAATGTCTTCGAATCCTGTGGTGTTTTTTCTCGCCTGAACGTTGTAGGTTGTTGCTATTCGAATGTGATCTGCCTTCCGTTTTCTTGTTTTTTCAGCCAACGATCACTCCTTCTCTATGAGGGTGCCTTTCACTTTTTCTCCTTTAAGGGCTTTGTAAATGTATTTTGGTTTAGAGGCGTTCACGATCAAAACGGGTATTCCTTGCTCTATAGCGGGTATCAGCTCGGCGATTTTGTTTGACATGCCGCCTGTCACGTCGCATGCGCTTGAGCCGCCAAGTTTCCTTCGAATCTCCATAAGCTCGTTTAACCTTAAATATTCAAACATCTTTGCCCCTAGGTTGGTCTTTGGATCCGCATCGTAGAGGCCATCTACGTCTACGCCTATAACGATTTTCTCTGCCCTGAGTTTTAAAGCCAGAAAGGCTGTTATTTGGTCTCCAGATAATATGGTGAAGCCCAGTTCTGTGTCGAGAACTGCATCGCCATAGAGGACTGGGATAAAACCCATCTCTAAAAGTCTTTTCAGCAATCCTTCTTCAAAACATGCTATTCTGCCATTTTTGGTTAACATGCAGGAAGCTGGAGCCATGCCTATGGCAGGTATGCCCCGCCATATTAAGGCGTCCATGAAAAGCCCATTAAGCACGGTCATAATGTGGTGGGTTTCAGCAAATCCTATTACTTGTGCTGGATCCTTAAACCCCTCTTTTATCGCGTATTTTTGCGCCACAGGATGGCCAAAGCTTCCTCCACCGTGCACTATGATCAGGTTTTTCGGCTGGGCTTCGAGGATTTCGTCGGCTAGGCGGCTTATTGTATCCATGCGTACGCCCATTTCCTTGCTTTTGTCGGTTATAACGGAGCCGCCTATCTTCAAAATGGTTGGTCTAACATGTTTCAACTTTAACACCCTCATCTGTTTTTCTAGCTAAAAAGGCGCTGGCTCCAGCCCTCTGAACAGCCTCCAAAACTTTTTCAAGTTTTTCCCTAGATGCGAGGGCTATCATGCATCCGCCGCCTCCGGCGCCTGTTAGTTTCGCACCTAATGCTCCTGCCTTACGGGCAGCGTTTATTAGCCATTCAAGGGATTCGTCTGAAACCCCCAAGCCGTACAGCAACGCGTGGTTTATGTTCATCAGCTCTCCGAGGATTTGGAGATCGCCTTTCTTCAATGCGTCCACAGCTTGGAGTACTATTTCCCTAGCCGTCCGCATCATGGGCTCAACGATCTGTGGATATTTATCCCTTAACTCGCGAACCTTCGCAACTTGAACGCGAGTTGATCTTTCAATACCGGTGTTGCCAACGACAAGCGGAATGTCCGCTCTGACTTCAAGCGGCTTGAAGCCTATGTCAAGTTGGAAGAGCATGGTCCCTCCAAAAGTCGATATCGCCGGGTCCACCCCGGAGGGTGTACCATGTATAATTTTCTCGGCTTCGAAGGCTATACGGAAAATGTCTTCCTTAGACATTTTAACGGCTAACGCTGTGCCAACAGCTGCAGCCACGGCGGAAGCTACAGCCGCCGATGAACCAAGTCCAGCTGCAACAGGCACTGTTGAATTGACTTCAATGTTTAAGCCGACTTTTTCTCCTGCTTTTTCCCAAACCTTTTCCACGGCGCATTTGATTGGTTCAAGCTTTATTTTTGCCTCTTTCGGGTCGCCTTTTTCAACTTTAATGTCTCCGTTTTCAAAGAGGGCTGACAAACCAAGGTTTTGTGATCGTATGAACAGTTTTTTGTCTTGGCGAGTTTCCACCTTGGCGTAGACTCTTTTATCTATGGCCAAAACAATGGCTGGTTCGCCGTAAACGACGAAGTGCTCTCCGAAAAGAATCACTTTGGCGGGAGCTGAAGCAACAACTACCCCCATTCCAACCCACTATTTTGTAAATTGTACGGCGGCGTATCCAACAACAGCTGAGTAGTCGCCACTAACATCTCCACTAGTCTTGTAGCATAATAATTTTGCCTCTTTTGCCCCCAAAGCCTTAACGGCGGTGATGAGGGCGACTATTGGACCGTAGCCACATGCAGAAACTTGATGTTCTTCGATAATAGAATAAAACTTCACTTCATCCATTTCTAAAACGGCTTGAAGGGCTGTCTTATCCTTCCTCTCCGCCACCCAATGAGGCTCGTAATGAGTCATGTCTGAGGAAGCTATAATTACGGCGTTCTTCTCAGCCAAAACCTTGGCTGTGGCTTGCCCCACTTCCACGGATGAACGTAAATCCTGCATTAGAAAGCAAATGGGTACAATTTTAAACTTTGAGCCGAAGAGGTACTGTAGAAATGGAAGCTGAACCTCAATTGAGTGCTCGTAACGGTGGGCGACGTCATCGACGTCGATTATGCGGGATTCCTTAACGATCTGGCCCGCCGTTTCACTGTCAACTTCGACGTCTCCCAAAGGTGTGCGCCAAACACCCTCGTTCATTATGGCTAAGGCGCTTCCATACCCTGTGTGATTTGGACCAAAAATAACTACGGTTTCCGGTCTTCCATCCAACGCCAAACTGTAATATGCGTGAGCTGCAACTGGCCCGGAATATATGTACCCCGCATGGGGACTAACAAGCCCAATTATCCGCCTAGGCCCTGCCTCAGCGACTAATGGAATTTTGCCGGGTCCAAGCTCATGGAGAAAGCACTTTTCAATTTGCCTTTTCAAGGCTTCGGCTGTTCCAGCATAGAAGGCTCCAGCTTGGCATGGATGCCTAACTTTCGCCATCTACGCTAGCTTTCCTCCTCTTCCTTGGAGATTTTAGCCTCAAAGTCCTCAATTGTTAGGGGCGGATCTTTGTCTGGAGGAAGTTCTCCCCTTTCTCGAAGCACTTGCCTAGCTAGAAGCCAGTATATGACAGCTAGAGCCCTTCTCCCCTTGTTGTTTGTTGGGATAACGAGGTCTACCCCGGAAAAATCGTTGTCAGTGCTGCACAAAGCCACCACCGGAATGCCTACTGATGCGGCTTCTTTCAATGCTTGAGAGTCGGCTCTCGGGTCGGATACCACTATCACGTCTGGCTCAATGCGGCTTGGATAGAGAGGGTTAGACAGCAATCCGGGAATAAAGCGCCCCACAACCGGTATAGCTCCCGTAAGTTCACAGAACTTTCTAACGGGCTCTTGGGCATAAAGTCTCGTAGCTGCCGCCGCCACTCTAGAAGGTTCAAATCTTGCCAAAAACTTGGCTGCAATCCTTATGCGTTCATCCGTCTTCTTAATGTCAAGTACGAAAAGCCCGTCGGGTCTGACGCGGTAAATGAATTGTTCCATGTCCTTTGTTTTCATTCTGGTCCCTATGTGTATTCCAGCTGACAGTAGCACGTCTCGTGGTAGTAGTAGTTCTTCTTCAGCGCTTACTCCCGTTTCTTCCTCAACTTTTTCTTTTTTGAATTCTTCGCTCAAACTTTCATCTCCACTATTTCACAGCATTTTGAATTTCAGCCATTTTAGCTCTGTCCCCTAAAAACTCTTCCACTCTTATCAGCTCGTTTATCTTTGCTATCCTAGCCCCTCCCACCACTCCGGTTTTTATGATTGGGCATTTGAAGGCTACGGCCAGGTGGGCTATGTGCCAGTCGCATGTATCCCCAGAGCGGTGGGATACTACTGGAATGTATCCGGCTCTTCTGGCGGTTTCAATGGTTTCCAAGGCATCCGTAAGCGTGCCAACCTGGTTCACCTTTATTATGACGGCATTAGCTGCTTGTACCCTTATTCCATGGGTTAACCTTTCAACGTTTGTGGCGAAAAGGTCGTCTCCGCAAACAATGCAGTTCTTCAGTCTTTTAGTTAACTCTGCGAAGCTTTCATAGTCTTCGTCGTGGAAGGGGTCTTCCACGTAGGCTAGATCGTATTTCTCAACAAGCTGTATAATGAACTCCAACTGTTCCCCTGGATCCAGCTTTTTCCCTTCTCTTCCATAAACGTATTTCTTGGTTTTGTTGTTCCATAATGTTGATGCCGCCAAGTCGACTCCTGGAAGACATTTGAAGTTTACTTCTCTACTAACCTCTTCGCAGGCCTTTGCAAGAATTTCTAATGCTTCAAGGTTTGTGATGTTTGCTGTCCACGCGCCTTCGTCACTTCTTCCATGATTAAACAGCTTATCCCTCTTCTCCAGCAGTTCTCCAACCTTTTTGTGGACCTTCACGTTCGCCTCGGCAGCTTCTAGGAAGGATTCCGCTCCTATAGGTAGCACTAGAAACTCTTGGATATCTGGTGTTTTGCCGCTGGTGTGCCTTCCCCCACTTATGACGTTTCCGAGCGGGTATGGTAGCTCACGGGCTGTGTAGCCGCCTAAGTACTGGAATAGGGGCAGGCCGTATGAGTTTGCAGCGGCTTCGGCGTTTGCCAACGAAACTGCGAAGGCTGTGTTTCCACCTATAATCCTAAAGTCCTTAGTGTTGTCTATCTCGTGGAGTGTTCTGTCTATTTCCTCTTGGAAGTCAGCGTTCAACCCAACAAGTTCCGGGGCTATTAGCTCTTCAACTTTCCTTACAGCCTCGTCCACTCCACCTTTCGGGTAATATGTAACTTCTGCTTTTCCTCGGCTTTTTCCCTCGGGGGCGGAGGCTCTTCCAAAACCTGAAGTTGTTATCACATCAACCTCTATTGTTTCTTCTCCGCGGCTGTTGAAAACTTTTCTTGCAATAACATCCTCAATGACCGTAGACATATCTAATTCTCCACGCTACTGCTGGAAATAGTAGCTCCTAGCCTCCTTCCTTTTTTCAGCCTCTTCGTAATAGCGTAGAACCTCATCTATGATTTCAACGTGGGAGAGAAGCATGCGGCGGCAGCAGTACCTTTTAATTCCTAAATTGTCAAGCACGTCACCTGGGTCTTCGCCCGTTTTAACTCTTCTGGCAAACTCTTCCCATTTATCGCCAATTAGCTTGCCGCAGGTGAAACATCTTACGGGTATAATCATACGTAATCCTCCTTCTACCTGTAGCTTTTCTGGTCTCTAGCCCTTGCTCCAGGCCCTCCAAACTTCTTAGGCTCCTTCCTCCTCGGATCACCGACAACCATGGTCCTGTCGTACTCTACAAACTTCGTGCGTAACTGTGTGCTTTTTGTCCATTTTAGAAGGGCGTTTGCTATGGCCATCCTGGCGGCCTCAGCTTGCCCCATGTAGCCTCCTCCCCAAACTTTCACGTCTATGTCCAGCTGTTTCCAGACTTCGTCTCCAGCCATTATAAGGGGCTCCATTATCTTTTGGCGTGCAACTTCTGGCTCAAATATTTCCAGTGGTATGCGGTTGATCCTTATTCTGCCTATTCCCGGCCTAACAACGGCTCTCGCTATGGCTGTTTTCCTTTTACCACTGATAACTAAAACCTTTTTTGGCGCTGGCATGTTATCCTCCGCTCCAACCTATCTCCCTCGCAAGCTCTCCAAGAGTGAAGTAGGGACATGTTAACTTTTTGGCTTGAGCTTCCTTTATGGTTTCCATTTTTGCATCTTTGAGCTCGTCTGGAACGCCTATGAAAACCCTAAGCCTTTTGAAGGCTTGTTTCCCCTTTGGCTGCTTGTAAGGAAGCATTCCTCTAATGGCTTTTCTTAAGATTCTGTCGGGTCTTCTGTAGTGAAAGGGGCCTTTCCAAGGGTGGCCTACTTCTAGAAACTCTTTCACTTCAGCCACTTTGCTTTTCCTTTTGCCGGAAACCACGGCTTTTTCAGCATTTACTATAGCTATTTTTTCGCCTTTCAATAGGCGTTTTGCTATTATGCTGGCCATCCTTCCTAGAATGAGACCCTCAGCATTTATCACTGTGTAATCTCTAAGGTCTTCCATGGTTTTCACCCTATAATCTTAACATTTGAGCCTTTGGGGTTTTTCTTAACAAGCTCTGGTATTGTCAAACATTTCCCCCGAGCCTTCTTTATCTTTTGTTTAGCGGTTTCTGAAAAGGCGAAGGCGGCCACGGTTACAGGGTGGTTTAACTCACCAGCACCCAAGACTTTTCCGGGAACTACAACAGTGTCGTTTTTGCTTGTGTAACGGTTTATGCGACTTACGTTAACTGCTGCCCGTCTTCTTCTCGAGGCTGCTAGTTTCTCCGCTACAGCTTTCCATATTTTCGCTTTGTTTTCGCGGCTTTGTTTTCTTAAAAAGCGAATAAGCTCCAAAAGCTCCGGGTTCGTTGTCCTAGTTTCCCTCAAGCTTTTGCACCTCAATTTGAGACATGACCTCTTTCAGCTGCTTCTTCAAAACCTTGACGGCTTCAACCATTATTCTCTCTGGTGGAAGGGCTCCTGTGGATTCTAGGCTGAATATGAAGGCGTTCTTCTCCCAATAAACCTCTATGGCTGAAGGTTTTTTGGGACAAACATCCACACAGTCTTGGCATAAAGTGCAAGCAAACAAGTCGCGGACTTCTATTTTTCCACTCCTCTTTACGAGAACTTTTCTAGGGCATATTTCAACACATTTTCCGCAGGCATCGCAGTTTTCAGCGTTGACAGTTATTTTTGGAAGGTATTTGTAGGCGCATGTGGAGACAGGCTGCCATTTCGCGTGGTCCTTACCCCTCCCAAGTCTCGCGTAGGCTTCAAGCCTCAACTTTTGCCCCTTTGCAAGCTTGACTATGGGGATTCTGTCGCTTATGGGCACTACGTTCGGGTTTTCAGATACAAGGTCTCCGGAATAAACCGTTATTGTTCCCTCCTTCGCCTCCCTGTCCAGCGTTAGGGTGACCCGGCATAGGCTGCATCCAAACTCGCTTTTGCACGTACACTCTTCCGGAAGGTTATAGCTGTCAAGGTCGGTTTTTAGGGGGATGAGGCCAAGCCTGTGGGCTATTATTTCATCGTTAAGCACGGAGGAGTTTTCAATCATTACAACTTCGTCTATGGCCATGCATGGTACTTCGGCCAAAACGTTTCTCCTAATGGCGTTAATGAACGAAGTATCCACTCCCTTTACTAGGAGACGCATGTTTAAGTCGTCTTTCTCCAGTACTTTCACTTCCACTCGGTTTAACCACCGTAAATGTGCAGTTTAACCGTGATGCCGTTGAATAGAGTAATAGTGCATTATTTCAATTTTTCTATGAAACGGGCAAAACGTAGCCTGTGAAATGGAGTTTAGACCCTTCTACCCCTTCTGCCGCCGGGTCTCCGCGTGCCGTCGTGGGGTATGGGCGTAACCTCTTCAATTCGGCCTATGCGGAAGCCTGCCCTTGCAAGGGCGCGTATAGCTGCCTGGGCACCGGGTCCAGGTGTTCTCGGCCCCGTCCCGCCTGGCGCCCGCACCTTTATGTGGATAGCTGTTATCCCCTTGTCTTTAGCTATTTCTGCAGCTGCTGTGGCTGCGCGCATGGCTGCGTATGGTGAGGATTCCAACCTGTCGGCTTTCACGAACATTCCGCCTGAAGTGCGGGCTATGGTTTCTGCCCCTGAAAGGTCTGTTATGTGCACTATTGTGTTGTTGTAGGAGCTGTAAATGTGGACTACGCCCCACTTTTCGGCTTTTTTGGTTGTGGAGGCTGCTCCACCGCTCATTCTAATTCTTCACCTCCCCCTTCCTTCGCTGTGGCTGTGGGGGCAACTGCTATCATTTGACGGAGTGGGTGGTTCGGGTTTGCCAGCGGGCTGTCAGGAGCGTAGGTTACATGCTCCTCCTCTTCCTTTGACACTAGGTAGCTTGGCACGGTTACACGTCGGTTTCCTATGGCTATGTGTCCATGGGTTATAAGTTGACGGGCTTGGTGTATTGTTTTGGCTAGTCCCTTCCTGAAAACTACTGTTTGAAGCCTTCGCTCGAGGATGTCTTCAACCGTTAAGTCTAAAACGTCGTCTAAAACTGCGGATTCGTGGATTATGCCGAGTTTTTTGAGGCGGGAGAGAAGCTCCTCCTCCATTTTCCTCCTTTCTTCTGGGGGTTTGCCTATTAATGAGCGGGCTATACCCCTAAACTTTGAGAGCATGGTTTTGCAGCGCCAAAGCTCACGTTTGTTTCTTAAGCCATACTGTCCTAGAAGTTTAAGTTCCTCTTGTAATACGTCTGTTCGCCATGGGAACCTAGGCGTTTCATATTTTTTCCTCTGTTTTTTAGGGTCGCCCAAGGTTTATGTGCCTCCTCCCTTAGCGGCTTTTCTTTTGACTCCAACTGTTTTGCCCGTTCTTCCAGTTGTTCTTGTTCTTTGTCCTCTAACCTTCAAGCCGTAAGCGTGGCGGTAGCCTCGCCAAGATTTTATCTCCTTCAATCTCTCAACGTCCAGTTTAGTTTTAAGGATGAGGTCTGCGCTTATTAGGTGCAGGTCCTTTCCAGTTTCTAGGTCTTTCCGTCTGTTCATAAGCCAGCCCGGTATACCGTGTTTTGCAGGGTCCTTTATTATCTCCTCTATTTTCTCGATTTCTGCGTCTGTTAGAAACCCAGCTCTCATATGAGGGTTTATTCCCGCTTTGGCTAATATGGCGCGGGCTAGGTTTAGGCTTATTCCCTTAATCCTTTTAAGGGCGTAGGGCACTTTTAGAGTGCCGTCTACATCCGTGTCCGTTATTCTGAGGATGTGGCGGAACTCTCTGGCTGTCTGGCTTGACATTTCACCCATCCATTATTCTTAGCAAACTAGAAGTAAACCCTTGTTTATTTAAACTTTCCTAGCACCTTGGAACCGAAAAACACTTAACGGCGCCCTTTAAGAAGCATTTAAACCGGGCTGGAAATGAGCGGCACCGTGCTTGAGGACGCTGTTTCAGAGGCTTTTCGGAGGAGGGGTTTTATCGTCTTCACTAGGCAGAACCACTGTGACGTTTTAGCCATTAAGCCCGACATGAGTTTAGCTTACCTCGTCGAGTGTAAGGATTATGCTTTATCCCGCAAACAGCAGGTTTTAGCCGTTCGGGAGTTGAACCGCAATTATACACATGCCCTTGAGCTTCTCATAAGGCAGCGTTTTTGTCCAGATAGAATCGTTAAGGTTCTCGTTGCCAGAGGTTTTGCTTACCAAGCGAGGGGGATACTGCAGTATACGCCTGAAAAGTTCATAGAGCATATAACTTCCTGAGGCATTAGGATACCTCTATTTTTGGCAGCCTTCACACACGAAGGTTTTTCTGTTGATGGGTTTCTGCATGTAAAACTTAATTGGGTGCCCGCAGACTTTGCAGAATCCGCTGAACCTGTTGTAGACGAACAGTAGATCCCTAATCCCAATGCCTTGAATCTTATGGTCTAAAAATTCCCTGCTCAGCCCTTCTGCATAATTAACGATCCTTTCAACTTCTTGGAGTGAAAGGCTCGCAATGGGTCTTTCTGGGTGGACTTTGGCTCTGAAGAGGATCTCGTTTCTTAAAATGTTTCCGACGCCAGCTATCACGGATTGGTCTAGAAGAGCTACGCCGATTTTCTGTTCTGGACGGCTTAAGATGTTTTCTACAGCTTTCGACTTGTTCCATTCGCTGCTTAAAGGGTCTGGCCCCAACTCCATTTTCAGCTTTTGCAGAATCCTTTCCCTGTAGTCTATTTCAACGACGGGAGCATTGTAAACGACTAGTTTCCTCTTCCCGCCAGTCAACATTAGCCTCACTCTCTCTTTAGGTTTCAGGAGTTGTTCTTCAATATCATAAATGTGGATGGCTCCGAACATCATTAGGTGGAGTCTAACGACTATGCCGTCGCTGAAGAACAAGAGAATATTTTTGCCCAGTGAATCCGCCTCTAGAAACCTTTTTCCGACGAGGTTCTCGACGGGAACGTGGGCTTTTCTAGTTTTTGCGAAGGCCTCTTTGACAAATTCGTTCTGAAAGCTTTTAGTTATTCTGATCGCATATGCTTTGGCTGTTGGCCCCTCAACCATTTTGCCTTTCCTTCATGTTTCTACGGGTGAAATGGTTTTGGAGGTGCTGATTTGTAACAGTCTATAATAAGTCATAAATCGTAACAAAAAGGTTATTGGAGACATCCCCCGCAAACCCCCTTTTCTTTTACCATTTCTTTTACAACGACTAACAAGAATGAGGTATTATGAAAAATGGTTCATCAAACTCAAAATTTACGTAGACGACGGTTATAGAAGATTTTTCGTAAATTTTAAGCCAACTCTGGTGTCACATGGTTGTTTTTATATGAAATAGGATTATAGCGCATAAACAAACCCTGCAACGGTTCTTGTTCCCCCCTAAAGCATTACCCTGGCGTCATGGAGAACTCTCCCGCCAACCCCCATTTTTCTGTTTTCATAGTATTTTAGTGACTGGGCGAGGTTAATTTATGAGTATAGGGCTCTGGAACTGCCATGGACGTGTTCATCTGTTTCATAAGTTTCAGGGTCGCTTAGGCTTATGTAAATTTGAATTTTTAAAGTGTTATCTTGTGTGTTAATTTCTCCTGTTACTGGTTCTGCTTCTGCTTGTATTTCATACCGTCCAGATTGTGGTGGGTTCCATGTGAAAGTCAATGTTGCATTGGTGTCTGGTTGTAAGGTTATTGTTTGTGTTCCAATTAGCGGGTCTGCCATGAGCGTGTAGTATACGCTTACATTGAAAGTTTCCGTATATGCGCCATTGTTTTTGACGGTGACGTTAACTGTTGTTTTAGATGCTTCCAAGCGAATGATGCTTATATCATGCATTGAAGTATAGTAATAACCATCTATTGCTGAGTGGGGAATTGTTTGCTCATTAGAGTTAATAAGGATGGTGTCAAAAAGATCTAACACACTATCTCCTTTGCTTTCCACATGAAATTTGATGGTGGCAAGTGTTCCATCTCCACTCGCTCCTGGAACTATGCCTAAAAGGGTGCAATCTGCAATTATATAGCCTGCCGTGCTGTTAACTTTATATGTGAAAAACGTGTCTGCAACATTCTTTAAAAATGGTCCCTCGCGGACTTCTATAACATTTAGAATGGTTGTGTTCCATCCAAGCTTGAATTCCCATCCATACAAATCTGTAACATTGGAAATGTTAATGTTTATTGTGAAGTTTTGTCCAACAGCCCCTACACTTACTTCGGGGTCAACATAAACAAGTGTTGATGTGGAACCGGACATCGTGGCATAGTTTACGTTTTCCACACTAACAGTAGATTTAGAGGTGAACGCGCCCAGCAAAAGTAATGTAAACACAAGCATTAACATGGAGAAGAGGAAAGGTGTGATTATCTTTTTTACCATTTTCCCTCACTACTTATAGTTTTTAGCGAGGCTTATCTGCATTATTCAAAAAAGGGGGAGGTGGGGTTATCCTTCGATGTTGGCTGCTATTGTTGTGAGGTCTCCTACGTCTATAACGTTATCGAAGTTTACGTCCATTGAATGATCAAAGCACCATATTCCCGGAACTGCTCGATATCTCTTTGCAACCTTTACAAGGTCTACGATGTTAACTTTGCCGTCGCCTGACACGTCGCATATCTTTATCTCTTTATATTTAACGCTGATGAATTTTACATCACCACTCAATGGGTCTATGCCTGTTATGCTGAGCACAAATTCCGGTGGAGTTAATGATGCTTGAAGTCGTCCTTCAGCATTCTCAACGATTTTCTCAATTGTGTATTCCCATGATATTTTGATTATTTTTCCAGATTCATCTTTTATGACCGTGACTGAAACTGTTATTTTGGCGACATCCCAATAGCCTGATATAGTGAATGATGTACCTTCTAAGCTTACATCTGTCATGTTGACAAGCCTTGCGCCATAGCATGTAAACGTAAAGTTCTCAGTCGGAGGCCCTGTGCAGTTAAGCCTAAAAACGTCCTCTGACCAAACCGCATGCGCCCTTGCCCACTCATAATATGTGCCGTTTTTGTTTATCATTCCAGCCACCGCGCCAACCCAGCCGTAAACGCTTTTTGAACCCCATTGCGTTATAAAGCCCCTCATATGAACCCATGTTCCTCCAATACTAACTCCAGCCGCATTGCCCGTGCCTGCCATAAAGCCTAAGGTGCTAACCCCCAAAACAGCCAGCAGGACTATTGAAACCATTTTTCTCATTTAAGCCACCACTATAGTATTTTGAAATGCTAAATAAAAGCATTTCTAACCTTATTTCAACGAATAAAGCATTTAAAAAGTTTATTTTTGTTTAAAAATGTTTATTTTCGTTTATTTTTAATTTTTAAGCCATACTCAGCGATTTACTCATCTGAAGAAATATGAATCGTGGTTACTTTTTGAAAGTTTATAACTTTTAAATATTTGGGAGCGGTTTTCAACTTGAAGGGGCATGAAAATTCGACCGGCCATCTGCATTATGTTTCTCATATTCCTTTCCAATTTGTGCACTGTGAGCAGCGCCAATTCTGTGGAATATAAGGTTCAAATAGGTGCTGATGGCACAGCAGTTTTGGACGTAACCCAGCTTGCAGAGTCCAGCTTTTCTTATGACACCATCAAACGTTTCACAACAAATCTCACATTTTTAGTTGAGAAAGCAGAGGAAAAATGTGGAAGACAGATGAATGCTTGGGTTGACGAAGTCAGCATTATCCCTCAAAGCAATTACGTTTTAGTCAAGTATAAGCTCATATGGAAAAATTTCAGCAGAATTGAGAGCACAAAAATTATTGTTGGCGACGTATTTCAGATTGAAAACTTCTTTTCATATCTATTTGGCGATGGAGCAATCTACTTCACATACCCGCATGAATACGATTTTACTTCAGCCATGCCAAAGCCTGATGAAATAGACTACACTCTTAGAACATTAAAGTGGTTAAGCGCTGAACGGTTTTCCAGTCAAAATCCATACATTGTTTTCACAAAATCAACATCAAATATGTTTCTCGAATCTGTTCTAATATACGCCATTCCAGCATCCATATCAGCGGCACTATTATTCACCCTTCTTTACATTAAACGCCGAAGGCGTATGGAAAAAATGATAAAACCTAAATTTCCCCAGCATATTGAAGTTGAAAATGCCGAGGAAAAGGTTATCAGGACGATTAAAGCTGCAGGCGGCTGTCTTTACCAATCCCAAATTGTAGAACAATGCAAATTCTCAAAGGCTAAAACAAGCCAACTTCTGTCGGCTTTAGAAAAGAGGGGGATAATAAGAAGGCAGAAGAGGGGACGAGACAAAATAGTGGTCCTCGTCAAGAAGGAGGGCGAAAAATCATGAACTCTCTTAGCCCGCAATCAATGAAGTTTATTATGTTGGTTACAATTTTTATTACGATTTTACAGATTCATGTTTCCAACTTAAACCCGATTACCATAGCTCAGAATTCTACACAAACGATTGTTAAAGTTGATCCACCAACAATCACCGTTAACCAAAGTGATGTTTTTACAGTTAATATAACAGTGATTGACGTGCAAAATTTATACGGGGTTGAAGTTGATGTTCGATGGAACGCCTCACTTTTAAAACTTATAGGCGTTGATATTCGCCTTGGAGTCAATTCACATCCTGATGGCGTATTATACGAACCCTTCATCAACATAACTCAAGAAAATATTGGAGAATACGTTATAGGGGCTACATCATACCCGCCAGCCTCTCCATTCAATGGAAGTGGAAACATCATTAGAATGACATTCCAAGCTGTAAACAATGGGGAAACTACAATTGACCTAGAAACTAAACTGTATGATTATCCTCCGCCAGATAGAGAGCCACGTGAATCCCTACCCATCCCTCATACAACGATGGACGGCAACATTTTTATAATTCCAGAATTCTCAAACGCGCTAACCCTCGTTATATTTTTAATCTTAGCGACGACCCTGCTAACACTTTTAATGAGGAATAAGAAAAGACCAAAATTTTATGAAGCGAATAAAGCTAATATGCAAAGGAAAGATATTGGATTGGCAAGTGAAGTTTGATGAATAAAAAATTGATAATTGGCATTTCATCGGCTATTATCTTTGTTCTCATAATAGCACTTGTGTATCTATTTTATTTTAAGACAGAGAATAAAGCAACTTTGTTTATCACGCCTCAAAATGTTAAGGGGGCTGTTGGGCAGTTCATTACTGTTAATATTAGCATTTCGAACGTTGATGACTTATACGGTTGGCAAATAAGGCTAGAATGGAACCCGCAAATTTTGAATTTCAGTGGCGTTTCAGAAGGAGATTTTCTAAAGAAACAAGGTCAAACTTTCTTTAGCCATAAGTTTAACGAAACGGGCTATCTGGTCCTGGATTGCACGTTAATCGGTGATTTACCTGGCGCAAGTGGAAGTGGCACGCTCGCAACCGTGGAATTCTATGTAAAAAAAGAGGGAACAAGCCAGTTACAGCTTTCCGAAACAGTTTTAGTCAACTCGTCTGAAGATTTGATTCCTCACGCCATCAAAAACGGACAATTCTCAACGTAAACTGGGGAAAAGTTCATCCAAAAAGACAAATAAACGTATTCCTGACATTGATGATAGTGTAAGATGTAACTTCAAGATATGGGGATATTTGCACTGGTTAGCAATTGTTGAGAAACTTGGTTTTTCAAATCCATGGTTTAGTGAAATCTTGTCATATATGGAAAAGAAAGGGGTTTAGGCTAATGCTACGGCTTTGTCTGCTCTTACAACTCCGTAGCCTGAAGCGTCATCTTTACCTGTTGGTCCTATGTCGTCGGCTGTGGTTTGTAGTATAGATCGTATATATTCAACCGTGTAGTTTCCGCCCTTGTTTAATATCTTTGAGATCATTAGTCCTACGGTTCCGGAGACATGTGGACAAGCCATGGACGTGCCAGAATAATATGCATATCTGTTGTTTGGAATCGTGGAAAGCACGTTCACTCCGGGGGCAGCAAGTTCTACTTCTGGACCTTTGGAACTCCACGAAGCGACATTGTCGTTTTCGTCTATTGCTGCTACTGCTATGACTTCTGGGAATTTCGCTGGATAAGTCACACCTTCTTCGCCTTCGTTTCCCGCTGCTGCCACCAGCACTATTCCGGCTTTATAAGCTGCTTTCACGGCATTATAAAATCCTTCATCGTAGCTGAATCCTCCGAAGCTCATACTGATAACTTCTGCATCGTCTTGTGTTCCAATGATTCCATCGGGCCCCTTCATCGCCCAATATATTCCTTCTGCAGCGTCCTGCCATGTGCCGGATCCAGAGTCAGATAACACCTTAATAGCATAGATCTCAATGTTGTAAGCCACCCCCACCACTCCAATGTCGTTGTACATAGCCGCTATTGTGCCAACAACGTGAGTCCCATGCCCATTTTTGTCCTTCCAATCTCTATAGTCTGTCGATTCCTTTGTTCCCACAACGCTTATTCCCCACTTAACATTGACATAAAGATCCAGATGGTCCTTATCCACGCCAGTATCGAGAACCGCCACTTGCACGCCAACCCCCGTCGAAGTTTTCCAAGCTTCTGGCGCATGGATTCGACTGATGCCCCAAGGAATAACCTGAGCAGGTTGAGGCTTCCCCAGCAACCAAATATCGGCTTTAACACTCTGTGCACAAGCAATGCTGACACCATGGAACGAAACTCCAAGAAACACCAGAACCGCAAACACCGCGAATAAATGCTTTCTCAATTTAATCTCCACAAATGTTAATAGCTATTCTATTATTAAGACTTTTGCGTGCGCGTGAAAGTTTCAGCTTAGGAGGAATAGCTGCCCAATCATGGGATCCAAAACTTCAACGCGCACACCGATGCTTAAAGTCTTGATTAGGTGAATGTAATGTAGTTTTGCTTTTGACTTTGTGTTGATTGTTCTAAATTTTAGATTTATAAGTCGTCGTGTTGTTTCTCTTTATTGATGAGAAGGTTTCGGTTTATAGCGCTTTTCTTATTAATTTTTGTCTTGGCATTTCTTATCTTGCAGTATTTTGGGCGTGACATCCATAGGGTTCAGGATAAATTTTCAAACTATTGGAAAGGGATTGTGGGGACCCTGTGAAGCGGGATACCATGTAATCCAGAATGCGGAGGAATGGGATGAAATTTGCAGAAAATGTTTTCCGCCGGATGTGGTTCCACCGGAAATCAACTTTTCAAACACAACGGTTATTGCGGTTTTCATGGGTGAATGCCCTACTTCAGGTTTTGATGTAGAGGTTAAAGAAATCACCGACACAATCTTTAGGGTGGTTGTGAAAGTAGCCTGGATAACCTATGCTGGAAAAGGAGTTGCACAAGCGTTTACATCACCATTCCACATAATCAAAGTTCAAAAGATAAACAAGCCAATAACCTTTCAAACAGTCTGGGAAATAGAAGATTGCTAAATTAAAGCATCACTCACACATCTGTTTAGAGACGATTAACAGAATTTTCTCATTTTATTCTTGTTTTTGCTTTGCTCCGCAGTATGGGCATTCTTCTGAAGCTATTGGGATTTCTTTGCTGCACTTGATGCACTGTTTAAGGAAGGCCTTCGGTGTTTCTTTCGATTGGAAGGGTTTTGAAGTGAAGAGTCCTTCGAAGTTTTGATACCATGCGATGGAGAACGGAATTAGAAGCAGTGCTCCAATAAGCAAGCCTATCCAAAAATCTCTATTCGTCATGTGTAGCCATAGGGTTATTATTGATGATGTGGGGGCAAGCGCTAACCCGAAATCCACACATGTAATTATTGCGGCTATTGAGGCTATTGCTGTGCTCCACTTAAGCCATTTCCTTCGGTTTGTGTGGAAAGCCCATATGTACCATGCAGGGTTAAACCAGAACGACATTTGCTTAATGTCCTTTACCCATGGGTTTCGGCTAGGTGAAATGATGTTATCATGTAATTTAAAGCGAAAAATGAAAGAAAAAGGGCGATGTGGGCGAGAAAAGACATCAAACCAATACTCATGTACGATACATCCAGACTTCACCGCTTCCACCGCAAGTTGGGCATTTACGATACCCTTGCACCCATACATGATAATTAAAATCATACCACTCACTCCATACCCGTCCAGACCCACCACATTTGGGACACGTAATATTATACGTAAAACCTGTTAAATAGAACCCTACAGCAAATATCAAAATTAATATTAATAAAAGAGTTCTAAAACCTAACTTCACAGTTTTCCCTGATGCTTATTCACCATCCAATACCATTTTTCGTACATCTTTAAAAATTTTAATAGTTGCTAATGCGTTAACAAAAATAATATGCATGCAACCATCTTCTTTTAGGAGGGCACCTAACACAACATTGATGATGGAACATTTAATGCTAAACTTATTTATTCGTCGCCTACGATTATTTTTGCCCTGATTGGAGGTGAAAGGGGACACGCTTATGAGAGGGGCTGAAAGATGAGAAAGATTGAGAAGTGGATTATTGAGGAGAGGGCTAAAAAGGCTGCTATTGAAAAGGCTTTAACGATATCTGTTGTTTCTTTAACTCCACTTAGCATTTTAATGACCGTTATTGTAGCTCTCACAGGTTTTCCAAGCTTGCTCGCAGTTGCATTCCTCGCAGTGCTTTCTTTAGCCGTAATTTTAGTGTCCTACGACATATACTATGCAAGATACTTCAAGACGTTCAGCGTAGAAGCGTGGAAGGAGAAGGTGGAAGATGGTGTCTAATGTTGACGTATTAATAGATATAGAGGTAAGCATATACATACTATGGTTCATATGGTAAGGTGTCATTAATGGCTGAATCAGCTGGATTTTTACTCCTATATGCGAGAAGACTCAAAAAGAAACTCCTGAATTCTGGAGCGGTTTCCGAGGAAAATGCAAAGACTGTCGAGGAACTGAATTTGAGTAAACGTGAAATACGGACCCTTAAACGGCTTGTGTGGGCAGGAAAAGTAAAGAAAACAAAAGACGGCAGGTATTACCTTTCTGAGAAATAACCTTTTGCATATTATGTTTCATAAGTAGGGATCATTAATAGCAGGCGTTTTACCCTTTTTATCGTATCATGAAGAAAGACAATCGGCGTCCAAGCTTCTGTCCCACAGCTCAAACACCCCAGATCGGCTCTCTTTGAGGAATAAAAGCAAATACGGCTGAAATCGTAGTGCGTTGGAGGGGTTTGAATTATAGAGCACAGTGTCAGGTAAAATTCCCTTTAATGATTTAAAAGTCGTCTCCTTCTCAAAAGCATTAATGGTCCCATACATGTTCTCTTACGATGAGTAAGCGAAATGATGCTATTATGTTTTGGGGATAAATATTTTAAACGGAAAGTTATTAACCCAAATGTGTATGGATAATAATTTGGATTATGAGTTGTGTACTCATCTTGCCATATGTTTTCTTGCCATTGGCATGCTGTTGTTGAGTGAGGTTTTGGAATATGTTGCCCCAACTTTTCGAGATCTTTTAACGATTGCTTCAATTTTATGTGGCCTTGCTGGAGCGTGGTCCGGAATTATAGTTATTGGAAACTTGGTGAAGAGGTCGCTTTTAAGAAGATTTAAGAGACTTGGCGCTTTCTCGCCGGAAACAGCTGTTACGCTTGATCAACTGGAACTCGACGAGTGGGTTGATCAATCCGCGTTTAAACAATTACTTGAGCAGGGAATAGTGAGGGTTACAGCAGAAAACAAATATTATTATCCGGTGCTTCACGAAAAACGAGTCTTAACCGCGGAGGAAAAATGGCAGATAATTCAGACAGTATCGCTTATAGCATTAGTAACGGTTTACATAATCATCGCGGTAACCCTGAATTTACATCCATTTATAGCAGTAACCATATTCGTAATCGCCGTCATAATATGGAAAGTTTCAAAGAAGTTAACGAAAAAGAATACAAAAATCCAACGCGCGCGCATTATTAATGCAATACCAGTAGTTGGTATTTCCACTTCAAAATGCCAGTGGCTGGTATTGAGAAAGGCTGGTCTTTTATTACGTTAGGGTTTTTGGCTAATTGAAGTTTGAGGGACACGCTCGTTTATGCTGTCATAATAGATGGCCGAAGTATTGAACGAAACTCTTAGGAGTAGCGGTTAGATTAAGGGGCTGTGAATGCCATGGGAAGTATGAGTGTATGCTGTAGTTGTGGATGCGTTTACTCTGTTAGTCAAGGCTCCGCGCTCATATGTCCTAAGTGTGGGCGCGTTCCCATCCTGCTTTGGGATGGCAACATGTGGACGCATAAACTTGAGGGGTTTGATTTTCCAAAGTCCGACATGGGCCGTAAACAAGAATTTGAACATAAGCGTGGAATTGACAAATATTTCAAGGTTAAAGCTCTCTAGGATAGTATTTTCGTTTTTCAGTTTGCTCTGTGGAAGCTTAAACCCTCTCTCTTTCTTTTTGTTGGAGAAGGTAAACTTTTGGGTCTGTCTATCCAGACTCCAAGATCGTTAGCTCCTATAACTATAGGTCCCTTGTCCGTGGCGAGCTTAATGTAGACGTCGCCACTGTTCCATAGGACTTCAACGTCTTTAATGGTTTTTCCAATCAGAGCCTTCTTAAGCTCCCTCGTCATTCGTCTGCTTTCCTTCAAGAATTGGGCTTTAATCCTTTTTAACAATTCCTCAGAACTAACCAACTTATCCCCTAAATATTATTGTCCAGAATTTCATTGATTAAGCAGTTTACAACGCCTTCCTTTGGAGCCACGAATTGTGGAAGGCTATAGTCCCTATTTTTTATGGCTTTTTCGCTTATTTCCATGAGTGCTTTTAGTGTGCAATAGAAGAATATTTCCCCTCCGATTGTCGGATACGTGTAGGGTTTCACGTTTATCCCTCCAGTTCTCTCGTCTTTTTCTCCGGTTTTAGCTTCCAAGTATTTTAAGGAATAGTCGAGGAAATGGCTCCCCTTTGGAAAATGCTTTTCCAAAACTTTTTTCATCTCTTCTTTAAGCTTTTCGCCTGACTGCCATGATTCAGTTAACTCGGGTTCGCCGAAAAGGATGTAAAGTATACAACGGAGGAACCATAGCCCTCGCCACTTGCTGTAGTCAATCTTATAGCTTCGTCGGTGTCCACGGTAAACACTTTCCATAAGCCAACGTTCAAAAT
>Ga0207433_10001495_pt1 | contig 50243 bp, 59 predicted proteins | sample YelNatPaOPGAMG01_FD_187559 | JGI IMG/M metagenome (GOLD analysis project Ga0207433, IMG submission 187559) | Hot spring thermophilic microbial communities from Obsidian Pool, Yellowstone National Park, USA - OP-RAMG-01 (SPAdes) (version 3) | ecosystem: Environmental > Aquatic > Thermal springs...
GTAAAGTAGAAAAAGAGCAAATTATTGAAAAATTTAAAATAAAATTGCCGCATTTAAATCCATATGATTATTTGAAATAAAAAATTTGGTTTATCATTACATTTTATTATTTAAATAGTTTTTTATAGAGAAGAGAAGGAATTGGGGCGGCGGTTGGCATTTGCCACCCGTCGCCCCTTTTCTTTGTTATGTTATAGTATACAAATTAATTTAAATATTGCGCTTTATTAAAAATCCATTTAAAATATAAATATATGAGAATTTTAAGTGGTATTCGCCCAACGGGCATTATTCATTTGGGTAATTATTTAGGCGCCATTCGCAATTGGCTTAATTTGCAAAACAAAAAGAGCAATCAATGCTTCTTTTTTATTGCTGATTACCATAGTTTTACCGATCCGCCGATTCCTGCCCAAGAAAAAAGAGAACTTCTTGATAATATGATGATTGATTTTTTAGCTCTGGGCTTTGATCCTAAAAAATCAGTACTTTTTATTCAATCTCAGGTGGAAGAAATTTTAGAGATTGCTTGGATTATCAGTTGTTTAACACCCATTGGCGAACTTGAACGAATGACTCAGTTTAAAGATAAAAGCCAAAAACAACCTGGCAATGTTAATGCCGGGCTTTTCACTTATCCTTGTTTAATGGCTTCGGATATTTTGACATTTAAAGCCGATGCCGTACCCGTTGGCGATGACCAATTGCAACATCTGGAATTCACTCGCGAATCAGCGCGTCGTTTTAATCGCTATTATGGTAAAACCTTTCCTGAACCCAAAGATTTATTAACTGAAGTGCCGCGCTTAATGAGTTTAAAGGATCCGTTGGAAAAAATGTCTAAAAGCGACCCCGATTCCTATATTTATGTTTTAGATGAATCAAAAAATATTGAGAAAAAAATTCGCGCTGCTACTTCAGCAAGCAACGAATTTTTTAATCGCATTTATTTAGCGGATAATGATTTTGTTTTTGAACCAAAAAGTACTTATGTTAATCATTCAGAAATTGAAAGAATGCAAGCAGCGATTAGAAATCTTTTGTTGATGTATAAAGAATTCTGTCCAAAAGGATATAAAGCGCTTATTAATAATAATGAAATTAAACTTGAACTTTTGCGCTATAGTGAAATTAAAAATAATTTAGCCGAGGCGATTATCAAATATTTTGCGCCTCATCGCGAGAAACGTTTGAAATTACTAAAAGAAAAAAATAAAGTTAGAAAAATTTTCAGTGACGGTAGTAAAAAAGCACGCGAAGTTGCTAAAAAGACGCTGAAAGAGGTCAAACAAAAAATAGGAATCATTTAAACTTGAAAAAAATTAGAGTTTAATTAAGATAAATCAAAAGTCGTTTGATATAAACAATATTATGGGAGGTGTACCAACAAAACATAAAACTCATGGGAGGGTAAGACAGAGACGTTCAAACCTTAAACTTCAATCTACTTCATTAAAAGCGTGTCCTAAGTGTGGCGCCGCAATGATTCCACATCGATATTGTCCAAATTGTGGTTATTATGATGGCAAAGAAGTGGTTGATGTTTTAGCAAAGCTCTCTAAAAAAGAAAAAAAGAGTCGGGAAAAAGAAATTAAAAAATAAATTTTATGGCCACGCGCCATTTGTGCCGCTCTATTCTTTTTCAATCTCTTTATGAGTGGGATTTTTATCGGACTAAGGAGAAAAAAGATGTTGATTTAATGCAAGTTATTGAGCGGAATATGAAAGATGTTGCTGATTTAATTGATGAGCCGGATTTTATTTATCGTTTAGCCAAGAATTTAATTGATCATTTTAATGAGATTGATGATTTAATTAGAAAAACAGCGCCAGCGTGGCCATTAGAACAAATTAGTTTAGTAGACCGCAATATTTTACGCTTGGGAATTTCAGAATTAATTTTTGGATCAAAAGATGAAGTGCCGCCAAAGGTAGCTATTAATGAAGCAATTGAATTAGCTAAAACTTTTGGCAGCGAATCATCAAGTAAATTTGTTAATGGTGTTTTAGGTACTATTTATCGTCAGATGATCGAAGAAGGATTAGTGAAAGAAGAAAAGAAAGAAGAAAAAACAAAAGAAGAAAGTAAAAAAGAAGAAGAGAAAAATGATTTACCTAAAGAGCAAGAAGGAGCGGAAAATTAAATCAATCAATTAAAAATGGTTAAAGATAAATTCTCACAATTAGAAAATAATCTCAAAATTAAGTTTAAAAAAATTGATTTACTCAAACAGGCTTTTTCTCACCGTTCTTATTTAAATGAAAATCCAAATTGGAGATTGGGTCATAATGAGCGCTTAGAGTTTTTGGGTGACGCGGTTTTGGAATTGGTCGTGAGTGAATATCTTTTTAAAAAATTTCCTAATGATCCGGAAGGATTTTTAACTAATTTAAGAGCGAGTTTGGTTAATGCCGAAACATTGGCCCAAGTAGCAGGGAAATTAGATTTTGATAAATATTTACTTCTTTCAAAAGGTGAAGCTAAAGATACTGGTAGTGGCCATCATTATATTTTGGCAAACACTTATGAGGCATTAGTTGGTGCCATTTATTTAGATTCTGGTTATAAAAAATGCCAAAAGTTTATTGAGAAATATTTAATCGACCAAAATTTAGATCGGATTATTAAAGAAGGAAGTTATAAAGATCCAAAAAGTTTATTACAAGAAAAGACACAGGCCGAATTAGGCGTTACACCAGTTTATAAAACCCTAGAGGAGTGGGGACCGGATCATGCCAAGCATTTTAAAGTCGGTGTTTTTTTTGCTGATAAATTAATTGAAGAGGGTGAAGGATCTTCAAAACGAATGGCTGAACAAGAAGCAGCCAAAAAGGCCCTTCAAAAAAATAATTGGCAAGATTTTAAAAAAGAAAAAAATAATACCCCGAGCAAATAAATTTTATGAAGCTGAAATGTTTAGAAATTTTTGGGTTTAAATCATTTGCTAATAAGACAACATTCTTTTTTCCGGCTAATTTTACCGCTATCGTTGGGCCAAATGGCAGTGGTAAATCTAATATTGTTGATGCTATTCGTTGGGTTTTAGGCGAAAGAGATTTAAAAAAAATTCGAGTTGCTCATTCAGAAGAAGTTATTTTTAATGGAACGCCTAATAAAGGGCGAATGTCTTTGGCGCAGGTTTCAATTACTTTGGATAATAGTAATAATGAGTTACCTATTGATTTTAAAGAAGTGGTCATCACCCGACGTTTAGAGCGCGGGGGTGAAAATCAGTATTTTATTAATGATTCGCCAGTCAGATTAAAAGATGTTGTTGAACTTTTGGCAAAAGCTAAAATTGGCAGTGAGGGATTAACAATTATTAATCAAGGTTTGTCCGATGCTTTGCTCAAGGCCTCACCGCGCGAAAGGCGAATTATGATTGAAGAAAATTTGGGCTTGCGCGATTTGCAATTTAAAAAAGAAGAAGCCAAAAGAAAATTGGAGAATAGCCAGATTAATTTAGACAAAACCCAAGCACTTTTAGAAGAATTAAAACCTCATTTGCGTTCGTTGCGGCGTCAAATTAATCGTTGGCAGAAAAGGGAAGAAATTTCCCAAATTATTAGTATTTTAGAAAATGCTTATTATTCAGCACAGTTTAAAGAAATTCATCTTTCGCGCCAAAAATTTAATGAAGAAAAAAATAGAATTGAAAAAGAAAAATTGGAGCAAGAGAAAAAACTTAATGATTTAGAAAAACAATTTGAGGAATTGGAAAAACGCCGGCCGGATTTTTCTCAACAATTTCAAAATTTAAGAAAGCAAATTGAGGATTTAGAAAGACAAAAAAGCGAATTAATGAAAAAAATTGGTCATTTAGAAGGGCAACTTGAGGGATTAAAACGGTTTGTTCCAAAAACTGCCAATCAGCCCAGTGCTGAAAAATTAATACAGACATTAAATCAGATTAAAAGCGAATTAAACGAAGCGCTCAATTTGGATTTAGAAAAGACGCGATCAACTTTAAAAAAAATAATTCAGCAAATTGAGGAACTTTTTAAAGATTCAGAAACAACCAACAGTGAAGGAGAGGTTATAAAGTTAGAAAAAGAAAAAGAGCAAATTCTTGTGCAAATTAATGATTTTAATGAAAAAATCGCGGCTTATAATAAACAATTTGATGAGCTAAGGCAAAAAGACGATGAGGTCGGGAAGGATTCTCATAGCGTATTATTAGAAATTCAAAAACAGCGCTCGCTTGTTCATCAATTAGAACAACAATTAAATGAGGTTATTTTAAATGAGGAAAAAATTAAATTACGCGAGGCGGATTTATTAATGAAACTTAAAGAAGCTAATTTGGACGTCAATAATTTTCAATGGGAAAAAATAAAAGATTTTGATATTGAAAAAACTTTTACTGAAAATGGTATTGCCAATATGGAAGATTTAGAAATGCGTATTTTAAGGATGCGCCGCGATTTAGCAACTATTGGCGAAATTGATGAGTTAACTTTGAAAGAAGCCCAAGAAACAGAACAGCGTTATCAATTTTTATCTCAACAATCAGAAGATTTAATTAAAGCTATTGATGATCTTAAAAAAATTATTGAGGAGTTGGCAGAAAGAATTGATAAAGAATTTTCCGAAGCCCTCAAAATTATTAATGAGGAGTTTAATAAATATTTCCGAATTATTTTTGGTGGTGGCCGCGCCAAACTTTCTGTAATTAAGATCGCCAAAAGACAAAAGAAAGAAAATAATAATGAGCAAGAAAAATTAGAAAAGACAAATGAAGAGAATAAAAAAGAAGAGGGTGAGGAAAGTCAAAGTAATGCAGAAGAAAAAGAAGAAAAAGAATTTGAAACAGGAATTGAAATTTTTGTTGATTTGCCAAAGAAAAAAATTAAAAGCCTCGAAGCTTTATCGGGTGGTGAGCGCAGTTTGGTTTCGGTTAGTATTTTGTTTGCTATTGTTTCAGCGATGCAACCGCCTTTTGTTGTTTTAGATGAAGTTGATGCCGCGCTTGACGAAATGAATGCTCAAAGATTTGCGAAAATTTTAGCTGATTTAGTTGGCACAACCCAATTTGTTGTAGTGACGCATAATCGGGCAACAATGGAAATGGCACAGATTTTATATGGAATTTCAATGGCTGAAGAAGGTATTTCTAAAGCCATCTCTCTTAAATTATTAGAAGAATCTTAAGATTCTTAAAAATTTGATCATTTTTTAATTGTCCAGATTCAGATAAATATTAATCACCTAAGTTTGTAAAGTAATAACATCTTTTGTTGGAATTTAGCTATTTGAACTTTAAAAAGGTATTCGTACGGCGACCATTATATCTGATTTTCATTTCTTTTTTAAATATCCTAAGCGGATAATATCATAGGAATCAGTATAAAATCTTGACTTTATTTAAATTTAGAATAAAATTTATTAATTAATGGTGAACCCATTTTTTATTAATCGTCGATTTAAATTAATAAATTTATAAAAAAATGGCAGAGAAAAAGAAATTTGAACGTAAAAAACCCCATGTTAATGTGGGTACAATCGGTCATATTGATCATGGTAAAACCACTTTAACCGCCGCAATCTTGCATGTTTTAAGCTTTAAAGGTTTGGTGGAAAAAGTGGAAGGCGTTGATCAAATTGATAATGCGCCCGAAGAAAAAGCAAGAGGTATTACTATTGCTTTACATCATTCGGAATATGAGTCAGAAAAAAGACATTATGCGCATATTGATGCTCCAGGACATGCTGATTACATCAAAAACATGATTACTGGCGCTGCTCAGATGGATGGCGCTATTTTAGTTGTTTCGGCGGCTGACGGTCCAATGCCTCAAACTCGTGAGCATATTCTTTTGGCTCGACAAGTTGGCGTGCCAGCTATTATTGTTTTCTTAAACAAAGTCGATCAAGTTAGCGATCCAGAATTAATTGATTTGGTTGAAAATGAAGTCCGCGAATTATTATCTAAATATCAATTTCCTGGAAATGAAGTTCCAGTGATTCGCGGTTCTGCTTTGGCCGCTTTAAACGCTAAATCAATTGATGATCCAGCCTGTAAACCGATTTTAGATTTGGTTGCGGCAATGGATAGCTACATTCCTGAGCCAGTTAGAGAAATTGATAAACCATTCTTAATGCCTATTGAGGATGTTTTTTCAATCGAGGGTCGAGGAACAGTGGTTACTGGTCGAGTTGAAAGAGGTGTTCTTAAATTAAATGAGGAAGTAGAAGTTGTTGGTTTAAAACCAACTCAAAAAACTGTTGTGACTGGCATTGAGATGTTTAATAAAACTCTTGATGAATCTCAAGCTGGTGATAATGTTGGTATTTTATTACGTGGTTTAAAAAAGGAAGATGTTGAAAGAGGTCAGGTAGTTGCAAAACCAGGAAGCGTTACTCCACATACTGAATTTGAGGGCGAGGTTTATATTTTAACCAAAGAAGAAGGAGGTCGTCATACTCCATTCTTTAACGGTTATAAACCTCAATTTTATATTCGAACTACTGATGTAACTGGCGAAGTAACATTGCCTCAAGGTATTGAAATGGTAATGCCGGGCGATAATATTAATTTGACAATTAAATTAATTGCTCCAGTAGCATTGGAAGAAAAACAAAGATTTGCTATTCGAGAAGGAGGAAAAACTGTCGGCGCGGGTGTGGTAACAAAAATTCTTAAATAGTTTACCCCCCGCCTTTTTATTTATTTAGCTCTTTCCAACAATGACTAAAAAAAATGAGGTACAGCAAAAAATAAGAATTAAATTGAAAGCCTACGATCATAAGGTTTTAGATAATTCTTGTAAGCAAATTGTTGAGACGGCTAGTCGGTATGTAAAAGATATTATTGGACCCATTCCATTGCCGACCGAAATCAGACGTTACACTATTAATCGTTCTACATTCATTAATAAAAATTCTCGAGAACAGTTTGAAATTAGAATTCACAAAAGACTTCTTGATATATTGAATCCAAATCAGAAATTGATAGATGCGCTAATGAATCTTAATTTACCGGCAGGTGTTGATATAGAAATCAAAATGTAGGGTGAATAATAAATGCCGGGTTAGTCCTTAAAATAGTATTGAAAGGGCAATCCCCGGCATTTATTTATCAAAATATAAAGAATAAATTAATAATATGAAAAAATTTATACTCGCTCAAAAAATAAAAATGACTCAGATTTTTCAAGATGATAAAATAATTCCCATAACCCTCTTAGAGGCCGGGCCGGTTGTAGTCACTCAAATTAAAACTAAAGAGCGAGATGGTTATTGCGCAGTTCAGGTTGGCTTTGGTAGCAAGAAAAAAATTTCCAAAGCTTTAAAAGGACATTTAAAAGATTTGGGTAATTTTAGATGGGTTAAAGAGTTTCGTATTGATGAATCAGAAATTAATAATTATAAAGTCGGTGATAAAATTGATGTTTCTCTTTTTCAAGAAGGGGAAAAAATAAAAATTTCTGGAACGAGCAAGAGTAAAGGATTTCAAGGAGTAGTAAAAAGACACGGTTTCCATGGCGGTCCTAAAACTCATGGTCAAAAAAATCGATTAAGAGCCCCCGGTTCAATTGGACCAACTCATCCTCAACATGTTGTTAAAGGAAGGAAAATGGCTGGTCGAATGGGTGGCGAACGTATTACTTTAAAAAATGCAAAAATTGTTAAAATTATCCCGGATAAAAATGTAATTTGTATTAAAGGCGCTATTCCTGGTAAAAGAGGCGAGCTAGTTGAAATTGTTACTCAATAAATATGAAAGCTGAATTATACAATCAAAAAGGAGAAGTAATTGATCAAATTGATTTACCCGAGAGTATTTTTAAGAGAAAATGGAATCCCGTTTTAGTCCATCAAGTTTTAGTCGCTTTACAAAGTAATCAAAGAAAACCAATTGCTCATGCAAAAGGGAGAGGAGAAGTAAGAGGTGGTGGTCGTAAACCTTGGCGACAAAAAGGAACTGGACGAGCGCGTCATGGTTCAATTCGTTCGCCATTGTGGATTGGGGGTGGTGTGACATTTGGTCCAACAAAAGAGAAAAAATATGAAAAGAAAATTAATAAAAAAGCCAAATTTAACGCTTTACTTTCAGCTCTTTCTAAAAAATTTGAAGATAAAGAAATTAAAATAATTGATAAAATTGAAATTGAAAAACCAAAAACCAAAGAAATGGCCAATGTTTTAAAAAACTTTTTAAATATTCAGAAGAAAAATCAAGGACTTTTAATTTTATCTGAATCAAATAAAGATATTATTAGATCAACAAGAAATTTGAAATTTGCTGATGTTATAATCGTTAATAATTTAAGTTTGTTAGATGTTTTAAAATATAAAAATTTGATTTTTGTTAAAAATGCTGTCGACAAAATAGAAAATAGAATTAAATAAAAATCATGGGGATTTTTTCTAATAAAAAAACAGATAAAGAAAAAAAGAATAAAGAGGAAGAAAAAAAAGAAAGCAATGAACAAAAAACTGCGTCACCAGCAAGTTCCTATTTAAATAATAAAAATATTTTATTAATTAAAGCGCCGCGTGTTACTGAAAAAAGTCAGAATTTAAAAATTTTACGTCAATATATTTTTGATGTAGATATAAAAACAAATAAAATCGAAGTGAAGAAGGCAATTGAAAAAATTTATAATGTTAAAGTTGAAAAAGTAAGAACGATTAATATACCGGCTAAAAAAAGAAGAGCAGGAGTAACAATTGGCAAAAAAGCAGGTTATAAAAAGGCGATTGTGACATTAAAAGAAGGTCATCAAATAGAAGTTATTCCTCAAAAATAAAAGAATATGAAAAAGTTCAAACCCACAACTCCATCACGAAGACAAATGTCAATTCTTGAATACAAGAAGATTTTGACAACCGATGAACCAAAGAAACAATTATTAACACCCTTAAAGAAAAATGCTGGTAGAAATTTTCAGGGTAGAATTACCGTTCGCCATCAAGGTGGTGGAAATAAAAGATTATACCGTCTAGTTGATTTTAAACAAGATAAGTTTAATATAGAAGGGACAGTAAAAACTATCGAATATGATCCAAATCGCAATACTTTTATTGGTTTGGTATCTTATATCGATGGCGATTATCGCTATATACTATTGCCAGAAGGTGTTGAATTAGGACAAAAAATTATAACTGCTGAAAATGCGCCAATTAAATTAGGTAATCGATTGCCCTTAAAAAATATTCCAGTTGGTACAAGCGTATTTAATATTGAGATAATGCCTAAATGTGGTGGAAAAATATCGAGAAGCGCTGGTTCAGCGGCAGAAGTAAGAGGGCTTGAAGGTAAATATTGTATTTTAAAAATGCCGTCTGGGGAAATTAGAAAAATTTTAGCTGATTGTTATGCAACAATTGGCATTCCTTCTAATACTGAATATCGAACTTTGAATATTGGTAAAGCTGGTCGAACTCGTTGGTTAGGTATTAGACCAACAGTACGTGGTACAGCAATGAATCCTTGTGATCATCCATATGGTGGTGGTGAGGGTAGGCAGCCACGTGGTACTCGTCGACCCAAAACAGCCTGGGGTAAGATTACCGGCGGTCATAAAACGCGTAAGAAGAAAAAATGGTCGAATATGTTAATTTTGAAACGTAGAAAATAAAATGAGTAGAAGTTTAAAAAAGGGTCCGTATATTGATCCGAAATTATTGAAAAAGATTGCAAAGATAAAATCTGATTCTGGTCAGGTTATTAAAACGTGGTCTCGCGCTTCGGTAATTTCCCCAGAAATGATTGGTTATACTTTTGCTGTTCATAATGGTAAAGATTTTATTGAAGTTAAGGTGACTGAAGAAATGGTCGGTCATCATTTAGGTGAATTTGCGCCAACTCGTAAATTTATTAAACATGGCGGTAAAATGCAAAGAGAATTAGAGAAAAAAGCAGCTGTTCAAACTAATATTGATAAATAAAAAATATGCCAATAAAAAATAATGAAAAAACTGCAATTGCAAGATTAAGATATTTACACATGGCTCCGCGAAAAGCGCGATTTGTTGCTGATTTAATTAAGGGAAAACACATTAATGAAGCAGAAGCGCAATTAATTTATTGTCATCGTCGCGCTGCTAAACCGTTATTAAAACTTTTACATTCAGCTATTAATAATGCGGTTAATAAAAAATTGAATCGCGATTTACTTTATATTAGTTCAATTACTGTTGATGAAGGTCCGATGTTAAAAAGATGGTTGCCTAGAGCTATGGGAAGAGCGACGCCACTCCAGAAAAAAATGTCTCATATAACTTTAATTTTATCTGAAGGAAAAGATTTTAAAGGTTATATACCACCTAAAGCCAAAATGACCAAATCAGAAAAGACTCTTGTTAAACACAAAGAAGAAAAATCCAAAGTTGAATCTAAGAAAAAAGAAACACCAAAGGTCGTTGAATCAAAAAGAAAAGAAGGAGTAGCGAGAAAAATTTTTAGAAGAAAAGAAATAGCATAAAATTATGGGACATAAAACTCATCCAAAATCTTTCAGGTTAGGTATTATAAAGGATTGGAGTGCTAAGTGGTTAGTTTCTAAAAAAGAACTTCCGATAATTTTAGAAGAGGATGTTAAAATCCGTGAGTATTTAAATAAGAAATTGAAGACCGCTTATCTAGCAGAAATTGTTATTGAAAGATTAGAAAATAATATTAATATTACTGTTAAAACAGCGCGGCCCGGTTTAATTATCGGTAGGGGCGGCAAAGGTGTTGAAGATTTAAAGAGGGATTTAGAAAAGATTATTAATAAGCATCGTCGCGAGAAGAAATATCCTTTAAATTACGCTTTAACAATTAATATTGAAGAGGTTAAGAATCCAATGACTAATGCTGCTATTGTTGCTCAGAGCATTGCTTCAGCAATTGAAAAAAGAATGCCCTATCGAAAGGTAATAAAAAAGGCTATTGAAGAAGTAAAACAAAATAAAAAAGTTAAAGGTATTAAAATTAAGGTATCTGGTAGATTAAACGGTGCGGAAATTGCTCGAACTGAATGGTTAGATTGGGGAAGTATGCCCTTACAGACATTTAGAGCTGATATTGATTATGCTGAAGCAACTGCTTTTTGTACTTATGGTACTATTGGTGTGAAAGTATGGATTTATAAAGGCGAAGTATTTTTAAAAGATAAGAAGAAAGAAGAAATAGTCGATAAAGCAAATGATAGTATATAAAGAAAAATTATGTTGATGCCGAAAAAAATGAAACATCGCAAAATGATGAAGGGCAGATCTCGAAAAAGAGCTCTTGATACTCGAGGAACTTTTTTAGTCTTTGGATCTTATGGTTTACAGGCCTTAGATAATGTTTGGTTATCAGCTAGACAGATTGAAGCTGGAAGAAAAGCAATTGTTGGTTATTTAAAAAGAGGAGGAAAAATTTGGTTAAGAGTTTTTCCTGATAAACCGATTACTAAAAGGCCACCTGAAGTAACTATGGGTGGAGGAAAAGGAGATTTAGATCATTTTGCTTTTCCTTTAAAAGCTGGTCGAATCATTTATGAAATTGATGGAGTAAGCGAAGAAATTGCAATTGAAGCGTTAAGACGAGCTGCTTCAAAAATGCCAGTTAAAACTAAGATTATTCAAAAACAATAAAAATTATGATAAAATTCGCTGAATTAAAAAATTTACCAAAAGCAGAACTTCAAAAACTATTAGCTGAACAACGCAATAAATTAAAAGATTTGCGTTTTAATCTTTCTTTCGGTAAAGTAAAAGATATCAGCGAAGTAATAAAAACAAAAAAGACGATCGCAAGAATACTAACTTTATTAAATCAAAACAATGATAAAGAAAAATAATCCAATAAAAAGAAAATTAGAAGGAATGGTTGTTTCTGATAAAATGCAAAAGACAGTAGTGGTGAAGGTTGAACGATTTAAAAGACATCCTTTTTATCATAAGGTGATGCGTATTTCCAAACGTTTTAAAGCTCATGACGAGAATAATGAATGCAAAGTAGGTGATATCGTGATTATTGAGCAAACAAAACCTTTATCTAAAGAAAAAAAGTGGAAGGTTATTCAAATTGTCAAAAAAGTTCAGAAAGAAGAATCTGAGGAGGGCGATAAAGAAATTTCTTTAGAACAAGAGTCGATTAATTCTGATTTGAATCAATAAGTTATGATCCAACCACGTTCAATGTTAAAAGTAGTAGATAATAGCGGCGCAAAGATAGTGCAGTGTTTTAAAGTTTTAGGTGGCAGTCGAAGGCGATATGCGGAAATTGGTGATATTATTATTGCTTCAGTTAAGGTTGCTCAACCAAGAAAAAGTGTTTCTAAAAAAGATGTTGTTCGTTGTTTAATTGTTCGTCAAAGAAAGCCTTATCGTCGTGAAGATGGTTCTTATATTCGTTTTGATGATAATGCGGTTGTTCTTTTAGATAATAAAAATCAGCCGCGCGGCACTCGTATTTTTGGTCCAATACCAAGAGAAATTAAACAACGCGGATTTGAAGAAGTCGCTTCCTTGGCTATTGAAATTTTATAAGTTATGAAAGAAAATATAAAAATAAAAGTTAAAAAAGGAGATGAAGTGATTGTTTTAAAAGGAAAAGATCGAGGTAAAAAAGGAAAAGTAATTAAAGTTTTACCAAAAGAAGGAAGGGTTGTTGTAGAAGGTTTAAATTTAGTAAAGAAACATTTGAGACCAAAGAGACAAGGTGAGAAAGGAGAAATTATTGCTGTACCCCGAGCTATTAATGTTTCCAATGTTGCTTTATGGTGTCCAACTTGTGGCAAAGGTGTTAGAGTTGGTTATCGTATAGAGGGCGATAAAAAAATAAGGATTTGTAAAAAATGTCAGCAATTAATTTAAAACAAAAATATCAAAAAGAGATAGTGCCGACTTTACAGAAAGAATTTGGGATTAAAAATATTTATGCCGTGCCTTCAATTAAGCATGTTGTTGTTAATGTTGGTATTGGTAGAATTTTAAATAATATCGGCGGAGGTAAAAATGCCGAGGATTTATTGAAAGAAATAAAAAAAGATTTAAGTTTAATTACTGGTCAATGGCCGGCAGAAACAAAGGCAAAAAAATCAATTGCTTCTTTTAAAGTTAGAGAGGGACAGACAGTAGGATTAAAAGTTACTTTACGCGGACAAAGAATGTATGATTTTATTGCTCGTTTAGTTAACATTGCTTTGCCGCGTATCCGAGATTTTAAAGGAATTCCGGAAAAAAATCTTGATGAACATAATAATTTAAATATTGGTATTTATGAAGCAAGTGTTTTTCCTGAAGTAACTAATAGTGTTTTAAAACATCCATTTGGTTTACAAATTACTGTTGTTATAAATGATAAACACCGTGAAAGAGTCGTTAAATTATTAAAAATGCTAGGTTTTCCACTTAAATAAATATGGCTAAAACATCTGTAATTGCTCGAGCTAAAAAACAACCAAAATTTTCAACTCGTATTGTGAGGCGTTGTTTTCGCTGTGGTCGCAAAAGAGGTTATATGAGGGATTTTGGTTTATGTCGTATTTGTTTTCGCGAACTTGCTAAAAAGGGCGAAATACCTGGAATTAGAAAAGCGTCGTGGTAAACGTGAAATTATATGGATGTAATTTCTGATTTCTTAGTACAAATAAAAAATGCCTTAGCGGTTAAAAAACCGAATCTTATTGTTGTTTATTCAAATATGAAACATGAAATTGCTAAAATTTTGTTAAATGAAGGATATATTAATGATGTTAAAATAGTTGGAAAATCGCCAAAGAAAATGTTAAAAATTGAATTAAAATATGATGAAAATGGAATTCCAGCAATTCAAGAAATAAAACGTATTAGCAAACCGGGTTGCCGCCGATATATTAAAGCTAACCAACTAAAGCCAATTAAATCTGGTTATGGTCGATATATTATTTCTACTCCTTATGGATTAATGAATAATATTGAAGCAAAAAAGAAAAATTTAGGAGGAGAAATAATTTGCGAAATTTTCTAGTATGTCTAAAATAGGAAAGAAAATCATTTTAATACCAGATAAAGTAGAAATTAATATTTCTGAGAATGAATTGAAAATTAAAGGAATAAAAGGAGAAATAACAATTCCTTTATTTAAAGGTTTTAAAATAGAATTAAATAATAAGGAATTAAAAGTTATTCCTATTGAAGAATCAAAAAAAACGTCGGCTTTTTGGGGAACATTAAGTGCTTTAATTAGTAATGCTGTTAAAGGAGTAACTGAGGGTTTTGAAAAAAAATTAGAAATTGAAGGAATTGGTTATCGGGCTAATGTTGAAGGGAGGGTTTTAGTTTTAAATTTAGGTTATTCTCACCCAATTCGTTATGATATCCCAGAAGGAATTAATATCACTACAGAAAAAAATATTATTACAGTTTCTGGCATTAATAAACAATTAGTCGGTCAAACAGCAGCTAAAATCCGCTCTTTTAGAAAACCCGAACCATATAAAGGTAAGGGTATTCATTATGTTAACGAATATATCCGTCGTAAAGCCGGTAAAAAAGCCACTGGCGCTGCGGCATCTTAATAAAATTTAGATTTATGAAAAAGAAATTAAATAAAAAAGAAAAAAAAATAAGGAGAAAAAGAAGAATAAGAGCGAAGGTTTTTGGTACAGCCACAAAGCCTCGTATTTCTATTTTTATTTCCAACAAACATTTATATGCTCAAGTTATTGATGATAACAGAGGAGTTACTTTGGCAAGTATTTCTGATTTTGAATTAAAAAATAAAAAAGATAAAAAAATTAATATAATAAAAGAAATGGGATTACGTTTAGCAGAAAAAATCAAAAAGTTAAAGATTTATAAAGCAGTTTTTGACCGTGGTGGTTTAAAATATCATGGTCGGGTTAAAAATATTGCTGAAGGATTAAGAGAGGGTGGTATTAAATTATAAAAATATGTTTAAGGAAAACAATAAATTTACAAAAGAAATTAAAACCGAATCAAATAAAAAACAATATGAAGAAAAATTGTTAGATTTAAGACGCGTTACTCGTGTGGTTGCGGGTGGTAAAAGGTTTAGTTTTAGGGCTACGTTAGTTGTTGGTGATCTTGCTGGTCAAGTGGGAATTGGTATTGCAAAGGGAAAAGATGTTAGTGAAGCTATTGCTAAGGCTAAGAGACAAGCTATAAAAAAAATGATTAGAGTGCCAATAGTAAATGATACAATCCCTCATGAAGTAAAAGCAAAATATTGCGCAGCGGAAATAGTTTTAAAACCAGCGCGACGTGGCCATGGTATTGTGGCTGGTGGAGCAGTAAGAGCTGTTTGTGCATTAGCCGGAATAAAAGATTTGAGTTCAAAAATTTTAAGTCGTACTCCTAATAAATTAAGCAATGCCATGGCAACTTTAGAGGCATTGAAAAAAATTAAACCAAATATTTTAAAGAAAGTTTTATCGCAAACTGAAAGGAATGAGAAGAAAGAAAAAGTGTCGGAAAATAATAATTAATAATTATGCAACTCCACGAATTAAAAAAAGAATACAAAACAAAAAATAAAAGAAGAGTTGGTCGCGGTGGTAAAAGAGGAACTTATTCTGGTCGTGGTCTTAAAGGCCAAAAAGCTCGAGCCGGCGCTAAAATTAGACCAGCTATTTATGATTTGATTATTAAAATTCCTAAACGTCGAGGTGTAAAGAATAGATCAATTTTTTTAAAACCAGCAGTAATTAATTTTGATGTTTTAGAGAGATATTTTAAAGAAGGCGAATTAGTTTCTCCTCAAACTTTATTTGATAAAGGTTTAATCAAAAAAAATAGAGGAAAATTACCAAAGATAAAAATTTTAGGCAGAGGTAAATTGAATAAAAAATTTATTTTTAAAAAATGTCAATTTTCCCAGTCAGCGCTTAAAAAGTTAAATATTAAAAAATAATTATGGGGTTAATCAGTAAAACTTTTCAATTATTTAAAATAAAAGATTTAAGAAAAAAGATTCTGATGGTTGTTTTAATCTTGATTATTTTTCGATTATTTGCTAGTTTACCAATACCAGGAATTGATCTTCAAAGATTAAAGGCCATTTTTGCTTCCAATCAACTTTTAGGAATTTTAAATATTTTTTCTGGTGGCACCTTAGATCGATTGTCTATTATGATGTTGGGTGTTGGTCCTTATATTACTGCCACCATTATCATGCAGCTTTTAACAATGATTATTCCGCGTTTGAAGGAAATTTATTATGAGGAAGGCGAGGCAGGGAGAAGAAAATTTAATCAGTGGTCGCGTTTAATTACCGTGCCACTTTGTATGCTTCAGGCATATGCCTTTCTAAATCTTTTAATTTCACAGGAGGTTTTACCACAGCTTTCGACTTTTTCAATGATTCGCGATGTTTTAGTGGTGACCGCTGGTTCAATATTTTTAATGTGGTTAGGAGAATTAATTACTGAATATAAAGTAGGTAATGGTATTTCATTAATTATTTTTGCTGGTATTATTAGCCGTTGGCCAGCGAGTTTAAGATCAGCAATTTTATCTTATACTCCTTCGGCTTTACCGACTTATTTAATGTTTATTATTATAGCCGTTGTTGTTATTGCTGGCGTTGTTTATATTAATGAAGCCGAAAGAAAAGTTCCGGTTGCTTACGCTAAAAGAGTCAGAGGAAATAAAATGTATGGCGGAGTAACTAGTTATTTGCCACTAAAAGTTAATCAAGCTGGCGTTATTCCAATTATTTTTGCTATTTCAATTTTATTATTCCCACAATTTATTGGTCAGATTTTAACAACTATTAAAACTTCTTGGGCAATTGGCGCTGGTAAATTTTTAATGAATTTACTTAATAATCATTTAATCTATACTGCTTTATATTTTGTTTTAGTAGTGCTTTTCACTTATTTTTATACTTTAGTTACTTTTGATCCTAAAGAAATTTCTTTAAATCTTCAAAGAAATGGAGGGTTTATCCCCGGTATTAGACCAGGACAAACAACTGCTTCTTATATTAACTTTGTTTTGAACCGTATTACTTTTGTTGGCGCACTTTTTTTGGGTGTGATTGCTGTTTTGCCAAATATTTTACAAACAGTAACGGGTACACAATTTTTAACAATTGGAGGTACTTCAATTTTAATCGTTGTTTCTGTTGCTATTGAGACAATTAAGCAAATTGAATCGCAGTTAATTATGCGCGAATACGAAGGTTTTCTTAAATAGGAAAAATAATATTATGGAGCGACCAAAAATTCTAATTTTTTATGGTCCACCAGGCGCTGGAAAAGACACTCAAGCTAAACGCATTGCTTTCAAAACTAGCGCTTATATTGTGAGTTCTTCAAAATTAATCGAAGAGAAAATTTTTGATCCTAATTTACAAAATGATCCCGTTATCCAAAAACAAAGAAAAAATTATGAAAGCGGGATCTTGTGCGATCCTGAATGGGTAACACAAATTATTAATGAAAAAGTAAAGGCATTGGCGGCTGAAAAAAAAGATTTAATTTTTACTGGTTCGCCACGGACACTTTATGAAGCAGAGAATGAAATTCCAGTTTGGGAATCTTATTATGGAAAAGAAAATATTTTTGTGATCGAAATTCAATTAAAAGACGAAAGCTCAATTTTTAGAAATAGCCATCGTCGTGTTTGCGAGAATTGTGGTTATCCGGTTGTTTATTCTTTTGAAACAGAAATGTGGAAATTCTGTCCTTTATGCGGGGGAAAGATTGTTGATCGCGGTGTTTTAGATAATCCAGAGACAATCAAAGTGAGATTAGTTGAATATAAACAACGCACCCAGCCAGTTCTTGATTATTTTAAAAATAATGGTTATCAAATTATTACTATTGATGGCGAGCCATTGCCTGATGTTGTTACTTCTAATATTTTGGAACAACTAAATAAATTTAAATTTTTCAATAATGATTAAATTAAAATCAGAAGAAGAAATAAAAATTTTAAAAGAAGGCGGCCATATTTTAGCTAAGATTATTAAAGAGGTAGCAAAAAAAGCAAAAGCAGGAGTGGCAACGAGGGAATTGGATTGGTTAGCTGAAAATTTGATCATTAAAAGCGGTGGCCAGCCATCTTTTAAAAATTATCAGCCAGATTTTAGTTTAAATCCATTTCCGGCTTCACTTTGTGTTTCAGTTAATAATGTAATAGTCCATGGTATTCCTAATGATTATATTTTACAGAATGGTGATGTTGTTAAATTAGATTTAGGGATGAAATATAAAGGACTTTATACAGATATGGCAATAACAGTTGGTGTTGGAAAAATCTCGCCTTTAGCTAAAAAATTAATTCATGTGACTAAAAAAGCTTTAGATTTAGCTATTAAGGCGGCTCAGGAAGGAAAAACTTTAGGCGATGTTGGTTTTGCAATTCAAAATTATGTTCGTTCACAAAATTTTTATGAGATCCGTGTTTTAACTGGTCATGGGGTTGGTTATGCACAACATGAAGAGCCGGATGTTTTAAATTATGGCGAACCAGGAAAAGGTATTCGTTTGAAAGAAGGAATGGTTATTGCTATTGAACCAATGGTAACAATTGATACTTCTGATATTATTGAAATATTCGATGGAAGTTTTGTAACAAAGACAGGTTGTTTATCAGCCCACTTTGAACATACTATTGCTATTACTTCTAAAGGTCCGATTATTTTAACAAAATAAAATGTCTTCTATTTTGGCAATTGATTATGGCAAAAAAAGGATTGGTTTAGCTTTAGCTGATGAGAATATTAAAATCCCGGTTTTAATTAAACCAATTGAATATCAAGTTTCAAAAATTGAAAAACTTTATGAGGAAATTAAAAAAATTTGCGACAATAATGAAGTAACAAAAATTGTTATTGGTTTGCCTTTATCTTTTAATTTTAAACAGACACCAATTTGCGAAGAAATTAAAAAATTTGGCGAAGAATTAAAAAAAAATCTTAATAAAAAAGTAATTTATTATAATGAAGTTCTTTCAACTGAGTTGGCGCGAAAAATTCAAGAGAATAATCAAAAAAAATTAAAAACAATTTATAAAACAAGCCCAAAATTAGATAGCCAATCAGCGGCAATAATTCTTGAAAATTATCTTAAAAGTCTATAAGTATCAAGGTTGCTCTTTCTTGCAAAATTTTTATTTTTGTGGTATAATTTATTTATATGAAAAAGACAAATATTTTTATTATTATAATTATTATTTTATTAGTGCTTTTAGCTATTATTCTATATGCTTATTATTCAGATTATAAAAGAATAAAAGAAAGCACGGCTGATAAAATTCTATCTTCGCATTTGGAAGGATTTTCAGCAGGAGTGAAAGTTGAAAAAGGAATGAAGGGCGAAGAAAAATCTGTTTTTAAAAAGAATGAGTGGTTAGGAATTTTTGGTACTATCCAAATTAATAAAGACAGGGAGTTGAGTTTTAAAATTTATGACAATAATGATAATTTAATTGCTACGAGTAATCAGTGGAAAACAAAGGTAGAAAAAGGACAAGGAGATTTTGGTATGTGCTGCATTGAAGTGCCAAATGAAATAGGGCAATATAAAATTAATTTGTATTTAGATAATGAATTAATGCGGACAATTGGTTTTTCGGTGACTGAATAAAATTATAAAAAAAGAAAATTTGATAAAAAGCGGCTTTGCCGCTTTTATTTTATTTGTTATAATATAAAAAAGTCGCTAAATATTGAAAATATGGCCAAACCATTTTTATCAGTTATTATTCCAGCTTATAATGAAGCAGAGCGAATTCCTAAAACACTTTTATCGATTGATAAGTATTTGTCACAAGCAGGTTTTTCTTATGAAATTATTGTGGTTAATGATGGTTCAAAAGATCGGACAGCTGAAGTCGTTAATAAAATGCGCGAGATGATTAAAAATTTAAATTTACTTGATAATCAAGTTAATCAAGGAAAGGGTGGAGTAGTTGCTCAAGGAATGTTGGCTGCTAAAGGGACAATTAGACTTTTTACCGATGCTGATAATTCTACCTCTATTGATCAAATTGAAAAATTTTTCCCTTATTTTAAAGAGGGATATGATGTAGTAATCGGATCACGCGCCACTAAAGATGCTGAATTAGCAATAAAACAACCTTTTTATCGCCAAATTTTAGGCCGATTGGGAAATTTAGTGATTCGATTATTAGCTGTTCCTAATATTAAAGATACTCAATGTGGTTTTAAAGCTTTTACTGAAGAAGCAGCAGAAAAAATTTTCCCTCAATTAACAATTAAGCGGTGGGGTTTTGATATTGAAGTTTTGGTTATGGCGCGTCTTTTAGGATATCGGATTAAAGAAGTTGGAATACATTGGGTAAACGACCCTCATTCTAAAGTAAAAGCTTCAGCATTTTTAGAAGTTTTAACTGAAGTAATAAAAATTCGATTAAATATTTGGAGAAAGAAATATCATTTTAACTAACTATGAAAAACTTAAAAAATAAAAATAATCATTTGGAATATATTTCTCAATTAAGACAAAATCCGGTCTCTAAAGATTGGATTACAATTGCGGCAATAAGAGCTAAACGGCCGGAACAATTGATTATTAATAAACCAAAAAGATTAATTTCTCCTAAAAGTAATTGTCCTTTTGAAAATCCTCAAAAAAGCGGTCATAAGCCGCCAGAAATGATTAAATTTTTACCCAATAAAAAAGATTGGTTCTTACAAATTTTTGAAAATAAATATCCAGCTTTTCAACCAAAGAATTTATCGGTAATTGAAGAAAAAATAGGTCCTTATAAAGTGATGAATGGTTATGGTTATCACGAGATATTAGTTTTAAGAGATCATTTCAAACCCTTAGCTGACTATTCAACTAAAGAATTGCTTATTATTTTAAAATCCTTACAAGAACGATATAGCAAAATTGCCCAGGATCGAAAGATAAAATACATTTCTATTTTTCATAATTGGGGGCCAACAGCTGGCGCTTCAATTTATCACCCTCATTTACAAATTATCGCCATACCTGTTGTGCCTCCGCATATTCAACATTCCTTAACCGGCAGTCATCGCTATTGGTTAAAAAATAAAAAATGCGTCCATTGTGAAATTAACAAATTTGAAATTAAAAACAAAACGCGTATTCTTATCCAAAATAAAAAGGCAATATCTTATAGTCCTTTTGTTTCTTTAGAGCCCTTTGCTCTTCGTATTACACCATTAAAGCATCTGCCTTATTTTGAAAAAACGCCAACTAGCATTCTTTTTGATATTGCTAAGGTTTTAAAACATAGTCTTTCTTGTTTGAAGAAAAAATTGAATGATCCTGATTATAATTTATTTATTCATACTGCTCCCACAATTGAGAAAAGAAAATATCATTGCTATCATTGGTATATTGAAATTATTCCAAAAATTAATATTTCGGCTGGTTTCGAATTATCAACCGGTATTGAAATTACCACCATTGATCCGGATGAAGGAATTAAATATCTTAAATCATAATTTATGATTGCTTATATTTTTTCTTTAATTGTTAATTTTATTTTAGAAGTGATTAATAAAGGAGGTTATTTAGGAGTTTTTATTTTAATGGCATTAGAAAGCTGTAATATTCCGATTCCTTCAGAAGTAGTTATGCCATTTTCAGGATTTTTAGTGCATCAAAAAATTTTTTCCTTGGTTGTTTTGGCAGTTATCGGCGCTTTGGGAAATTTATTTGGTTCACTGGTTTCATATTTTATTGCTTTTAAATTAAAAGATGGAGTGAAAGGGTTTTTTGAAAAATCAAAATTTTTTTATCATGATTATATCAAAGCGGAAAACTTTTTTAATCGTTTTGGAGAAAAATCAATTTTAATTGCTCGTGTTTTGCCAATAGTTCGAACTTATATTTCCTTTCCAGCCGGATTTTTTAAAGTTAATTTATTTAAGTTTAGTATCTATACATTTTTTGGTTCATTAGTCTGGTCATATTTTTTGGCTTATTTAGGTTTTTATTTAGGTGAAAATTGGCAGATTTTAGAAAGCTATTTTAGGCGTTTTGATTATTTAATTTTAATTGTGATTGTTGGAATTTTGTGTTATTATATATTTAGAAAAATTAAAGAAATTAAAAGTCGCAGTTAAATTATTAAATTTATGAAGAAATTTAAAGTTGTTGTAACAAGAAAAATTCCCGAGGTGGGGATTCAATTATTAAAAAAAGCCGGCTTTGATGTTAAGGTGAGTCCTTATGATCGCGTTTTAACTCGCGAAGAATTGAAAAAATTTATTAAAAGCGCGGATGCTATTTTGTCTCTTTTAACTGATAAAATTGATGGTGAAATTTTAGATGCCGCTGGGTCGCAATTAAAAATTGTTGCTAATTATGCCGTGGGTTATGATAATTTTAAATTAGATGATTTTAAAGCTCGAAAAATTTATGCCACTAACACTCCAGGCGTTTTAACAGAAACAGTTGCTGAACACGCTATCGGTATGCTTTTTGCGATTGCTCAAAGAATTGTTGAGGCTGATGAGTTTGTTCGTCAAAGAAAATTTGAAGGTTGGGGACCGATGCTTTTTTTGGGTAGTGATGTACGCAATAAAACCCTGGGCATTGTTGGTTTGGGAAGAATTGGCGCTGAAGTGGCCAAAAGAATGCATGATGGATTTGATTTTAAAATAATTTATTATGATGCTAAAAGAAATTCTAATTTAGAAAAGCAATATAACATTAAATATGTGCCATTCAAAAAATTATTAAAAATCTCTGATTTTATAAGTATTCATGTTCCGCTTTTACCAACAACAAAACACATGTTTACTTTGAAAGAATTTAAATTAATGAAACCAACTGCTTATTTAATTAATACTTCCCGCGGAGCAGTTATTAAAGAAAGCGATTTAGCAATTGCCTTAAAGAAAAAAATAATTGCCGGCGCCGCGCTCGATGTTTATGAATTTGAACCTAAAGTGACCCCAGATTTGATTAAATTACCCAATACAGTTCTTTTGCCTCATATTGCCTCGGCTAGTATCGAGACTCGATCAAAAATGGCAGAAATAGCAGCAAAAAATATAATTGCGGTTTTAAAAGGCAAAAAACCACTTAACCCAATCTTTTAGTTATCCACAGGTAAATTAAAAGAAAGGAAATTTTTGTTTATAATATAAACAAGCCCCAAACTCGTTCTTATAAATCAATTTAAAAGAGTTTGTTGTAAAAAAGGGGTACATCCCGCTCTTTTGATTAATGATCGTATCTAAAACATTAATTCTTATTTTTATAATTTAAAAAAACAGGAAGAGTATAGGATATTATTATTAATCAAAAGAGCGGGATAAAAAAGGTCGAATAAATAATCAAATAATTTTAAAAATATGGTCGTTCAATCTTGGGAAGATCTTTTAGTAGGTTCGTTCCAAACGTGGTGGAATATTTTTGTGAATTTCTTACTAAATTTTCTTGGCGCTCTTATTGTTTTTCTTATTGGTTTAATTATTGCTGCTGGTTTAGCAGCGTTGGTTAATAAAATTATTAATGCGATTAAATTAGATAAACTTCTTGGAAAAGTAGGAGTAGCCAAGTTTTGTGAAAAAGCCGGCTGGACATTAGATTCTGGTAAATTTTTAGGAGAGGTTGTTCGCTGGTTCTTTATTTTGGTTTTCTTACTAGCTGCTACTGATATTTTGAAGTTACAAGCTATTAGTAGTTTCTTAAAAGATGTTGTGTCATATTTGCCAAATATTATTGTTGCCATTGTAGTTATTTTAGCAGCAGTGGTAATTGGCGATTTCTTATCTGGTTTAGTACGTGGAACAGTTAAAGGTACTAATTTATATGCTTCGAAATTCTTATCTTCATTAACACGCTGGGTTGTCTTGATTTTTGGTTTTTTGACTGCTCTGATTCAATTGGGTGTTGGTGTATCAATTATTAATACTGTTATTACTGGTATTATTGCAATGTTAGCTATTGCTGGCGGCATTGCCTTTGGTTTGGGTGGTAAGGACTATGCCCAACATTTAATTGAAAGATTTCGTGAGAAAGTAGAAGAAAGATAAGATTAAAAAAGATAGATTACGCCCTTCTCAAAAATGAGAAGGGCGTAATCTATCTTAATACTTGACTTTAAATATTTTTTTGATAAAATATGCTTATAAAATACAATGCGTAATAATTATCAATTACTTATAAATATTCAAGGAAGCTGAATTTAAAAAGTGGGACTTTTTTATCAAAAATCCGCTTCCTTGAAAGGCGGATTTTTTAAAATAATAAGATTAACAACCGAGAATAGATAAAATAAAAAACTTTATTTATTCTCGGTTGTTAATCAAATAACAACCGAGAACATTAAAAAATAAATAGGGGTACAATGAAGCATTTTTTATCGGGACGAAATTAAGGGCGTGTGGTGGATGCCTTGACTAGAAGGGGCGATGAAGGACGTGGCGTAGCTGCGATAAGCCTCGGGAAGGTGCGTAGCAACCTTTGATCCGGGGATTTCCGAATGGGGGAACCCAATCGCGTAAACCGCGATTACCCATGTTCAAAAGAACAAGGGAGTATACCCGCTGAAGTGAAACATCTCAGTAAGCGGAGGAAAAGAAAACAAGTCCTGCTAAAACAGGACACCATTTCCTTAGTAGCGGCGAGCGAACAGGAAAGAGCCTAAATCCAATTTGCAAAAATTGGAGGTTGTAAGGCAAATACGTTTCTCTTTCTAATTTTTTTTAAGTTTGACTCGAGTATTTAAAAAATAGGAAGAGAAAGAGAGTTACAAAATTTTTGGTTAGCCAAATAGGCTGGAAAGCCTAACCAAAGAAGGTGAGAGTCCTGTAGGCGAAAACCAAAAATCTCTCTAGTATTTGTCCTTGAGTACTTCGAGAAAAGATAACCTCGGAGGAATCTGCCAGAACTAAACTGGCAAGGCTAAATATCCTTCTAGATCGATAGTGGACAAGTACCGTGAGGGAAAGGTGAAAAGTAGGCCGGTGAGGCCGATGAAATAGAACCTGAAACCATACGCTTACAAGGACTCGGAGTCTTGGCATTATGTCAGGATGACGGGGTGCCTATTGAAGAATGAGCCAACGAGTGTATAAGTGTTGCTTTGGTTAATCCTGCTTAGCGGGAAAAGCCTTAGAGAAATCGAGTTTTAAAAGAGCTTTTACTACTTCTTCGCAATTTTTATTACGAAGTGGTAGTAAGGTAGCACTTATACGACCCGAAGCCAAGCGAGCTTACCATGACCAGGGTGAACCTTGTCGAAAGACAGGAGGAGGCCCGAACCGGTTGGTTGTGCAAAACCTTCGGATGAGTTGTGGTAAGAAGTGAAAAGCTAATCGAGCTTGGTAATAGCTGGTTCTCTCCGAAATAGCTTTAGGGCTAGCGGTCATTCATTCAACTTGTGGGGGTAGAGCTACTGGTTTAATCGTAAAGGGCGAAAGCTCGGCGATTAAGTCAAACTCCGAATACCATAAGCGAGAATGACCAGTAAGACTACGGGGGCTAAGCTTCGTGGTCAAAAGGGCATGAACCCTGATCGCCGTCTAAGGTCTCTAAATTTTGGTTAAGTGTCAAAGGAAGTGATCAGCCGAAGACAGATAGGATGTTGGCTTAGAGGTAGCCATCATTTAAAGAGTGTGTAACAACTCACTATCATATTTTGACTTCGGTCAGAATTGGCTGATCGCGCCGAAAATGTAGCGAGGCTTAAACCAGATACCGAAGACGCGACTCATCAAATTTTTTATATTTGATGGGGGTAGGAGAGCATTTCTTTTGCAGTGAAGTCGTACTCGCGAGAGGCGATGGAGCAAAAGGAAGAGAGAATGTTGGCATGAGTAACCGCATGTCCGATGAGAAATCGGACCGCCGAAAATTCAAGGTTTCCGTGGCAATGGCAATCATCCACGGGTTAGGCGAGCCTAAGGCAATGGTGAAAACCGTAGCTGATGGATAGCTGGTTAATATTCCAGCCCTTCCTATAGATTTCTGATGGAGTGACGAAGGACATAAGTCCGAGCGCCTTATTGGTTTGGCGTCCTTGGTTTTAAGAAGTGTTTGCTAGGCAAATCCGGCAAACTGTCTTTAATGATAAACTTCGCAAATCGAGGAAATCCTGCTTCGGCGGGAAATTCGGGTGAAGAGCCTTCCGAGAAAAACTTCTAATGTTAGTTTATAGGAACTCGTACCGGAAACCGACACAGGTGGATTGGTGTAAGAGCACTAAGGCGAACGGGTGAATCCTCGTTAAGGAACTCGGCAAAAAAGCGGCCGTAAGTTCGCGATAAGGCCTTCCAGCTCTTTTGGACAATGATCGCGTTTTATTAATTAGTTGATAATTTCACATATATCAACCAAAGTTATAGAACGTTGTTATTGTCCAAAAGAGCTGGACGCAGCGAAAGAACCTCTAGCGACTGTTTAATAAAAACACAGGTCCCTGCTAACTCGTAAGAGGATGTATAGGGGCTGACGCCTGACCGATGCGAGAAGGTCAACGTTGCCGGTTATCGTTTGTTTTTAACAGGCGGTAGCTGAGTGACCGAAGCCCTCGTCAATGTCGGCGATAACTATAATCGTCCAAAGGTAGCGCAATTCCTTGTCGGGTAAGTTCCGACGCGCATGAATGGCGTAACGACTAGAGGACTGTCTCAACGAGGAGCCCGGTGAAAATGCGATTCCAGCGAAGACGCTGGGTACCCGCGGCAAGACGAAAAGACCCCGGGAGCTTTACTGTAGCTTGATATTGGGTTTAAGCCGCTACTGCGTAGCATAGGTGGGAGACTATGAAGTCCTGATTCCGGTTGGGATGGAGTCGCCAGTGAAATACCACTCTGTAGCAGTTTAAATTCTAACTTCAGCGGCAAAAACGTTGGAGGACAGTGTCTGGCGGGCAGTTTTTCTGGGGCGGAATCCTCCAAAAGAGTAACGGAGGAGTTTACTAAGGTCGGCTAGGTGCGGATGGAAATCGCACTGGTTGTGTAAAGGCATAAGCCGGCTTAACTGTGAGGCTGACAAGCCGAACTCGAGTTTTATAAACTCGACGGTCCGCATTTTTTTAATTTGCGGATTGAGATGCGAAAGCAGAACTTAGTGACCCGACGGTTCTTTTTAGAAAGACCGAAGACATCGGACAAAAGCTACCCCGGGGATAACAGGCTAGTCAGACCCGAGAGTCCCTATCGACGGTCTGGTTCGGCACCTCGATGTCGGCTCATCCTAGCGCGGGGCTGGAGAAGGTCCCAAGCGTTTGGCTGTTCGCCAATTAAAAGGATACGTGAGCTGGGTTTAAACCGTCGTGAGACAGGTTAGTCTCTACCTGCCGTGGGCGTTTGACACTTGAGGGAAGTTGACCCTAGTACGAGAGGACCGGGTTGAACGAACCTCTGGTGTACCGGCTTTTCCACCAGGAGAAATGCCGGGTAGCTATGTTCGGTTGGGATAAGCGCTGAAAGCATCTAAGCACGAAGCCCATCCCAAGATTAGGTGTCATCACCTCCTAGGAGACGACTAGGTTGATAGGCTCCAGGTGTAAGATCTGTAAAGATTTTAGCCGAGGAGTACTAATTAGGTGGTTTTCGTCCCGATAAAAAATGCTTCATTGTTATTTGTAATCAAAAAATTTCTCGGTAATTTAGCTATTTACATATTTTTATATTTTTTATCCAAGTTAAATTATTTATTGTGATTTCCCGGTGATTTAACTCAATGTGTACCACCTCTTTCCATTTCGAACAGAGAAGTGAAAGCATTGAGTGCCGATGGTACTCACCCGAACACGGTGGGAAGAGTAGGATTCGCCGGGAATTCAGAATGAATAATTTTTTGGGATAATAAATAAGAATTTAGCGAGAGAAGATTTTGCTGATAATTTTTAATTATAAAAAGGATTTTACATTAAAATCCTTTTTTATTTTTAAAAAGTAATTTAAAATTAAAAGAATTTGATTTTTAATAACAGAAGAATCAAAGATATTAAAAAATATTTTTTAATAATTCAAAAAATATATAGAGAGCAAAAATTATAAGTAGAAAGATCGCTTCTTTTTTAGAAATTTTCTTATTAGTTTGAATAAAAATAAAGAAAAAAATTAAAGCGCCAATCATAAAAAATCGTGCTAAAGAAATAGAAGAGATATCAATAATATCTATTGGATGAATTAAGGCAATTAAGCCAAGAATTAAAGTTGCCGGAAAAATAATCGAACCCATTAAATTACCCAAAACCATCCAATTTTCTTCTTGTTTAGCTGTATTGATAGCAAAATAAATTTCTGGCATAGCATTAGCTAAACCAGTAACAATTAAACCAAAAAATATAAGCGAAATTCCTAATTGTTTTGTTATTAATTGGGCAGAAAAAACAATAAATTGAGAGACAATAAAAATAGCAACAATTAAAACAAGAAGTATCAGGATATTCTTAATAAAAATACAGAATTTTTTAAAAGTAACGTCGATTTTAGATATTTCTTTTTCATTTTGATAAAATTTTTGATATCTTTCTTTTTTGGAGAAAAGCCAAAAAAGATAGGTTAAAAAAGATAAAATTAAAATCAAACCATCCGCTCGAGATAATTGATGATCAAAAATTAAAATTAAAGGCAGTAAAGCGGCAACAAGGGTAAAAAATGTTGTTGACTGAACGGTGCGGCTATTCGTTTCAATTTCTTTGTTTTTTGAAAATAAAACCCCTAATGTCACTGCCAATGTTAAAGCAACAAGATTATTGCCAATAATATCACCTAAGGAAAGTTGAGGAATGCCGTTTAAAGCCGAAGAAATTCCTAAAAATAAATTGGGTAAAGCTGATGCAAAAGCAAGAATAAAAAAAGCAACTATAAATTCTTTAATAGCCAAAAAAGAAGAGATGCTTATTAAAATTTTTACTAATTTTTCGCAGCAAATATACAAAAAAACAGCAGCAACTAAAAATAAAATAAAATACAGTAATAGCGTCATAAAGAAATTATATCAAAAATTTATTAGCGCGTGAAATGCTTTTCTAAATGTTTAGGCGTTTATGTGAGTAATTTTTAATGAAGAAAAATTTGCTATGCGGAAGGGGTGGGATTCGAACCCACGAGGCGCCTTATCAGCGCCAGAGTTTAGCAAACTCTTGCCTTAAACCACTCGGCCACCCTTCCAAATTTTTTAATATTTTTATTATAGCAAGAAATCGACTTTTTGCAAATTTAACAATACTAAATTATAATAAAATAATGTTTGAATATCATACCCGCGCAATTGTTTTAAACAAAAAAACAATTAATGAAGCTGATGCTAATGTTACTTTATATACAGAAAGTTTGGGAAAAATTGAATTAATTGCCAAGGGCGCTAAAAAAATAACGGCAAAATTAAATGCTCATCTAGAACCGCTTAATCTTATTGAAACAACAATTATTTCTGCTATAAATAAACATTTAACGAGTGTCCTAACAATTAATAATTTCGCGCGCCTCCGCCAAAATTTTTTATTATTGCAAAATGCTTTAAAAATTATTAATCTCTTTAATCAAGCAATTGTTGCTAATGAAAAAGATGAGATAATTTGGCAAGCGCTTATTAATTATTTAAACAATTTAAATTCTGAGAGATTAAGTCAAACTGATGAGAAAAAAATAATAATTTTAATGAAACTTTTCAATTTGGAATTTTTATTTAATTTAATTAGCGCATTGGGCATAATGCCTGATGATGATGAAATTTCTAAATATTTTAGCCCTCAAACGACTTTATTAATCAAACTTTTAAAATCAGAAAATTCGCAAAAAATCATCAATAAATTTACTCTATTAAAATTAGAAAAAATAGATTATAATAAAATAGAAGAGGAAATCAAAGGAAAAATAATTATCTAAAAATATGGCTTTAAAAGATATTGAAGAGCAGCTTTATAAAATGAAAGAGGAGGATTCTATAGAACCAAGAGAATCAGAGTCTTCGTTTTTTAAACCACCTTCTCAACCAGAAACAGAAAAACAACCTCAAGGATTTATTTCTAGGGAAGAACCTTCTAAAAGGCCACCAATTAATTTTTATCAAAAATCTCGAAAATCTTCGATAATTTATTATATTATCATTGGCATTCTTTTTGTCGGCTTAATATTTGAAGGTTATTTATTGGCTAAAAAACTTTCTACGCAAAAAACTGGTATTCAAATTAGTATAAATAGTATTGATAATGTTTTGTTGGGACAGGTTTTTCCTTTGGATGTAGTTTACAATAATAATTCAGCTAATCTTTTGCAAAATACAAGTTTAATTATTGAATTACCCGATAATATTAAAATTTTAGGCGATCAAGAAAATACCAAAATTATTAGAAAAGAATTGGGTGATTTAGGAACGGGTAATAATAATATCGAAAGATTTTATTTAGTGGCAATGGGAACAGCTAATAGAGTTGATACTATCAAAGCCACACTTCAATACAATATTGTTGGTTTTAATGGCCGTTTTGAGAAATCAAAAGTTCAAACAATAACAGTAGGTGGTCCCATTGTTGATTATTCTCTTTCTGCGCCAGAAAAGATTGTTAGCGGTGATGAATTTTCAGTAAAAGTTAAATTTACCAATAATTCCAATCAAATTATTCCTGAATTACGCATCCAGCTTTTTTATCCATTGGGTTTTAATTATACTAGTGCTGATATTAATCCCATTGACGGCAATAATGTTTGGTCATGGAATAATTTAAAAGATCATGAAAGTGGCGAAATAAATATTCATGGTATTATTGTTGGTGAAGTGGGCAGCTATTATGAAATGGGAATAAACATTAATTTAATTACCCAAGGACAAGTTATTGCTCTTGATAAAAAAACAACAATGTTAAATATTTTGGAAGCGCCACTAAACTTAGCTGTTTATCTTAATAACAGTAAAGATTATATCGCTCGAAATGCTGAACAATTAGAATATCGAATTGATTATCAAAACAATACTGATTTGGCTTTAAGCGAAGTAATTATTAAAGCAGATTTAGAAGGTTCAATGTTTAATTATCAAAGTTTATTAACTAATGGATATTTTGATTATTTAAAAAAAGAGATTATTTGGAATGGAGGAAATACACCAGAATTAAAATTAATTGAAAAAGGAAAATCGGGCTCAGTAAGTTTTAAAATTTTTACCACCTCAAATTATCCAATTAGAAGTTTCAAAGATAAAGAACAGGTATTAAAAGTTAAAGTGAGTATGGAATCTCCAACGGTACCGCCAAAAAGCAGTTTAAAAACAACAACTGCCATAGCTGAATTAAATACAAAAATTACTGGGCGTGTTGATTTTCAATATTATGCTTTATTTAGAGATGCGTTATCAGGGATTGTTAATAAAGGTAGTTTGCCTTTAAGAGTAGGTAAAACAACTGATTTCACAATTCATTGGAAAATATTAAATTACAATAATGATATTAATGATGTCACAATCAAAACAGTTTTGCCGCAAGGTATAAAATGGAATAATACAATAGCCGGCAATTATGGTGATTTAAAGCCCGAATTTAACGAAAGAACTAATGAACTTGTTTGGCGAATTAAAGAAATCCCGGCTTTTTCTGGCATTTTAATGCCTGCTTATGAATTAATTTTTCAGATTTCCGCTACTCCTTCTATAAATCAATCTGGAAATTATATGAAATTACTTGAGGCTATAAATTTTACTGCTAATGATAAGTTTACTGGACAACCGATTAATTTAATTGCTGAACCAATAACTTCTGAATTAAAATCAGACCCGACGGTTAAACAAGAGGAAGGAAAGGTACAACCATAGAATATTGCCATAAAATAAACATCAATTATAATTAATTTTATCATGACCGAAAATAATTTGATGGATAAAATTGTTAGTTTAACAAAGCGTCGCGGCTTTATTTTTCCATCTTCAGAAATTTATGGCGGCTTTTCGAGTTCTTATGATTATGGGCCATTAGGCGTAGAGCTAAAAAATAATATTAAACGCGCTTGGTGGAAAGAAATGCTTCAAAAGAAAAGCAGTATTGTTGGATTGGATAGCGCTATTTTGATGTCTCCAAAAATATGGCAAGCTTCGGGACATTTATCTGCTGGTTTTGCTGATTCTTTAGTTGAATGTATTAAATGCCACCATCGTTTTCGAGAAGATAATACCAAAGATAATAAATGCCCAGACTGCGGGGGTGAATTAATGCCGCCAAGAAAATTTAACTTAATGATGAAAACTTTTGTAGGACCAATAGAGGATGAAGCTTCGATAACTTACTTACGCGCTGAAACCTGCCAGGGTATTTATATGAATTATGAGAATGTTTTAAATTCGATGCGTATGAAAATTCCTTTTGGTATTGCCCAAATTGGCAAGGCATTCCGCAATGAAATTAACCCCGGTAATTTTACTTATCGCATGCGGGAATTTGAACAAATGGAAATGCAATTTTTTATTCATCCGAGCGAAGCAGAGAAATGGTTTAATTACTGGGTGAATGAACGTTTAAATTGGTATATTTCATTGGGAATTAAAAAGGAAAATCTAAGACTCCACCAGCAAACAAAAGAAGAACTAGCTCATTATGCTAAAGCGGCCGTTGATATTGAATATAAATTCCCATTTGGTTGGAAGGAAATCGAGGGTATTCATAATAGAGGTGATTGGGATTTATCTAATCATTCAAAATATTCCGGCCATGAATTGTTTTATTATAATGAAAAAAATAAAGAAAAATTTACTCCTTATATTATTGAAACTTCGGCTGGTGCGGATCGAAGTAATTTAGTTTTTCTGATTGATGCTTATGAAGAAGTAATGGGCGGTCGCACTCAAACGACCGAAGCAAAAAAAGAAGTAGAAGTAGTTTTAAAATTTCATCCATTTTTAGCTCCAATTAAAGTTGCTGTATTGCCGCTTTTAAAGAATAAAGAAACTCTTGTTTCTTTGGCAAAAGAAATTTATCAAAAATTGAAATTGTATTTTATTGCTCAATATGATGAGGTTGATTCTATTGGCCGAAGATATCGTCGCCAAGATGAAATTGGCACTCCATTTTGTGTTACTATTGATTTTCAAACTTTAGAAAATCAGACAGTTACTGTTCGCGATCGGGATAATTTAAAACAAGAAAGAGTTAAGATTGAAAATTTGGTTAATTATTTAAAAGAAAAAATTGAAATACTTTAATTTTGCCTCCCGCACTTTTTAACGCGGGAAAAGGTCGATTAATAAAAATTCAATATGGCTATTATTAAAATTAGAAAAATTATTGGTACTTCATCAAAAAGTTTTGAGGATGCTTTAAAAAATATTGTTGAATTTGTTGGAAAGGACAAATATAATTTAACAGGAGTAAAAATTGTTGATCAATCCGTTTCCTTAGAAAAGGGAAAAATTGTTGAGTATAAAATTGTAGCTGATGTCGCTTATAAATGGGAAGACGAAAAATAATTAATGAATTTATCTAAAAATCAGCCAATCATTATTAAAAAAGGGGGGTTGAAATTTTTATTAGCGCCGCTTAAAGAATCAACGAGTGTTACTTTTTTGATTTTTGTCAAAACCGGTTCTGAATATGAAAATGAGAAAGAATCAGGAATTTCTCATTTTTTAGAACACATGTGTTTTAAGGGCACAAAAAATCGTCCTTCTCCAAAAATTATTTCCACTGAATTAGATTCAATCGGCGCTATTTATAATGCTTTTACTTCACGGGAATACACGGGATATTTTGCAAAAGCGGCAATTGAGCATACTGATAAAATTTTAGATATCGTTTCTGATATTTATTTAAATTCTTTATTTGATCCTAAAGAAATTGAGAAAGAAAGAGGGGTTATTTTAGAAGAAAAACATTTTTATGAGGATACGCCAAGTGAAAAAATCGGAGATTTGATTTTTGAGTTACTTTATCCAAAACAAGCGGCTGGCCGACCAATTGTTGGTTATGAAAAAGTGATTAAAAATATTACTCAAAAAGATTTTATTAATTATCATAAAAAACATTATACCGATGAAAAAACTTTAATTGTTATTGCCGGTAATTTTAATTTGAATAATGTTGTTAAGAAAGTTTATGAATTAATGAAAAATATCAATAAAGGTAAGGGTGCTCTAAAATTTAAAACTCGTTTTCAACAAAAAGAACCACAAATTTTAATTCAAAATAAAAAAACCGATCAAACACATTTAATTTTAGCTGCTCGTACTTTTAATTGTTTTGATGAAAAGCGATATGCTCTTTCTGTTTTATCAACAATTTTAGGTGGGGGAATGAGTTCGAGACTATTTCAATTGATTCGTGATGAATTGGGTGCGGCATATTATATTCATTCTTTTACTGATTTAAGTTTAGATCACGGATTTTTAGGCATTGGCTCTGGTTTGGCGCTAGATAAAACAGAGCTGGCATTAAAAGAAATTAAGAAAGAATTAAATTATTTAATTAAGAAGCCCGTGAGTGATGAGGAATTAAAAAAAGCTAAAAATTTTATTACTGGAAAACTAGCTCTAGGGCTTGAAACTTCCAATGATTATGCTTTTTACTATGGTTCCCAATACCTTTTTTATCAAAAAACTTTTTCTTTAGATATAATTTATCGCAAAATTAAAGCTGTGGATAAATTAGCCATTCAAAAACTAGCTAAAGAGATTTTTCAGCCAAAATCAATGAATTTAGCTATTATTGGGCCTTATAATAAAAAAGATAACTTGAGATTTAAAAAAATTATTAGTTGAGTTAAAATAATAAAGAAATATGGAGAGTCAAAAAAATAAATTAATTGAAGAATTGATTAAAGACGGATTTCTAAAAACACCGTCTATCATTGAAGCATTTAAAAAAATTGATCGTTTAAATTTTACGATTGAATATTTAAAAAATGATGCCTATCGCAATAGTCCGTTGGCAATTGGTTTTGGACAAACAATTTCTCAACCATTAACCGTTGCTTTTATGTTAGAACTTTTAGATGTTAAACCAGGCAATATTGTTTTAGATGTTGGTTCTGGATCTGGTTGGACAACGGCATTGTTGGCCGAATTAGTAGCTGAAAAAGGGAAAGTTTATGGTATTGAAATTATTCCCGAACTTTATGAATTTGGAAAAGCTAATGTAATGCGCTATAGTTACATTAACAAAGGAATTGTAGAAATGTATCGTGGTAATGGCATTTATGGATTAAAAGAAAAGGCGCCATTTGATAGAATTTTATGTTCAGCTGAAGCGCAAGAAATTCCCAGACCATTACAAGAACAACTTAAGATAGGAGGGAAAATGGTTTTACCAATGAAAAATAGTCTGTGGTTGGTTACTAAAAAATCCGAGACAGATTTTGAAAATGAAGAATACCCCGGTTTTATTTTTGTACCGTTAATTGAAAAAATTAAGGAGTAAAGATATAAAAAATTTATATTGGAGAAGGATTTTTATATATCCCTTTTTATTTGATTTTTTGAAGAATTTGATTATAATTATAAAGAATAATTTAATTATGAAACAATTTTTTTCAGCTATTTGGGATACAATTGAAGTGGCCATTATTGCATTGGTGGTTGTTTTAATTATTCGAAGTTTTTTGTTTCAACCATTTTTTGTTGAAGGATCGAGTATGTATCCAAATTTTAAAAATGGTGATTATTTGATTATTGATGAACTAACCTATCATTTAAGAGAACCAGCCCGTGGAGAAGTAATTGTTTTTCATCCGCCTAAAACACCTAGTGATTTTTATATTAAAAGAATTATTGGTTTACCTAATGAAAGAGTAATAATTAAAGATGGACAGGTGATAATTTATAATAATTCTCATCCCAATGGTTTCATTCTTGATGAAGCTTATTTATTGGATAATAAAACTTCTGGTGATACTGATGTGAAGTTAGGAAATAATGAATATTTTGTTTTAGGGGATAATCGTTATGCTAGTTATGATTCGCGCGCGTGGGGGGTGCTCTATAGAGATAAAATTGTTGGTATTGTTCGATTAAGAATTTGGCCATTTAACTCAGTTAAAGCATTTGCAACAGTCCAATATCAATATTAAAAAATATGGGAAGAAGACCAAAGGATTTTTTCAAAAATAAAATTAAAAGGCCAAAAATGAAAAATATTCTTCTGGCGCCGAAAGGTATGCCAGATATTTTACCTGAAGAAAATGCTCTTCGACGAAAGATTTTTAAAATAGTTGAAGAATTAGCAGATTTTTATGGCTTTGGTCAAATTGAAACTCCAATTCTTGAAGAAACCAAGTTATTTTTACATGGTACTGGTCCTACAAGCGATATTGTGCAAAAGCAAATGTTTAATTTAAAAACACCGGGTAAGGATTTACTTTCTTTACGACCAGAATTTACCCCAAACATTATTCGTGCTTACTTAGAAAATGGAATGTTTAATTGGCCAAAACCAGTAAAACTTTTTGCGTGGGGTCCTGTTTTTCGTTACGAACAGCCCCAACGCGGTCGCTATCGACAATTTTGGCAATGTAATTTTGAAGTTTTAAGCTCCAGCGATCCGATATATGATTTTTTAATTATTCAAATTTTTTATAATCTTTTTAATGAATTAAAGTTAAAAGATTTAATTATTGAAATTAATACTATTGGTTGCGATAACTGTCGTCCAATCTGGCACAAAGAACTTAAAAATTATTTTCGCTCAAAAAGAAAATTTTTATGTAGTGATTGTAAAAATCGTTTAAAAACTAATCCCTTAAGAATTTTGGATTGTAAAAACGAAAGTTGTCAGGCATTAAAAGCTGATGCGCCAAAAATGCTTGATTATTTGTGCTCCGAATGCCGTAATCATTTTAAAACTGTTTTAGAGTATTTAGAAGGAATGGATTTACCATATACTATTAATCCTTATTTAGTAAGAGGGTTAGATTATTATACAAAAACTGTATTTGAAATTAGAAAAACCGATGATAATTTAGCTTTATGTGGGGGTGGTCGCTATGATTATTTAACGGAAATGCTTGGCGGTAAACCAACGCCGGCTGTTGGTGGGGCTGCTGGTGTTGAGCGACTGGTAGAATTTTTAAAGAAAAACAAAAAAATAGAATTAACAAAATCAAAAATTTTTATTGTTGCAATTGGTGAATTAGCTAAACAGAAAGCCTTAAAATATTTGGAGATTTTAAGAAAGGCTCATATGCAAGCCAGTGAATCTTTTGCTCGCGAGTCGCTCAAATCTCAACTACAACAAGCAGATAAAATAGGCGCGCACTATGCTATTATTATTGGTCAAAAAGAAGCTTTAGATGACACTATTATTTTAAGAGACATGAGAGCAAGTGTTCAAGAGATTATAAATGGTAGTGCCTTAGTCGATGAATTGAAAAAAAGATTTAAAAATGATATTATAAAAACAATTGATTAATATGAACGATTGCGTTTTCTGTAAAATTATTAATCGAGAAATTCCTTCAGAAATCGTTTTCGAAAACGAAAAAATTATTGTTTTTAAAGATATTAATCCTAAAACCGAAATCCATTTATTAATTGTTCCCAAAAAGCACATTGCAAATATTAACGAAATTAAAGAAGAGGATAAAGAATTAATCGCTGAGATGTTTTGGGTTGTTAAACAAATTGCTCATCAATTAAATATTATTGAACAGGGCTATAAATTGGTATTTAATGTTGGTCGAGGAGCTGGCCAATTAATTGACCATATTCATTTACATCTATTAAGTGGTTCTTTTAATCGGTCGCTTAAAGAAATTTAAAAATATTTATGGCTATTGAAGTAAATAAAAAACCAAATGAACCGATCAATAATTTTCTTTTAAGATTTAATCGCGCTTTAAAACAAGCGGATATTTTAAAAGAGGCCCGCGCGCGTCGTTTTTATGAATCAGAACCAAATCGTAATCGCAAAAAACAATCCGCGGTTTATCGAGCGCAAATTAAAGAAAAAATTCTAGCTCTTCAAAAGAGAGGAATTATTAAAGGAAAAGAGGATCCAAAACTTATTAAGAAATTATTAAGAAATCCCAAATGGTCCTTCACTAATTTACCTAAATAAAAATGAAGCCTATTATTGCATTAGACATAGGCAATCAAAACGTTAAAGTATTAGTTGGTCAAGCAACAAAGGATTTTAAAGTTAAAATCAATACCGTTTTGGAAAGATCTTCTGATGGTTTAAACAGGGGTTCTATAAATGATTATGGAGCTTTTGTTAATACTTTATTTGAGATTTCCGAAGATTTGGGCAATCTTGGTATTTCAGCTAAAAATGTTATTGTTAATATTGCTTCACCGCATTCTACTTTTAAAATAACAAAAACCTTTGGAGGCGTAAGTAAAGGAGATGGGGAAATTACCCTAAACGATATTAATCAATTACATGAAAAAATCAGAGAATCACAAAGTGAAACAAGTAATAAAACAATTTTGCATATTATTCCGAGAAGTTTTACGGTTGATGATTTAACTAATATTAAAGATCCTGTTGGTATGCATGGTTATCGTTTAGAAATGGAAGCAGGTATTATCGAAGCTTTAAATCCTCATCTTAAAACATTGGAAAAAGGTTTTGAAGAGATAAATAAAAATATTTTAGATAAAGTTTTTAGTCCTCTTGCTGCTGCTTATTCTTGTTTATCTAAAAAACAAATGAACGTAGGATCAATGATAATTGATTTAGGAGCGGAAAATACTACTTTTGCTATTTTTGAAGATGATAAATTAATTGATATTGGTGTTTTAAATTTAGGTGCTAATAGCATTACTCATGATATTGCTATTTGTTTAAAAATCCCTTTGGAAGTAGCGGAAAAAATTAAAATTACTTTTGGTTATGCTTTATCAAATGATATTAATCGTAAAGAAAATATTAATCTTTCTAAAATTACCAAAGAAATTAATTATGAAATTAATAAAAAATATTTATCAGAAATTATTGAGGCGCGATTAGAAGATATTTTCACTCTCTTAAATGATGAAATTAAAAAAACCAACAGTTTTAATAAATTAGCCGCTGGTGTAGTTTTAGTTGGTGGAGGTAGTAAATTACCCGGTATGGTTGATTTTACTAAAAAATACTTAAAATTACCGGCAAAAATTGGCTATCCAATTAATTTAGAATATGATAAAGAAACAAATGAAAAATATATTGATTTAATTGATGATCCTTCTTTTGCGGTAGTAAGTGGATTATTATGTTGGGGCTTAAATAATACTATTGTTGGTAAAAAAATTACTTTAACAGAAAAGTCGCCAATATTTATGAAACTTAAAAAGTTTTTTAAAATATTTTTACCTTAGGTAATTAAAAATATGATGAAAAAAAATATTAAAAAAATAAAAAGTGTGAAAAAAGAAAATAAAATTAAAAAAGCGAAAAAACAGATAAAAATGCCTAAAAAAACCAACCCTACAAAGAAATTATTGCCGCCAAAAATGACATTTAATACCAGTAATGAACCTATTAAAAAAAATTCAATTAAATTAATTGAAGACGTAAAAAAATCGAAAATTTTTAAAAAAGCAAAATTAAATAATAAAAAAACGAAAAATAATAAAGAAAAAATAGTGTTTCATTTAGAATCGATGCCAGTTATTAAGGTGGTGGGTATAGGTGGAGCAGGTGGTAATATTTTATCTCGAATGAAACAATCTAAAGTTCAAGGAGTTGAATTTATTGCTATTAATACTGATTTACAAGATTTATATAAGACGGGCATTAAAAGAAAAATTCATATTGGTAAAAATATTGCTCGAGGCATGGGAACCGGAATGAATCCAGAATTAGGACGTCAAGCCGCTGAAGAAGCAAGACCACAAATTGAGGAAGCTTTAAAAGGTGCGGATTTGGCATTTTTAACATGTGGTTTGGGTGGGGGTACTGGTTCTGGCGCAACACCAGTTATTGCCGATGTTTGTCAACAGTTAGGCATATTAACAGTTGCTATTATGACTAAACCATTTTCGTTTGAAGGTAGCAAACGCGCTCAAATTGCCGAAGAAGCACTAATGAAAATCAAAGATAAAGTTGATTCTTATATTGTTATTCCTAATGATCGCATTTTTAATATTATTGATAATTCAACGCCTTTATATAAAGCTTTTGAATTAATTGATGATATTTTAAAGCAATCAGTAAAAGGTATTAGTGATTTAATTAATATGGCAGGAATTATTAATGTCGATTTTTCTGATGTAAAAACCGTTTTACAAAATGCTGGAATGACTCTAATTGGATTAGGTAAGGCAAGTGGCGAAAATCGAGCCGTGTCTGCTGCAAAAAATGCTTTAAGCTCGCCTTTATTTGAATATTCACCGCACATGGCCAGAGGAGTTTTATTTAATGTAATTGGTGATTCAAGTTTAACAATGACAGAAATTAATGAAGCCGCTCGGGTTATTACCGAAATCATTGATCCTTCAGCAAAAATTATTTTTGGCGCAATGGAAGATTCAAAAATGAAAAAAGGAGAAATTAAAATAATGATTATTGCTGCTGGTTTTGAAAATTCAACCAAATATCAATCATATCAATCAATTAGTGATAAATCGCTAGTTAAAAAATCCTCTGATTTTCAACCAATAGAAATTAAAGAAGAATCCCCGACCCAAATAGATAATTCCTTAGAAGAAATTCCCGCATTTTTAAGAAAGAAAAAGAAGTAATTATTTATTTTTCAGAATTATTCTCTGGTTTTTTCCAAGAAACAAAATCGCATTCGGGATAACGAGAGCAACCATAAAAAATTTTTCCTTTTTTAGTCCGGCGAATTACTACAAAACCTTCTTTACATTTCGGGCAGGGAATTTGAGTTTGATTATTTTGATTATTGTTTAAACTTTTAGTAAATTTGCATTTCGGAAAATTAGAACAAGCTAAAAATTTTCCATAACGGCCATATTTAATTACTAAATCAGCGCCGCATAATTCACATTTTTCATTAGTTTTTTCTGTAATAATATTTTTTTCAACTTCAACATATTTTTTATCCAAATTTTCTTTAAAAGGACCATAAAATTCTTTTGTTACCGAAAGCCAATTCTTTTTTCCTTCAGCAATTTCATCTAAATCTTCTTCAATTTTTGCGGTAAAACCAACATCAACAATTTGCGGAAAATGTTTAGTTAAAATATCATTAACTAAAAATCCTATTTCTGTTGGTGCGAATTTTTTATTTTCATCTAATTCAACATAGCGGCGTTGTTTTAAAATGGAAATAATTGTTGCATAAGTTGAGGGGCGGCCAATACCATATTCTTCAAGAGTTTTAATCAAACTCGCCTCCGAATAGCGAGCTGGCGGCTCAGTAAAATGTTGTAAGGTGTTTATGTTTTCTAAATTTAATATTTCATTAAGAGAAACTTTCGGCAAAACAACTTCTTCAAAACTAATCGGATAAACCTTCAAAAACCCATCAAAACTTAATTGATTGCCAATAGCTTTAAAGAAATAATTGTCTTTATCAGTTTTTGCTTTAATATCAATAACTAATTTTTTAATTTCTGCTTCTTTCATTTGAGAAGCAATAAATCGCTGCCAGATTAATTTATAAAGTTTATAAAGCTTATTATCGATTTTGCCTTTTAGATCCTCGGGCAAAATTTGAGGATCTGTTGGTCTAATAGCCTCATGCGCTTCTTGAGCTAAACGAGATTTGTTTTTATATTGATGCCGTTCATAATATTTTTCGGAAAAAAGATTGGTAATAACTTGTCTGGCTTTATTTAGAGATTCTTCCGAAAGATTAACCGAATCGGTTCGCATATAGGTAATCAAACCAAATGGTCCTTTACCAAAATCAACGCCCTCATAGAGTTTTTGAGCCAAAAGCATTGTTTGTTTTGAGCTAAATCTTAATCGTTTGAAGGCTTCTTGTTGAAGAGTGCTGGTAATAAATGGTGGTAATGGTTTTCTGCGGGTGATTTTTTCGGTAATGTTAATAATTTGATATTCTGCTTTTTCCAGCTGGGATTTAATTTTTTCGGCAGTCTCTTTATTTTTAATGGCTAATTTTTCTAAAATTTTATCATTAATTTTATAAAGCTCTGCCTGAAATTTTTCTTTGTTTTTAGTTAGAAGTTCAGCAATAATAGTCCAGTATTCTTGCGGTTGAAATTGTTTTCTTTCATTTTCCCGGTCAACAATTAAACGCAGAGCGGCTGATTGGACGCGGCCAGCTGATAATCCATGAAACATTTTTTTCCAGAGAAAAGGGGAGAGAAGATATCCTACTAAACGATCTAAAATTCTTCTTGCTTGCTGGGCATAAACCAAATTCATATTAATATCCCGCGGATGAAGAAGAGCATTTTTAATAGCTGATTCAGTAATTTCATGAAAGGCGATTCTTTTAATAACTTTATCTTTTAAATCACCATTATTTAAAAGAACTTCTTTAAGATGCCAAGCAATAGCTTCGCCCTCACGATCTTCATCAGTGGCTAAAATAATTTCTTTGCTTTGAGCGCTTAATTTTTTGAGTTTGGTTAATTGCTTTTGGTTTTTGCGGATAACTATATAGTGAGGTTCAAAATTATTTTCAATATCAATGCCCAATTTTGATTTCGGCAAATCTCTTATATGTCCATAAGAAGCTTCGACATAATAATTGTTATCCAAAAAATGGCTAATGGTTTTAGCCTTAGTTGGCGATTCGACAATGACTAGATTTTTTATTTTACTTGCCATAATTAAAATTTAAGACGATAGCCATCAACTTCTAATTTAATCAGATTTTTTAATTCTAATAAAGTGATAATTTGATTGACCGTTCCAACGTCTAATTGAGTTAAATTAACAATTTCATCAATTAAAAGTGGTTTATTAGTTTGTTTTATAATATCCAAAATTTTCTTTTCTTCAACAGTTAAAGATTCTAAAGGCAAAATATGCTGAGAGAGATTCTTTTGAATTTTTGAATCATCAATCATTGTTAACTCCTCTAAAACATCTTCTATTGTATGAACTAATTTGGCGCCGGATTTTATTAGCTGATGAACACCTTCGGAATTAAGAGAAAAAATTGATCCTGGCACTGCAAAAACTTCACGATTCTGTTCTAAGGCAAAACGGGCAGTAATTAAAGAACCGGATTTAATTGGCGCCTCAATAACGATCGTTCCATAAGCTAAACCGCTAATAATGCGATTGCGCGCAGGAAAGTGATGTTTTAATGGTGGCACATCTAGTGGATATTCAGAAATTAAAGCACCATTTTCAATAATTTTTTCTGCTAATTTTTTATTAGCTTGGGGGAAAATACTATTGAGTCCTGAGCCTAAAATAGCAATAGTTTGAGTTTTATTCTCCAAAGCAGTTTGATGGGCAATGGTATCAATGCCATAAGCCAAACCACTGATAATTAAAAAACCTCTTTCCGCCAATTCTTTCGTAATTTTTTCTGCTGCTGTCTTTCCATAAGTTGTTGGTTTTCGTGTACCGACAATTGCTAAAGGAATTAAATTAGAATCAAATTCTCCCATTTGATAAATTCCCAGAGGCGCATCAGGAATTTCTTTTAAAAGCGGAGGATAATTTTCCTCATCTTTTAAAATTAATTGAGCGCCAAATTGTTCTAATTTTTGCCATTCTTTTAGGGGATCGAGATTTTGCTTTTGTTGATAGAAATTTTGAATCGTATCAAGAGCAAATTGGGGAAAGGCATTAGAAAATTCATTATAATCATCTTGTTCCCAGATTTTTTCAAAAAAACCAAAATAATCTTTTAATTTAGCCATTAAGCTAAAATTGCTGTTTGTAGCAATATTTAAAGCATTATAATAGATTTTCTCATTTAAATTTGACATATTTTATGTTATGATAAATTAAAGATTTGCGTTTAAAGACATTTTACTTTATAATATATAGGATTTTGAGAATTTTGTAAAATATGGTTGAGCAAAATCAAAAAACAAATAATAATAAAAAGAAAATTTCTATCCCTATAATTGATAAAAGAATAATAAAATCTTTGGTTGTTTTTGGTGTAGTTATTTTAGTAGCTATTATTGCTTTGATTTTTTTATTTTCTAATATTAAAAAACAGAGCGAAGCAATTAAACAATTAAGAATTGAATATAAAAAAATTTTAAAACAATCAGAAATCTACAGTAATTTACAAAAAAATGCAACAATAGCGTTAGATTATAATGAAGCAGTTAAAAAATTAATTCCTGATAAAACGCATCTTATTGATTTTAGTGAAAACCTTAATCAATTGGCAAATAAACACAATTTAGAACTGGGATTGGTTTTTAAAAATGTTTCTGATTCTGATGAAAAGAAAACAACTTATCAACATATTGATCAAGTAACTTTTTCAATAAATATTCGAGGGAGTTTTTCTGACTTCATTAATTTTTTAAAAGATCTTAAAGAATTTCCTTATTATATCGATTTTTATAGCTTTAATATTTCTAATGTTTCAGAAGAATTAATTTCTTATAATATAGAAGGAAGAATTTTTATTGAAAAATAAACTATTATGAATTTGTTTTCTAAAAAAAATAAAAATAATACCTTTAATCCAAAAGAATTAAATCGCAAAAAACTGCAAGAGCAGAACTTGATTTTTTTTGTAATTGCGATTATTATAATAATGGGATTATTAAGTTTGGTAGTATACTTTATTAATTTTATTATTGGACAAATGAATTATATTTTTCAATCATCAGAAGAAACAAAGTTAAATTTAGAAGACTTTAATCTTAAAGGATTTGATGAAATAAAAGATAAAATTAAATTAACAGGTAATGAATTAGAAAAATTATTTGAAGGATTAAATAATACTGAAACAACTACAAATTCTTCTATTAATAAAGAAATTTCAACTTCAACTACTTCCACACCAAGTGAGCTTTCACCAGAAACAAATAAAACAAGCACTTTAGAAATAAACAAAATAGCTACAAGCACACCAACCATAACACCTAGCGTAACGCCTTCAGCAACGCCAAAAATAAGCCCTTCACCAACTACCAGCCCAACTTCCTCACCAACCACTACTCCTTAAAATACTAATTTTGGGCATATAGTTTAATGGTAGAACCCTGCCTACTTCATACCAAACTCCGTTCTGGTTTAAGGTTTTGACCCGCTCGCCTTGACTTTACCCATTATGGGTGTGTAGTTCAGTGGCAGAACGCTGTCCTGATAAGACAGAGGCCGGAGGTTCGATCCCTCCCACACCCACTTATCAAAAAGAAATTTGGCGCAGTAAGACAGAAGCCGGGGTTTAATTCCTTATATGCCCACTAATTTAAAATCTAAAATATTAAATAAAAATTTAACGCCTAATCCAAATATTTGACAAAGTGATTGTTTTGAGTATAATAGGTAATGAAGTGAGTGTTTTTCCTGAACGTTTAGCCGTTTAGGAAATCCAATTACCGTGGAAAGCCGCCCTTTTGGGCGGTTTTCTTTTTTGGAATTTGTCAAAGGAAAAAAAATAATTATAATAATAGTAAGTTCGGTTCTATTCTGGCCCGTGGGTTGAGCACTCACTTAAATGGTAATTGGAGTCAACCGCCTGCGGGCCAGAATGGAACGGAAAACGGAATATGATTAAAATTGAATTTCAAAAAAATGTGCCTTTGGCACAACTAACAACTTTTAAAATTGGAGGGCCGGCAGAATTTTTTTACGAAATTTCTGATTCAGAGGAATTAAAAGAAATAGTTAGTCAAGCCCAACAAATGAAAAAACCCGTTTTTATCTTGGGCGGTGGTTCGAATTTATTAGTGAGCGATAGTGGTTTTAAAGGAATTGTTATCAAGCTTAAAAGTTTGAGTGAAATTGAGGTTAAAAATACGGAAGACGGTTTTATTTTATCAGTTGATGCCGGCATAACATTAGCAAAATTATTGGCTAAAGCAATTGAAATAGGCGGCGAGGGATTAGAATGGGCGGCTGGTATTCCGGGAACAGTTGGAGGAGCGATTTTTGGTAATGCTGGCGCTTATGGTCAAAGTATGTCCCAATGTATTTTAAAGGTGAAATCTTTAAATCCGAAAAATTTTGAAATAAAAGAATTTTTACCGGAAGATTGTCAATTTGATTATCGCGATAGTGTCTTTAAAAAGAATGGTTTTGTTATTTTAAGCGCTGAAATTTTTTTAAAAAAAGGCGATAAAAATTTAATTCAGAAAAAAGTGATAGAATATTCCAAAGAAAGGGCAGTTAAAAATCCTCCTCAACCATCCGCCGGCTGTGTTTTTAAAAATATTCCTCTAAGCAAAGTCAACGATGAACAATTAGTAAAAATTCCACCTGATAAAATCAAAGGGGGAAAAATACCCGTTGGTTATTTAATTGAACAATGTGGTCTTAAAGGTTATCAAATTGGCGGCGCTCAAATTTCTTCCCAACATGCTAATTTCTTTGTTAATTTAGGTAATGCAACCGCTAAAGATGTTTATGAACTTATTAAATTAGCCAAACAAAAGGTTTTAGAAAAATTTGGTATTAAATTAGAAGAAGAAATTCGTTATTTAGGTAATTTTTAATTTAGTCGAATAAATTATAAAAAATTATGAACATTAATTTAAAAACAAAAGATGTGGAATTAACCGATGAAATAAAAGTTTATTTTGAAAATAAAATGTCATCTTTAATTGAAAAATATTTAATTACTTTAGATGAAAAAGAAAATTTACAATTGGATTGTGAAGTTCGTCGCGAGCCCCATCATCAAAAAGGAACAGTATTCTATATAGAAGTTAATTTAGAAGTACCGGGAAAAATTTTGCGCGCCACTAAATATGCTACTGATATTCGCACCGGTATTGATACTGTCGAATCAGATTTAAAACGCCAAATTAAAAAATATCGAGAAATTAGAGAATCAAAGACAAGAAAGGGCTGGCTAAAATTAAAAAGTCTTTTCCGAGAAATTTTAAAATAATACTTGACAAAGATTAAAGCAAAAATAAAATAAATACTATTTAGCACTCAAAGGTCGAGAATGCTAATCTATTAAATTTAAATATATGAATCTTAAACCATTATCTGATCATATTATTTTAGAACCAATTAAAGAAGAAATGGTCACAGAAGCAGGTATTATTTTACCTGAAACAGCCGAACGCGAAAAACCCCAGAAAGGTAAAGTTATTGCTGTTGGTCCTGGTCGCATGAAAGATGACGGTATAAGAATTCCTGTTGAAGTAAAAATTGACGATGTTGTGTTATTTCACCAATATGGTCCATCAGAAATAAAAATTGATAAAAAAGAATATTTAGTCGCTAAAGAAGATGATATTATCGCAATTATCGAGTAAAACTTATCTCGAACTCGTTTTAGAGGAGAGATGAGTTTAAAAAATTATGGCGAAACAAATTTTATTTAGTAGTCAAGCAAGAATGCAACTTAAAAAAGGAGTTGATAAATTAGCCAATGCCGTCAAAATCACCTTAGGTCCAAAGGGTCGCGCAGTTGTTTTAGAAAAAGGTTATGGCGCACCGGTTGTTACTTTGGATGGCGTCACTATTGCTAAAGAAATTGAGTTGCCGGATAAAATTGAAAATATCGGAGCTGAATTAGTTAAAGAAGTTGCTTCCAAAACTAATGATGTGGCTGGTGATGGTACAACCACTGCTACCTTATTAGCCCAATCCTTAATTACCGAAGCTTTGAAAAATGTTGAAGCTGGCGTTGATCCAATTGCCATGAAAAAAGGAATGGAGAAAGCAACTGAAGAAGTGATAAAAAATTTAAAAGAAGTGTCCAAAAATATTTCTACAAAAGAAGAAATTGCTCAAGTAGCAACCATTTCAGCTCGTGATGGTGAAATTGGCAATTTAATTGCTGAAGTTATTGAAAAAGCGGGAAAAGATGGCGTAATTACTGTGGAAGAATCACAAACTTTAGGTTTGACTAAAGAAGTTGTGGAAGGTTTACAATTCGATCGAGGTTATGTATCCGCTTATATGGTGACAAATCCTGAAAAAATGGAGGCGGTTTTAGATGATCCTTATATTTTAATTACTGACCGAAAAATTTCTGCTGTTACCGATATTCTTTCACTTTTAGAAAAGATTATTCAAACAGGAAAAAAGAATTTATTAATTATTGCTGATGATGTTGATGGCGAAGCTTTAGCCACTTTAATTGTTAATAAACTTCGCGGTATATTTAATGCTGTAGCTGTTAAAGCTCCTGGTTTTGGTGATAGAAGAAAAGAAATGCTTCAGGATATTGCTGTTATTTGTGGCGCTGAAGTTATTTCTGAAGAATTGGGCCGCAAATTAGAAAATGCTGATGTTTCTGTTTTGGGTAGCGCTCGAAGAGTGATTGTTGATAAAGAAAAAACTACTATTGTTGATGGCCGCGGCTCAAAAATAGAAATTGAAAAAAGAATTAAACAAGTGAAGATGCTTTTAGAAAAAGCTGAATCAGAATTTGATAAAGAAAAACTACAGGAACGATTGGCGAAACTTTCTGGTGGCGTGGCTGTGATTAAGGTCGGCGCTGCTACTGAAGTTGAACAAAAAGAAAAACAACATCGAATTGAAGATGCAATCGCCGCTACCAAAGCAGCCATTGAAGAAGGAATTGTATCTGGCGGCGGCATTGCTTTACTGCGCGCTTCAGAAAAATGCAAACCAATCTTAGAAGAATTACGCAAAGATCCAAAAGACTTTGCTAAATATGTTGGCGCTTCGATTGTTTTGGAAGCAATTAAAACACCAGTAAGACAAATTGCTGAAAATGCTGGTGAAAATGGGGAAGTGGTGGTGAATGAAATTTTAAAATCCACCGACTCGAACTTTGGTTTCAACGCCGCGACCGGACAATATGAAGATTTAGTTAAATCTGGTATTGTTGATCCAACTAAAGTTACCCGTTCTGCTTTACAAAATGCTGTCTCTTGCGCTTCAATGCTTTTAATCACCGAATCAGTGGTAGCTGATTTACCAGAAAAAAAAGAAAAAGAGCATGAACATGGCGCTCTACCTGAAGAATATTAAAATAAATCCCGGGTTGATCCCGGGATTTTTTATTTATAAAATGTAAATAATGAAAAAAGAATTTATAGCTGTTTTAGACAATATTAGAAGTTTATTAAATGTTGGTTCAATTTTTCGGACAGCCGAGGCAATAGGTTTTAAAAAAATTTATTTAGGCGGAATCACACCAGCGCCAGACACTTTACATCATAAAAAAAATATTCATAAAACCGCTTTAGGCGCTGAAGAATTTTTAAATTGGGAAAAGAAGCGACAAACTCTTAAGATTCTCCAGCAATTAAAAAAAGAGGGATATTATTTAATTGCTTTAGAACTTCATCCTCAAAGCATCAACATTACTAAATTGAAAAAACTACCAAAAAAATATGATAAAATTGCTCTTATTGTTGGCAATGAAGTAAAAGGAGTTAACAAAAAATATCTTCAATTATGCGATAAAATTGTTGAGATTCCTTTGAGCGGCAAAAAAGAATCACTTAATGTTTCCGTGGCTTTTGGCATCGGTGCCTTCTGGCTTAAAAATTTAAAATAATTTAAAAAATCTGTTATAATAAATAATCATAAGTCGTTTAAGATCATCATTAAAAATAAAAAAATATGAAAAAAATAAAAATTGCTATTAATGGTTTTGGAAGAATTGGTCGAATTTTTTTTAGACAAGCATTTCAAAATCCAAATATCGAAATTGTCGCTATCAATGATTTGGCTGATGTTAATACTTTAGCTTATCTTTTAAAATACGATTCGGTCTATGGAATTTACAACAAAGAAATTAAAACCGAAACTAATGAAAATCAAAAATTAATTATTGAAAATACGCCAATTTTATTTTTCCAGAAAAAAGATCCATTAGAATTACCCTGGAAGAATTTGAATATTGATGTTGTTGTTGAATCTACTGGCGTTTTTGAAAGTTTTGAAAAAGCCAACGTTCATCTTCAAGCTGGAGCCAAAAGAGTTGTAATTACTGCGCCAGCCAAAGACGATGATGGCAACTTAACTAAAGGCGCTACTGTTATTTGCGGCATCAATGATGATTTGATTTCTAAAACAAATATTACTTCTAATGGCTCTTGCACCACCAATGCTATTGCGCCTGTTTTAGCGGTTTTATTAGAATCAGTAGGAATCAAAAAAGCCATTTTAAACACCACTCATGCTTATACTGCTACGCAAAAAATTGTTGATGGACCGGATGCAAAAGATTTAAGAAGAGGTCGCGCGGCAGCCATTAACCTTGTGCCATCAACAACGGGCGCTGCCATTGCTGTCGGAAAAGTCATTAAAGAACTTGACGGTATTTTTGATGGCATTTCTATTCGCACTCCCGTTCCAACAGTTTCTTTAGCAGATATTACTTTTGTGGCTAATCGTCAAACTTCTGTTGAAGAAATTAACCAGATTTTAAAAAATGCGGCTCAACAGCCACGCTGGCAAGGGATTTTAACAGTTGTTTCCGATCCAG